>Ga0066905_100000145_pt1 | contig 14933 bp, 12 predicted proteins | sample PanSoiMetaPlot36_FD_67483 | JGI IMG/M metagenome (GOLD analysis project Ga0066905, IMG submission 67483) | Tropical forest soil microbial communities from Panama analyzed to predict greenhouse gas emissions - Panama Soil Plot 36 (version 2) | ecosystem: Environmental > Terrestrial > Soil >... | reverse complement strand
CGCTCCTCGAGGTCCGGGTCGAGAATGACCATTACCTCATATCGACGCATGCTCTGGCCCACCTCCTCTGGACTAGACGGTCACGGTCTTTCCGTGACAGGAGGGCTTCTGCGTCGTAGCAGAGCGACCAGGGTACCCGGTCGGGCGCAAGGTCTTGAAATCGCGACCAACTCTGTCCACAGTCACAACCAGAGACTGTGATCGTCGGCACCCCGGAGGTACCGGATGGGGCTCTCCGCTCGCAGAATCCACATCCCGCACCCGACCCTCAACACCGACGGCCGGCGACACCCGCTGGCGAACACGCTGACCACGCTCACCGTGCTGTTCGGCCTGGTGGCGTTGTTCTGCGCGCTGGACCCGTCCCGGCACGTGCTCGGGTCCTGGGCCGGCATGATCGGTGCGATCACCGGGTTCAGCGCCCAGTTGATCTCGGCGACGACCGCGGAGCGTGCGGTCAACGTGATCGCGATCGGCGGCGCAGTCGTGGGCTGGGGGTTGAACATGGCGCAGGGCGGCTTCTTCTAGCTCTCCGCGGCCGGACCGGCGAGCTCCCCGAGCTCCGCCGGTGAGTGTCGGTGCTTGCGCGTAGGCTCGCCGCAGCGGCTTGACATAGGAGAGAAACGCATGCTGCGCATCGGAGCCCACGTCGACCAGGTCGACCCCGTGGCCGAAGCGGTCGCACGCAAGGCCAGCCTGTCCCAGTTCTTCCTCGGCGATCCGCAGGCATGGAAGGGCCCGGAGGTCGCCTATGCCGGCGGTGCCGCGGCGCTGCGCAGCGCGGCAGCAGAGGCGGACATCGACTTGTACGTGCACGCCCCGTATGTCCTCAACGTGGCCACGACGAACAACCGCATCCGGATCCCGAGCCGCAAGTTCCTCCAGCAATACGTGGACGCCGCCGCCGGGATCGGAGCCAAGGCGCTGATCGTGCACGGCGGTCACGTGCTCAGAGACGACGACCCGGCGATCGGCTTCGACAACTGGCGCAAGACCTTCGAGCGGACCGAGCTGCGCCTGCCGGTCCTGATCGAGAACACCGCGGGTGGCGACAACGCGATGGCCCGCCGGTTCGACGCGCTCGCCCGGCTCTGGGAGGCGATCGGCGACTACGATGCCGGATTCGTGCTGGACACCTGCCACGCGCACGCCGCCGGCGAAGACCTCGACGGCATCGTCGACCGGGTCAAGGCAATAACCGGTCGGATCGACCTCGTGCACGCCAACAACTCCAAGGATCCGTTCGGCTCCAGCCGGGACCGTCACGAGAACATGAGCACCGGCGAGATCGACCCTGAGCTGATCGCGGCGGTAGCGGCGGCCGCCGGCACCCCGGTAGTAGTTGAAACCCCGATGGACGGCCACGTCGCCGACATCGAGTTCCTTCGCTCCCGGATCGACAGTTAGCTACCGAGCCCCGAGCCCGATGATCAGGGGCCCACGGTGCCGGATTCCGGCATCCCGAGCCCCTGATCACGGCTCGCTGTCGAGATTCGCGTTGATCACGGACATTCAAGTGCGGTCTCCGCTCCAGTCGCCCGGTGATCACGCGATCGGCGCGCCCAATCCTCCGCGATCAACCACACTCCCCCGCTCGACTCCGTGATCACGGAAGTTCAGGGCGCACTTCTCTCTACCCCAGTCTCCGTGATCATGACGGGCGTGGCGCTAGTCCAGGTATCCGAAGTGGTCGCCCGGCTCGGGCGTGTCCGGCACCCCCACCGTGCCCTGGGTGATCCTGGTCGCCCCGATGGCGGTCAGGCCCGCCGGCGAGCCGTAGATCAGGGTGACCGCACCGGAGCCGCCGTTCTCGCCCCGGGCCGATACCACCAGGTCGGCGTGAGCCGCACTGCGGTAGTGGCCGAACCGCAGGTCCGATCCCCAACCGTCGCCCGACTCGGTACTGTCCGGAATCCCGGTTGTGTTCTGCGACCAGGACGAAATCCCGGTCGAGCCGAACCCGGAGACGGTCCCCGCCAGCACCACGACCACCTGCCGGCGAGCCACCCCGATCGCAAGCTCGCTGCGCCCGTCGCCGTTGGCGTCCCCGCTTGCCAGGGCTATCCCGAACCGGTCGTCATTGGCCGGATTCGCCGGCACACCGGGCGACGCCTCGGTGAGCTGCCGGCTTCCGGCCGCGGACAACCTCGACGCCGATCCGAACAGGACCGTGACCGTCCCCGCGTCCTGAACGGTGCCGGCACCGAAACCGACCCGAGAGCCGGGCGCGCCCACGGCGAGATCGCCGAAACCGTCACCGTTGAAATCGCCGATCGCCAACGCCGAACCGAAACCATCGTTGAGATTGCCCGCCGCCGTGTTTCCGGCCGACGGCGACCCGGGCACGCCCGGCGAGGCCTTGCTCCAGCGCTGCGAACCGCTCGCGCGCAACCCGCCAGCCGAACCGTAGTGGACGGTCACCGACCCGCTTGCGTATCCGCGATCGTCCCGGTCGCCCGGCGCACCGACGGCGAGGTCCTGGAACCCGTCACCGTTGAGGTCACCGACCGCGAACACGGTCCCGTGCCGCTCCCCAGACCGCATCGTCCCGGGCACCCCGGTGCTGTTCTGGCTCAGCGTCCTCCCGTGGGTGCCGGTGACGCGTACCCGCTCGTCCCGGGCTCCGATCACCAGGTCACTGAAGTTGTTGCCGTCGAAGTCGCCACTCGCGAGCGCATAGCCCAGCCGCTGGTTGGGCCGGGATCCCAGCCTCGTGTCGTGGTACGCGATGTGGCCGGCCCGCTTGTCGGCCCAGTAGATCCTGACCGCACCCTGATGAATGAATCCGTCGGTCTCGCTCGGTCCACTGACCGCTAGGTCGGCGAAGCCGTTCCCGTCGAAATCCCCGAGTGCGGTGGCGAATCCGAACCGGTCGGCCGCCTCCCGGCCGCCCGTGTCGTAGTCGTCCGCGGAACCGACGAACCCGATGCCGCGGGCACCAGTGACGCCACCCGGCCCGCCGGGCAGCACCGCCGCCGCCCCGGAATTCGGGACCGCTCCGTAGTTCTCGTCCGGCACGCCAATACTCAGGTCCTCGATGAGATCTCCGGTGAGATCGGCGCCGGCAGCGACGACGTTCGTGTCCTCCCACTTCGAGCGGGGTAGGTACAGCGCGTCTCCGGCATAGCTAATCGTGTAGATCTGCTGCCCGGTCGTGCGCGGTAGGTCAGTGATCGGGTACGGGACACCCAGTGCGGCCGACACGGGCGGCGACGCTATGGTCTGGGTGCCCAGCCGGTCCGTCCTCGTCACCAGGAGGCTTCCGGTCGGGAGCGGGGAAAAATACGTCGGGCCGACGCTGATGTCGAACACGACCTGCTCCCCGAACTGGCCGAACGACCAGGGCAGATTGATCCCGATCCCTGAGTCGATCTTGCGGGGATCAGCGAGTGGGTGCAACTTGGGATTGCGGCCGGTCTGGTTGACCGTGACACCGAACAATCGGGTCCCGTCCGGACTCCACGCAAGCCCACGCGTTGCCGCCCGCTCTTGTGGGGAGACATCCACGAACGGCGCCGGAAAGTCAATCGTGCGCCGGGTGTTCGAGTTGTCCGGACCGAACACCGCGAAGTCTCCGTGGTAGGGCTGTGAGCCGAGAAACCCCGCGGCGACGAAGCCGTCGGACGTAGCCGCGGCGGCATTCATCGGCCCACCGATCGTCATGTGGCGCGGGTGAATGGTCAAGTCCGTGACCCGGAAGAAGCGATGCCCGAACGAACTGCTGTTCATGGTCACGACGAACAGGTCCGGGTCGACAACCGCCAGATCCGAGACGTTGGCCGACACCGGTCCGGTCGCCAGCACTGTCATCGTGGTTTCGGCTACCCGCATCCTGAACATCGGGGCGCTACTGGATACAGTCCTGGGCACGATCAGCAACTGATCGGCGCTGCCGATGACAGGCTCCAGCAAGTACCGGATCGGCTGCGACGAAGGACGCAGACCGGTCTGGATCGATCCGTTCGCGGTATCGACCCAGCCGAAGCTGTGGATGGCCGCACACCGAGTGCTGAACACGATGCGGGTCCCGACTATGGCCAACTCCTCCGGGCACACCGTCGTGCCGAGCGAATAGCGATGGACCTCCCCCAACGTGGCCGTGTCGATCACCGAAACGGCGTGCGCGGTCGGCAGCGCGACGTACAGCTTGCTCGAGTCCGCGGACAATTCCAGATCGGAGGCGCCGGACTGGTTGCCGACCACCGCCACCTGGCTCCCGCCGAAGTTGTGTACCTGCAGGAACGAGCTTCCCGGCCCGCCGGACAGGAACACCTGGTCGTGAACGCCGTCGACGGCCATTGCGTAGAACGTCGAAAGCGTCGGTAACGCGGTCGGCGCGGTTCCGCTGCTGGAGGCAGCCGAACCGACAACCGATGCGCTCAAGAGCAGGGCAAGCGAAACAGCAACAACGATCCCCCGTGTACGCACCTTGACTCCTTTGAATGAGTGGAGCTCCAGAAGTGGCGAATTGATGGTAGTGGCGGGTGTCCGGTTTCGCTACGTTCATCCCGACCGCGACCCTGACCTCGCGGTGGATAGTTCGGCCCAGGGCATCAGGCTCCGGTTCGGGGCCGTGATCCACTGGTCGCGACCACGGGTCCGGGTGTGCCTGACTGCGGGGATCGGTAGCCTTCCTACCGCACGTCTTCGACCCAGGAGTTGCCAGCATGTCCCTGCGGCTGCGTCCGATCACCCGGCCCGAGCACCTCGCGTTCATCGCCACTCGGCCGTCGGTGAGCTTCCTGCAGTGTCCGGCCTGGGCGCAGGTGAAAAGCGAGTGGGCCAGCGAGGTGCTCGGCTGGGTCGACGAGTATGACCGGGTGGTCGGCGCGGCCCTGGTGCTTTATCGCAAGGTGCCCAAGCTCAAGCGGTACCTCGCCTACCTCCCGGAGGGCCCGGTCATCGACTGGAAGTCACCGAATCTGGCCGAATGGCTCGAGCCGCTGATCGACTACGTCAAGAGCAAGAACGCGTTCGGGATCAAAATGGGCCCGCCGGTCACGCACCGGCGCTGGGAGTCCGAGACGCTCAAGGAGGCCATCGCGACCCGGTCCGCCAAGCGGATCCTGGACCTCCCGCCGGACCACGTCAACTCGGGCGCCGTCCAGGTCATCGAGCAGCTGCGGGCGATGGGCTGGCACCCGCCGCCGGACGAAGCCGGGTTCACGCCGGGTCAGCCGCGGTATGTCTTCCAGATCCCGTTCAGCGGCCGGCACCTCGACGACATCTTCGCCGGCTTCAACCAGCTGTGGCGCCGCAACATCCGCAAGGCCGAGCGCAACGATGTGCGGGTGACCATCGCCGGTCCGGACAAACTGCCGGAGTTCCACGAGCTGTACCGGGTCACCGCCGAACGCGACCGATTCACCGGCCGTCCGCTGTCGTACTTCCAGAAGATGTATGACGCGCTGGCCAGCGAGGCTCCGGATCGGATCCGGCTGTACCTGGCCCAGCACGAGGGCGAGACGCTGGCTGCGACGCTGTGGATCCTGGTCGGCGAGCACTGCTGGTACTCATACGGCGCGTCGTCAAACCACAAGCGCGAGCTGCGCCCGAGCAACGCCATCCAGTGGCGAATGATCAAGGATGCGTACGGTACCGGCGCGAACGTCTACGACATGCGGGGCATCAGCGACACCCTGGACGAGAACGACCACCTGTTCGGCCTCATCCAGTTCAAGCTCGGCACCGGTGGGCAGGCAGTGGAGCATCTAGGCGAGTGGGATCTGCCGATCCACAAACTGCTCTACCGCGCGTTCGAGGCCTACATGGCGGTCCGGTAGTCGCATGCTGACGCTGCACGTCGACGCGGCCGCGTGGCGATCCGCACTCAAGGCGGTAGCCGCCGAGATGCCCGGCCTCGTCCCGGTGGCCAAGGGCAACGGGTACGGGTTCGGGCTGCGCCGGCTGGCCATCGAGTCGGCGCTCCTCGGCGCGGACACGATCGCGGTCGGCACCATGGCCGAGGTCGGCGAGATCGCGGCGGTCAGCAGCTTTGCCCGGATCATCGTGCTCACCCCCTGGCACCCGGGCGAGATCGAGCTGGAACCGGGCACGCTACCTCCCGACACCACGCTGGTACGGACGGCCGGTTCGATGGACGGTCTGCGCGCGCTGGACGGCCAGCCGGTCGTCATCGAGTGCCAGACCAGCCTGCGCCGGCACGGACTCGGACACCGGGACCTGCCCGCGCTGGTCCGGCACTACGAGCGGAGCAAGATCGCGGGTTTCGCCGTTCACCTGCCGCTGGACCGGCCCGCCGGCTACGACCCGATCCGCGAGGTGGCCCGCTGGGTCGAATCGCTGCGCGCGACCGCGCTTCCGCTGCGAACCATGTATGTCAGCCATCTGTCCGCGGCGGAGATCGAGACGTTGCGGGCCCGATACCCCGGCGTCGAGTTCCGGCCCCGGGTCGGGACCCGGCTGTGGATCGGCGACCGCGCCGCGTTCGGGGCCAGGGCCTCGGTCCTCGACGTGGTGCCGCTGCGCAAGGGTGACCGCTTCGGGTATCGGCAGCGCACCGCACGCCTGGCCGGTCACCTGCTGGTGGCCAGCGGCGGCACCGCACACGGGATCGGGCTGGAGGCGCCCCGGGTCGTCCGCGGGCTGATCGCGCGGGCGAAGGCGCTGGCCAGTGGCTGGCTGGCGGCGCAGAACCGGAACCGCTCCCCGTACTCCTGGAACCACCGGCGGCTGTGGTTCGCCGAACCGCCGCACATGCAGGTGAGCCTGCTCTGGGCGCCCGAGTCGGTTCCGCCGCCGAAGGAAGGCGACGAACTCGCGGTCGACGTCCGGATGACGATCACGCATTTCGACCGGGTCGTCCTGGAGTGAGCCGGCCACTGGCCGGCCACTGGCTGGCCCCGGCCGTTACCAGGCTCAGTAGGCGGCGCCGACGCGAGCCAGGGTTGGGCCGAACCGGTCGGGAGCGCCGTCGAGCGGACCGCCCGACGGATCGTCGTCCACGCCATCGGCCCGGACCGGGTCGTACTGCGGGCGCAGGATGTCACGCACCACCATCCCGGCGAAATACGCGATTCCGGCCAGATGCGCGATGATCGCGATCCAGTAGTGCCGCTCCTCGAGCCCCCGCCCGCCGGAGGTGCCGAGCAGGTACAACCAGACCCCGGCCCAGTACACGACCTCGCAGGTCTGCCAGATCAGGAAGTCACGCCAGCGGGGCCGGGCCAGCACCGCGAGCGGTACCAGCCACAACGCGTACTGCGGCGAGTACACCTTGATGGTCAGCACGAACGCGGCCACGACCAGAAACGCGAGCTGGGCGAACCGGGGCCGCCGCGGCGCAAACAGTGCGAGCGCGGCGATGCCGGCGCACAGCGCCAGCAACGACACCGCCACCAGCCGGTTCAGCAGCGGCACCTCGAGCCAGCCGCGAGTCTGGCTGATGATCAGCCACGGAGTGCCGAAGTCCGGGCCGCGCTCCTCGCTGAATACCCAGAACCTGGTCCATCCGGACCAGCCGAACACCATCACCGGGACGTTGATCACCAGCCAGGTGAGCAGCGCCGCGACCGCGGTCTGGGTGAACTCGCGAAGTCTTCCGACCCGCAGGCAGAGCAGGAAGAGCGGACCCAGCACGAGCACCGGATACAGCTTGGTCGCGATCGCGAGGCCGATCAGTACGCCGGCCAGCCCCGGTTCGTAACGGGACCAAGCAAGCATGCCGAGCGCCAGAAGCGCGACCGCGGCCAGGTCCCAGTTGATCGTTCCGGACAGCGCAATCACCGGGGCGGCCGCTACCATCACCCCGTCCCACGGTCTTCGGCCGGCCAGCAGCACGGTGGCCCAGACCGCGACCGCGGCACAGAGCAACATCAACCAGGCGTTGAGGTCGAAGAACCGGACCGCTTCCTTGTTGAGCTGGTTGGGGCCGTCGTCCGATAGCGCGCGGGCCAGCTCCGCCGTCACCGCCATGATCGCGCCGGTCAGGACCGGGTACTCCAGCGCCTCGTAGTCGCCCTCGTCGACGTAGGGCAGGTTGCCCTCGGCGAAGCCACGCAGCCGGTACATGTGCGGGATGTCGCTGTAGCACATGTGCGAGTACGCGTACCCGGTCACCGGCGACGCCCAGGCGTTCTCCCGGCAGATCCCGCGCTGCATGATGCCGAGCCCGGCCACGATGATGACCACCGCGAGCGCTACTCGCATCGGCGTCCACCAGCTGGCACCGATCCTGATCCGCCAGCCGGCCGGCCCGCCGACCGCCTCGCTGCTCGCGCGGACCAGCGGATCGTCCCGGGTCGGCGCTACCGGCTCGCTCGCCGCCACCGGCTGCGCCGGCGCTGTCGGCTGTGTCGGCGCGATCGGATGGCCACCCTGCACCGGGACAGGCTACCCGCAGGTCACCAGACAGTGATCAGGCGTGTCGCCGGCCCGGTGGTGGTCGGCGGCCCGGTGGGGAGGCTCGGCGTCGGGGTCGGCGTCGGCGGCAGTGTCGGCGTGGGCGTCGGGGTCGGCGCCGGCCCCGTGGGTGGCTCGGTTGATTCGTCCGATGGCGGCGCCTCAGTGGTGGGCGGCGGAGCGTACTCCGGATCGATCTCCCCGAACGGAACGAAGGGATCGAACTGGGTTACCTCCATGCCCTCCAGCGCTTCCTTCATGAACGCGGTCCAGATCAGCGTGGGGTAGCCGCCACCGGCCCGCAGGCTGGGATCACCGAAGCCGGCCCGGCCGACGTCCTTGCCGCCCTTGTAGTTGCTGTAGCCGTCCAGGTCCCACTTCGGCACCTGGTTCGAGTTCCCGTCCTGATCCTTCACCTTGACCATCTGGTCAGACCCGTCGCCGCGCCAGATGGCCACCGTGGTGGTGAGCTGTCCCGGCGTGAAGCCGGAGAACCACAGCGTCAGTCCCTCGTGGTTACCGGTCTTCCCGGCCGCCGGCCGGCCGAGCTCCTGCGCCCGGAAGCCGGTGCCGTCCTGGACGACCTGCTGCAGGGCGTAGTCGACGTTGTTGACGACCTCCGGTTTGAAGGCGCGCCGGACCGGCTCCGGACGTTGCAGATCGACCAGTGAGCCGTCCGCTCGGCGCACCTCTTTGACAAGGTGGGGCGCGACTCGGGTGCCGCCATTGGCGAACGTCGAGTAGCCGGCGGCCATGTCGATCACACGCGGTGCGGCAATACCGAGCACGATTCGCGCGTTCGGCTCCGCGAAGCCCTTCGTGTTCTCGGGAAGCCCAGCCGCGATCGCGGCATTGCGGATCTTCCGCGGTCCGACGAGCTTGTCCGCCATGTTCGCGTACACGGTGTTGATCGACTGTTTGGTGCCCTCGAGCAGCGTGACCTTACTGCCGTAATTGGCGCCGCCCTGGTTGGTGACCACGGCGCTGCCGTCTTCCATGTCGTAGCCGCTGTTGCCGTCGAAGCGGTTCTCCAGCGAGTAGCCATCGGTGAGCGCGGCGGCCAGACCGAACACCTTGAAGGTCGAGCCAGGTCTGACCTCGGCCTGGGTAACGCCGTTGTACTGGTACCTCAGGTAGTCCATTCCGCCGATCATGGCCCGGACCTCGCCGGTCGGTGAGTCGATGGAAACCATGCCGATGTGGGTGTCCCTGGTGCCGGTCTCCGGCCAGTTCTCGGTCACCGCCCGGTACGCAGCCAGTTGCATGTCGCGGTTGATCGTGGTCGTGATCCGCAGCCCACCCGTCTTGATCTCGTCATCCGAGATTCCGGCCGCGTTCAGTTCGTCCTCGACCGCGCTGATGATGTAGCCCTTGGGTCCGGCGTACCGGTTGGACGCCACCCACTTCCTGATCGTTGGGAACTTCGCCTTCTCCCGTTTCTCGGGCGACAGGGTGTGGGTGTCGACCATGCTGTCCAGCACGTACCCCCAGCGTGACTTCAACTGGTCGAGGTTCTTGTCCGGGTTGTAGAGGTTCTCCGGGGAGCGGATCAGCGCGGCCAGCACCGCACTCTGCTCTACCGACAGACGCTTGACCGAGGACTTGCCGAAGTACATCCGGGCCGCGGTCTCCACGCCGTAGGCACCGCGGCCGAAGTAGGTCTGGTTGAGGTAGTCCTCGAGGATCTGGTCCTTGGTGTAGACCTGGTCGAGCTTGATCGCGTAGAAGAACTCCTTGACCTTCCGCGACAGCGTGCGCTCCTGGTTGGTGAAGGCCTGCTTCGCGTACTGCTGAGTGATCGTCGAGCCGCCCTGGGTCGGTCCGCCGGTCAGGTTGTTGAAGAACGCGCGCGCGATGCCCTTGGGCGAGATGCCTCGATCGCTATAGAACGAGCGATTCTCGGCCGCGATGACCGCGTCCTGTAGATGCTGTGGGATGTCGACCAGGTGCACGACCTCGCGATTGGTCGGGCCGAGCCTGGTCATCTCGCCCTTGCCGTCGGCGTAGTACATGATGCTGGTCTGCTGCGCCGAGATCGCGTTCAGCGCCGGTGGATCGATCGCGTTGTAGAGCACGATGAACGTCAGCATCATCAACATGACGCACACCATCGCGATCGCGGTCACGTGCCGCCATGAAGGAACCCAGCGGCGCCAGCCCTGCTTGCCGGATCGCGGATAGTCGATCAGCTTGCGGTTGGGCCGGACCGGGCGCCGGGCGTAGCGTCCCGGGCCCGGCCGACGCGGACCGCCTGGACCGCCGGGTCCCCCTGGGCCACCCGGTCCCCCTGGACCGCCCGGTCCCTCTGGGCCGTTTGGACCGTATGGGCCACCGGGCCGGCCCGGGCCACCGGGTCCAAACGGGCCGCCTGGCCCGGCACCACCCGGTCCCGGGCCACCAGGCCCGTAGCCGCCGGAGCCATTGGATCCACCGCGTCCGTTGGGAGCGCTCGGCCGACCGGAGCGACCAGGCGGGTACGCACTCGGGCTGCCGGGCCGGGGGATGCCAGGCCGGTAGCCGCCCCCGGCCGCGCCGCCCGGACCGTGACCACCACTCGTCTGCGGTCCGGCACCGTATGCGGCTGCGGCGGCCGCGGAACTGGCAGCCGGCCGACCCCCGAGCCGCGGACCAAGGCTGTTCAGGAGGGCGCGGACGCCTCTCCCGGCCAGTGTGTCGGGTTCGGTGTTATCCGAGTCAGGAACGCGGCCACGGCCGAAGAGGTCAACGTCTCCGGGCTGATCAGGCTCGGCCCGCGCCCCGCGCCGCCGACGGCCGGTGCCTGGCAAGACCGTGGGTGCCGGATCGGCCGGGCTGGCGGAGTTCCGGGCGCCAGCTGGCGCGCCTGCCTCCCGGCTGCCGTGCGGCGCCGGATCGTCGCGAAACAGCGGCCTGGATGCGCCCGCTGCCGCGACCACGGCCCGGGCCCGCGCGCCGATGGTCCGCGCGGTGTGCCGACCGGCCGGAGCGGCGAAACCGTGACCGCCGCCGCGAGGGTCGGAGGCGTCATGCTCCTGGCGGCGACGGTCGGCGGGAAGGTCCGCAGGTTTTCCGCGATGATCAGCCATACGTAGCTGCTTCTACTCCTCCGCGGCACGTCGTGCGCGCCGCCCAGACGTCCGCGGGATGCCGTCTCCGAGGACGTACGACACGGTCAAGTGGTTCCAGCCGCAGCTCTGGCAGACCTCGACCACATAGACCCGGAACTCCCCGTGTTCGCGTGCCATCGGCTCGAGCTCGCGGGTGGCCTTGATCCGGCCTGAGTACCGACCGAGCTCGTCGCCGAACACGTATGTCACATGGGTCAACCGCTCCTTGCGGCACACCGGGCAGCTCACCTCGGAGGGCTCGCCGTGGAACTTTGCCGCCCGCAACAGGTAGGGATCCGCATCGCACACGTCGGTCGTCAGCGCCCCGCCCTGGAACAGGGCGACCAGCGTCGCTCGCCGCTGGAGCGAGTAGTCGACGAGTCCGCGCTGAGACCACATGGGTGCCAGGGTACGCGTTGAGTGCGACTCGGATCGACTCGCTGCTCAGGTTGGTGCGAGGCCCCGTGGTTGACCTCGCAATATCGGCTGAAGTATCGTTTCGATGTATCGGTCCGATACATCGAGCGGAGTATTGCTCGGTGTGAGCCCGGATCTTATCCCTGTGGAGGCCTGGTTGAGCAAGCGCACCGGCGTGCTCGAGCTCGCTGTGCTGGGCCTACTGCACGAGTCCCCGATGCACGGTTACGAACTGCGTAAGCGGCTCAATTCGGTGCTCGGGACGTTCCGCGCGTTCTCCTACGGATCGCTTTACCCGTGCCTGCGCGACATGCTCGGCCGGGGCTGGATCACCGAGGACGGCGCGACCAAGAGTGGAAAGCCCCTGGCCGGGAAGCGCGCGAAGATCGTCTACCGGCTCACCGCCGACGGCAAGGAGCGGTTCCAGCAGCTGCTGACCGAGATCGGTCCCTCGGCCTGGGAGGACGACGACCAGTTCGGCGTTCACTTCGCCTTCTTCGCCAGGACCGAGGCCGACGTTCGGCTCCGGATCCTGGAGGGTCGTCGGCGGCGGCTCGAGGAGCGCTTGGATCACGTGCGCGCGTCGCTGACCCGGACCAGGGAACGGCTGGACAGCTACACGCTCGAGCTGCAGCGGCACGGGCTCGAGTCGGTGGAGCGTGAGGTCCGCTGGCTCAACGAACTGATCAGCTCGGAACGGTCAGGCGCGGCGCCGCACGCCGGAGAGTCCGCCCATGTGTCCCCCACGGAAGCGTCCGGTGGCCCGCCGCCGGCCGCGTCCCCCTCGTAGAAACAGGAGCAACCGAGATGGGTTCGGTTCGCGTAGCCATCGTCGGCGTCGGCAACTGCGCCGCGTCGCTGATCCAGGGCGTCCAGTACTACCACGACGCCGATCCGGGCACACAGGTGCCAGGTCTCATGCACGTGCAGTTCGGTCCGTATCACGTGCGGGACATCACGTTCGTAGCAGCGTTCGACGTCGACGCCAAGAAGGTCGGGCGGGACCTGTCCGAAGCGATCGTCGCCAGTGAGAACAACACCATCAGGATCTGTGACGTGCCACCGCTTGGCGTGACCGTACAGCGCGGGCACACCTTGGACGGGCTCGGCAAGTACTACCGGATGACGGTCGAGGAGTCCGACGACGAGCCGGTGGATGTCGTTCAGGCGTTGCGCGACGCCAAGGCGGACGTCCTGGTCTCCTACCTGCCGGTGGGCTCGGAGGACGCGGACCGGTTCTACGCGCAGTGCGCGATCGACGCCGGGGTCGGGTTCGTCAACGCGCTACCGGTCTTCATCGCCACCGACCCGGAGTGGGCCGCGAAGTTCACCGCGGCCGGCGTGCCGATCGTCGGAGACGACATCAAGTCGCAGGTCGGCGCGACCATCACGCACCGCGTGCTGGCCAAGCTGTTCGAGGACCGCGGCGTCGTGCTCGATCGGACCATGCAGCTCAACGTGGGCGGCAACATGGACTTCATGAACATGCTCGAGCGGGATCGGCTGGAGTCCAAGAAGATCTCCAAGACCCAGGCGGTCACCTCGCAGCTGTCCCACGACATCGGCAAGGACAACGTGCACATCGGGCCGTCCGACTACGTCCCCTGGCTGGACGACCGCAAGTGGGCGTACGTCCGGCTCGAGGGTCGCGCGTTCGGCGACGTCCCGCTGAACCTGGAGTACAAGCTCGAGGTGTGGGACTCGCCGAACTCGGCCGGCATCATCATCGACGCCGTCCGGGCCGCGAAGATCGCGCTCGACCGCGGCATCGGTGGGCCGATCCTGTCCGCCTCCTCGTACTTCATGAAGTCGCCGCCCGAGCAGTACCGCGACTCGGATGCCCGCGATGCGGTGGAGAAGTTCATCCGCGGCGAGCTCGACCGCTAGCGCGCTAGCCGCCCCGGCGTTCGGCCGGGGACTGGGGCCGTGATCCTTGGGGGACGGGATCGCGGCCCCATTGCCGTTCCCCGGCACCCATCCGCCGCCTTACTTCCATGATCGCCGTTTTCATGATCGAACTGGCGAATCTGCCCAGGTCGGTGCTGAGAGTGATCATGGAAACGGCGATCATGGGACGGCGGCGGGCAAGCCAGCACAGCAGCTAGCACGGTGCTGCTTGCTCCTAGCTGGCGAGGCGGGCAAGCGAGGCGCGGATGATCGCGATCACTTGGTCCGGTCGTCGGGTGAGGTCGTCCCAAGTGAACCGGAGAACGGTCCAGCCGGCCGCGACGAGCCTGTTCTGCTTCGTGCGGTCTCGCTGGAACCGCTCCGCGGCCGAATGCCAGGCCCGCCCGTCCACCTCGATGGCGAGTCGGCAGGCACGGAACACGATGTCGACCTCGCCGATGGCTCCCAGGTGATCGGTTACTACGACATTGGCCTGCCATCCGATCTGTCCTGCTTTGCGGAGCAACCGGACGAGCCGCCGCTCGGCGTCCGATCGCGTGCCTACCGATGCCGCCCTGATCAAGCGAACCAGCTGCGGCGTGCCGGCCCGGCCGGTCCTTCCCCGAACCCGGGCGCAGAGGATGTCCCACTCGATCCAGGACTGCTGCAGAGCCACATCAAGCAGCCGGAGCGCCTCCGGAAACCGCACCAGGGTCAAACAGTCGATCACGGTTCGGAATCGGCTGGTGAGCAGGATTCCGTCGACGAAGTCGATGTCGTAGGACGGTAGGTCGTCGTAGCTCAGCCGCACGCCGGGCAACCGGGTACCGCGCATGGTCGACGGAAGCGTCACGCACGGCCGTGGGCCAGGAACCTGCCAGCCGTGCCAGCGGGCGGCGCTCGGACCGCTCGCCACGGCCGCACTGCCGGCGCCCAGCCAGGCGGCGTAGTCCTTCGCGTCGGCGGTCAACGGTGTCCCGGGTCGAGCGAAGACTCGCCCGGGCAGCGCTACCCAGTCCCCGTTGGCCACGAACCGCTTGATCGCCGCGGCCGAGTGCCCGGCTTCCCTGGCCTGCGCATAGTTGAAGACACCGTGCTGCCACTCAGCCAGGGCGTCCAGATCCATGCCGGACAGTGTGGTGGCTTAGCTCGGCCGCGGAGCGTGGTTCCGCCAGCCCGGGC
>Ga0066905_100000143_pt1 | contig 15024 bp, 22 predicted proteins | sample PanSoiMetaPlot36_FD_67483 | JGI IMG/M metagenome (GOLD analysis project Ga0066905, IMG submission 67483) | Tropical forest soil microbial communities from Panama analyzed to predict greenhouse gas emissions - Panama Soil Plot 36 (version 2) | ecosystem: Environmental > Terrestrial > Soil >... | reverse complement strand
GGCCGGATCTATCCGGTGCAATTGCCGGAGGGCGTGCGCCTAGCTAGCGTTGTCTATCATCGTGTCACCGGATTGTTCGATTATGAAATGGACGGTCCGTCGGGTTTGGTGCAGAATTTAATTCAGATCGATAGCGTGGCCGTGGGGAATGATGAAGCCACCAATTTGGCCAATGCTGTGCATGATGCGTTGACCGGCTTCCGCGGTGAAGTGCCGTTCGGTTCGGCTTCTCCGCAAGAATCAATTACCGTTCATGGAATATTTCAGACTAACGACAGAGACATTTTTGACAGCATAACCAAAATGATGGCGGTTCAGCGCGACTTCCAAGTGTGGTATTGGGAATGAAAATTTCGGTGCATATCGAGGGGCTTTCGGACGTGGCCGAGGGACTTGAAGAATTGCCGAAGGCCACCGCGACCAATGTACTCAAACGGGCATTGCTGAAGGCTGCGGAGCCGATTGCCAACGCTGCAAAACGTTTTGCTCCGCGTCTATCGGGTCATTTGCAGCAATCAATCTCGCCTGGCACAAGATTGTCCCGTCGCCAAAAAACGTTGTATCGTAGGGAATCGAAAGTCGAAATCTTCGTCGGTCCGGCCGCGCTGGTGCAAGCGATCACGCAAGAATTTGGCACGGTATTCCATCGGCCACAACCCTTCATGCGTCCGGCGTGGGATGCCAACAAGCGAGAAGCGTTCAACCTGATCAAGGAAGAATTGGCCGAAGAAATAGAAAAAGCGCGAGCTCGCATCGCGCGCAAAACGGCCAGATTAGCGGCGGCGAAGTAACTTTCATAACTGGGAAAGAAAATTGAGATAGCGCGGGCACAACGCTCGAGCGCGCACTTTCGAATCAAGCTGGGAACCGCTCTATCGAAAGGGCTTTCCCATGCCGGATTCAGCCGCACTTCTTGGCTATGGTTCGATATTCCAAATCGTGAGCGACTCGTCGCCGGATCTTTATGTCGAACTCGCCGAAATCAAAAGCATCACACCGCCGTCGGTCGAGGTCGACACAGTGGAAGTTACGCATATGCAAAGCCCGAATCGTTTTCGGGAATATATCTCGGGTTTGCAAGATGGCGGTGAAGCATCATTCGAAATGAATTTCATTCCTGGCAGCACATCGGATGATCGCATATTCGAATTGTTGAATCTGGGAGTGGGTGTGTCGCGGCGGCGTGCTTGCCGGATCTCTTATCCGAATGGCGTTACATGGTCGTTCAATGCGGAAGTCACCGGGTATGAGCCGGACGTGCCATTTGATGATGCTATGACGGCGACCGTCACGTTAAAAGTGACCGGTACTATCACAGTCGGAACTACGTAACATGACAAATCCAATTAAGGGCGAAGTGCCGTTTGAAGTTGGCGACAAGCGATACACATTCGTTCTGGGAACATACGCGCTCGCGGCCCTCGAGCGGCGAATGAAAATGCCATGGCCGCGCATTTTCAAGCGCGCGACCGATGGCGAATGGGGCATCGATGATGTGCTTGCGGTCGTGCATTGCGGTCTGCTTCGTTATCACCGCCAATTGACCGAGGAACAAGTCGCGGATCTGATCGATACCGTTGGTCTGGAACGTATCAACGAAATGATCGGTGAGGCGGTCAAGCTGATGCAACCGGAAGGTCAGAGCGCTGCGGCGACCGAGCCGATACCTGAAAACCCTACGAAGCCCGGCAACGGGCATTCGATGAGCTCCTATCCGACTGGATCATGATCGGTTTCGATCCTGAATCATTTTGGGATCAAACGCTTCGCACGTTGTCGATCGCCATGCATGGCAAGCTTCGCGCCGCACGTCGGGATTATAATCAACGCGCTTGGCTGGCGTGGCATATCGCGGCGCTACAGCGTGCAAAGAAGCTGCCAAAATTAAAAACACTGTTGACGCGCGATAAGCCACGTCCGCAATCCTGGCAGGAACAGGCGATGATTATGCAATCATGGGCGGTTGTTCACAATAAGAAGTTTGGCGATGGCTGATGCGACAATAGGTTCGCTGCGCGTCGTACTCGGCGCCGATACCGGCACGTTCGAGGATGGGCTCAAGCGCGCGCAAAGTTCGCTGGCAACATTCGGTAAGAACGTTGCAACGATCGCCGCCGGCATCGGGCTCGAGCGGATCATCGAGAAGTCGGTCGAGCTCGCGGTTCATGCTGTTAAGGAGGGATTCCAGCGTATCGACGCCATCGGCAAAGAAGCGCAGAAAACTGGCATCGGTGTTGAAGCATTTTCCGGGCTGATCCTATCCGCCGAGCTCGCCGATGTGTCGATGCAAACGCTTTCCACGTCATTGGGCAAACTTTCCAAAAATATGGTTGAGACTTCGCAGGGTACCGGCGAAGCACAAAAGACATTTGAGGCGCTTGGCATATCGGTAACAAACACTGATGGCACACTAAAGACCGCCGATAAGGTTCTCATCGAACTTGCCGACAAATTTGCCAAGAGCAGTGATGGCGCAATCAAAACAGCCGCAGCGATTGCATTGCTTGGGCGCAGCGGGAAAGAACTGATTCCATTTCTCAACGCGGGCGCGGAGGGGCTCGAGGAGATGCGAGCGACCGCCGAGCGCATGGGATTGACGATTAACGAAAACACTCGTTTTCAGGTCGAACGCTTCAATGACAATTTGAAGATACTGGGCAAGACGCAAGAAGGAATCACGAATCTTGTGATTCAGGGGATTATTCCGGCACTCGTTCGCTTGTCGGATGTGTTTGTCGAATCTGCCACAAAAGGCGATCTCATCCGCACGGTGGCGAATGCCATCATTAACGAATTCAAAGCGCTTGTTGTGGCCGTCAATGTTGCGATCACCGAATTCGGTTTGTTTGTGTTGGCGAGCAAGGAACTGTTCGCAATCTTTTCCAATTTTCCCGACATTCAAAAGTCGGCCGAAGCGCTCAACAACTTGAAGGAAATTACTGCTCAATGGGGTGCGGCAAGTGAGGCGGCGAGAAATGCGGCGACCGCGTTGTTTGTTACGATCATTGGAAAGGCGAGAGGGCCGATCGACGATCTTCATAACAGCACGTCAAAATTCTCCGACACGATCGCCGGTTTTGCATTGCGCACCGCGGTATTGCGTGGCGAATTTTCTTTGCTGGCGCCGGGTTTCGCTGAGCAGGCAGCGCAACTCAATTTGACCGATAAGGCTGCGCAGGGATTATCTCGCACGGTCGAGGGATTAACGCCCGCACAGCAGCGATTGAATGCAGCAATGCTCGAATTCCAGGGCGCAAAGATTGCGAATGACGCGCTCAATCCATGGGAAAGACTCGAGAAGCAGATTGCTGTTACGAATGCCGTGATCGCAGGTGGTAAAGCCACTAATGAAGAAATCGGATTGATCATGCGCAAGACCGCGCAGGATACCGAAGCATTATATGTGAGTGGGGCGAAGGCAATCGCGGACAATTTTACTTCGGCGTTCAATACGCTGGCACAGGAAAATAAGAAATATGCGGCAATTGCCAAAGCCGCGGCAATTGCACAAGCAACAATCAACACATATGAGGGCGCGACGAAAGCCTATGCAACACTTGGGCCATTTGGTCCGTTTGCGGCTGCTGCGATTATCGCTGCAGGATTGGCGCTGGTTGCAAAGATGGCCGGCATCGGTTTTGCACAGGGTGGCAGCTTCCGGGTTGGTGGTGGATTGACAGGTGTCGATTCTGAAATGGTGGCATTTCGCGCAACGCCGGGCGAGATGGTCGATGTGCGCCGGCCAGGTCAGGATCGCGGCGGCGGAGTGCAAACAATCAATCTTGGATTGCCAAGTCCGAATGAATTCTTCGCCCAGCATGTGCGCGAGATGGTGAAGGTGCTCAATAAAGCCGCACCGGATGGATACATTCTCCAGGTGGCAAAGGGATGATTTACACACAGAGCGGTTATAGTCCGGGCGATAGTCCGGCGGGCGTCCCGCTGATCGGTTACGAAACTAGGATTGCAAGCATTACGGCGAGCTCGGCGGCAACCGGCTTTCCGGCGAGCAATTTGCTCAATCCGGCGACGCATCTGTATTGGAAAGCTTCGCCCGACAGTCCGGTCACAAATCAGACTTTGACCATTACGATGTCAACCGGGACGGTGAACTATCTCGCGATAGCCCGACATAATTTCTTTGAGTCGCAAGCCAGCATTGCGCTCGGGACAACGGCAAGTCCGCCGAATATCATTCCAGGGTTCATGGTAGAAGATGAATTGCCGATTATCTTCCGCATTTCTCCTGTGGCCGGGCCGCTGATTCTTTCGATCAACGGCGGTAGCTTAGCTGCACAAGCGGCGGTGATTTATGCCGGCAATATCTTGGTGCTCGAACGAAGCATCAAAGTTGATGTGCAGCATCGCGACATAAATCACGCGCGGCGTTCGGATGTGCTCGGTGCGATGAGCGAAACCGGAAATTTTCTCGGTCGCACGGTGATCGGCGAGTGGCGCGAAACGCAAGCCGAGTTCGCGTGGTTCACGCCGTCGTGGTATCGCGATACGTTCGAACCATTTGTCGAGAACGCGGTGACGGAACCATTCTTCTGGGCCTGGAATCCGAACGAATATCCGGAGGACACTGCTTATGCTTGGCTGATCGATGATGTGCGACCTGAAACCGATCCGGCCACGCGGCGCATGGCGGCCACATTATCAATGCGAGCGATCGCATGACGCGCGCGCTTACCTATGTCGAGATTGATATTCCGACATTCGGGGCATTTTCGCCCGATATCACTCCAGGGACCGAAACCTTTCGTTTTACAAAAGATACTGATTATTTGCCAAACACGATTTCAGCAATTCCCAGCATCAAAGAAATTGCAATTCAACCGCAGACAATCAGTCTCGGCGAAGATCTTGGCCAACGTGGCATCGTGACCATCACGTTCAATGATCATTTGCATAGTTTTGCATCGGAAAGTTTTACTGCCGGTTCATTTTGGGGAAAGTTTCGCGGGCGCTATGGCCAGACATTGCAAGGTCGAGATTTGCGGCTTTATCGCGGCACTCTTGGACAGACACTCGAAGAGATGGAAACGCGCTATTATACAATTGACAGCACCGACGGGCCTAACACAAATCGCGAATATAAGATCATTGCAAAGGACGCACTCTTTTTGGCGAAAGCCGCGCAAGCGCAAGCACCCGTTTATAACAGTGGTTTCGTTTCTGTCACAATAAACGCGGTCACCACAACGCTGACACTTGCGCCGACGGGCATTGGCAATGCGGAATATCCCTCGAGCGGATATGTCAACGTCGGCGGCAAAGAAATTATGTCGTTCACTCGCGCCGGCAATACATTGACCGTTGTGCGTGGTTTACTCAATACAACCGCACAAGCACATGATGCGGAAAGTCGAGTTCAGAACATTGCCTTTTGGGAAGTCGATCGTCCCGTCGATATCATTTATGACTTATTGGTAAATTATACCGATATCGATGCCAGCCTCATTTCACAATCAGAATGGCAAGCGGAGAATGATGCCTATCTCAATGTCTTTTATACCGGATACGTTGCCGATCCGCGTGGAGTCGATGTCTTAGTTTCAGAGATCTTGCAACAAGCCGGGCTCGCAATTTGGTGGGATGATGTCGGACAAATGATCCGGCTCCAAGTGTTGCGTGAGATCCCGACGACGGCGCAAACTTTTGACGGTGATTCCACATTACAAGGAACTCTCGAGGTCACGGAGCAACCGGAAAAACGATTATCCGAGGTGCAAGTTTATTTTGCGAAGATCAATCCGCTTGTTCAAGATGATGAGGATGACAATTATCGATCCAGCACGAAGCAATCAGATTCAACCGCGGTCACAGAATACGGATCCGCGCAGATTAAAAAAATTCGGTCGCGTTGGATTCCAACCGGCGGACGAACATCGGCGGAAACGACAGCAAACAAACAGCTTGGACGTTTCCGTGATCCGCCGCGCAATATCAAGTTTTCATTGCCGCGCGATCAACCAACAAATCCCGCGCTCGGTGGTGGCTACCAACTTCAAGGATATCCATTTCAAACATCGGCCGGCGTTGCGGACACAGTGCCGATTCAGATCGTTAGGTTGAACCCGAAAGCGGAACGTTTCGATATTGAAGCGGAAGAAATGCTCTTCACCCAATTCGGTGCCGTGGTCGATCCCTTGCTTGACACTGTTATTTTCGATGTGAACGCGAATAATGTGAATTTGGAAACTGTTCACGATTCGCTTTATGCGGTTGCTGTTTCCGGCGATGTCGTGCGCGCCTTTGTGAACGCCGGAGTGATCATAGGTTCGACCAGCACAAGTGCGGCGGCTTTCGAGGTAGGCAATTTTGTTGCTGGTGTGACCGTACAACTATTCGTTAACGGCCGCATTCAAGGTTGCGGCGGTGTGGGCGGTGTGGGCGGTGATGCTAATTCGGATGTGCCATCGGCCGGCAACGGCACCGCGGGCGGTGCCGGTGGGACTGCTCTTTATACCCGTCGTGCGATCCTGCTCACAAGCACGTCTGGCCAAATTTGGGGCGGCGGTGGTGGCGGTGGTGGCGATGGCGGAACGGCAACCGCCGGCATTTTGGCGGAAGCGGGAGATGGCGGCAGTGGCGGTGCGGGCACAAATGCCGGGGCTGGTGGTGCAGGTGGCGTTGCCAGTGGAACCATCGGCCCTCCGACGTTGCTTCAAGGCACAGCTGGTGCCGGTGGTTCCGCTGCTAACGGAGGACATAGTTTTGGCGGGGCTGGCGGAAATCCCGGAGCTAACGGCGGCGCAGGATCAGCAGGTAGTGCGGGCGGCGATGTGTTTGGTTCTGGCGGTGCCGGTGGCGCGGCTGGCAACTCGATCGACGGCATCAGTTTTGTAACGCATGCCGGCCCGGCTGGTAGCGAGCTCGGACCGCAGGTTAATTGAAGGAGGAATCATCATGCGCGTTGTGATCTCGAGTGGACATGGAAAGAAAATTCCCGGCGCTATCGGTCCTAAGCCTTGGGGACTCGATGAGCACGCCGAAGCAGTCCGGGTTGTCGATCGCACGGCTGAATTCCTGCGCGCGGCCGGCGTCGACGTGACGACTTACGAGGACACGGTAAGCACGACGCAAAATGAAAATTTGGATCGCATCGTGGCCTTTCATAATTCCAAGACGCGCGATCTCGATGTCAGCGTGCATTTCAATGCCTATGAGCCAACGACTTCGAAAAAGATGGGCACCGAATGCCTCTATGTATCGCAGATGGATCTGTCAGCCGATGTTGCCGATGCGATTTCGACCGCAGCGGGGTTGCCGGACCGCGGCCCTAAGAAGCGGACCGACCTGGCTTTCCTAAATGGCACCGAGGAGCCGGCAATCCTCGTGGAGACTCTGTTCTGCGACGCCAAGCCGGACTGTGATTCCTATCGGCAGAATTTCGATGCTATTTGTCAGGCACTCGCCGCTGCAATATCCGGCGAGGCCATCGAGCCACCGGTGCCCAAACCGCCGGAACCGGGACAGGTTCGCTTTGAAGGGAAATGCTCATGGTTCGGAGGTCCGGACGATACTGGCGTGAGCTCGAGCGAGGGATTGGCGTTTCTGTATAACTATAGCGATGCGCCGCACTTGTTTTTGCCGGAGCAACCGGACGGCACAACCGGCCTGGCGCGCCGACTCAATCCCGACATTTTCTATGTGGCGTGCCGGTGGGACTATGCGGTCACTCCGAAAACGCAACTTGCGAATCCGTCATTGCAAGCTGTCGTCCGTGCTGGCGGAAAAGAATTCCGCGCCTGGCCGGCAGATTGGGGACCGCACAGCGATACCAGCCGCGCTGCAGATATCTCGCCGGGTCTGATGGCCGCGTTAGGCTTAAGCACGGACGATTCAGTGGAGGTTATCTATCCGGCATGAACTTCGATCCGCTCAAACAATCGCTCGCCGAGCGCGTCATTACAACGGCGATCATTGTGATCGCCGTGCTGCTATTGCTGGCGCTGATCGGATGGTGCACCGGGCGGTGGGAGGACAAAGCGCAAGCACAATCGCTTGTGTTGATTTTGCCGCCGTCGAAATGGGATGCCAAAATGCTCGAGCTCGACAAGCAAGCGCTCGACGAAGCTTATGTCGCAAAGATCAAACACATCTTTGATATTTACGTGCGCGAGGGACTGACTTCGCCCGAAGGGCCGATGAAGGGGCATGCGAATGCCCAACGGGCTTATGTTGAAGGGCAGAAGGCACTCGAGGCTCGCGAAAAAGAGTTAGAACACCGGGGGCTCAAATGAATCCTGGCCCCGTTGACGAAGCGGGCAAGGTGGCGGTCGGTTTCATTGAATCGATGAAATCACAACCGCTCGCTTTGGCGATGATTGTGCTCAATGCGGCGTTTCTGTTTTTCTTTTGGATGATTCTTTCGCGTGCGGACGAACATGGACGCGAGCGCGAGCAGGCGCTCTATGCTGCACAGAAGGAATTGCGTGACGCACTGGTACAGTGTCTTGGGAAGCCTGGCGGGTAATAATCCTGTCCCTGGCCTGTCCCCGGCAGTTTTGCTGATTTGCTCAAAATTGCAGAAGTGCTTGATTTTATTGGTCGGAGCGGCCGGATTTGAACCGGCGACCCCCAGTCCCCCAGGCTGTTACAGGCAAGCCACAGCAACCTGATATAAAGCGAAATAAGCACGACTAACCCTTGTGGCATGGGGCTTGATTGGCCTATATTGAATTGTATCAGGTTGCCGGCAGTCGGGCAAATTCCTGTCCCCATCTGTCCCCGGCAATCCGAATAACTGGGGGTCAACATGAAACGTGCAATTGCTTTGTTTCTGCTCGCCGGCCTGGCGGCCGGCTGCAGTGCCACGACTTCGCAAACCGCGCGGCCGGCAATGTCGGATTCGGACGCCTTCGCGCTCGCCCGCAAACGGGTGACCGAAAGCTTGAAGGATCCGAGCTCGGCGCAATTCGGTTCGGAATTCTCACGGCGGACTCATTCGGCCTTGGGGCATCCATGGGATCGAGTTTGCGGCACCGTCAATGGGAAAAACAGCTTCGGCGCATACACCGGAATGCAGGTCTTTGCCTATCAGATCGCGGATGATGTTGTTCTGATGGGCGACAGAGCGCCCGTCATTTGCAAGTTGGATCTGCCGTAGGGAGTGATGACAATGGGGCTTTATACGAAAACCGTTAAGGGCCTTCACCGCGCACCATATCGCGATCAGGTTCTCGTTCATCTGCTTCGCTTGGGGGCAGACGATAGGCTGAGTCCGGCGGAAGAGGCCAAAATTCTTCGGGTACAGAAATTTTTATCCGCTTACGAATGCGCGCAAGAAATAGACAAAACGCGTGGAGGTCACCAATGAAAACCACTGGAAGCATGGCGCGCTTCACGCGCGCGGAACTCGAGATGTCGCTTCGTTTGCTTCAAGAGCTCGCAAGCAATGCGACAGATCGCGAGCGGCAAACCATCCAAAAGTCACGCGAGCTAATTTTTCAAATGTTGATGAGATTGGACGATGAAAAAAGCACTCACTGATGCATTCATCCGCACCCTTCGCGCGCCGGCAACGGGGCGCCTTGAAGTGAACGATGCGGCTTGCCGCGGGCTATCCTTGCGCGTCACACCGAATGATGCGCGGTCGTGGTCGTTCCGGTTCAGCAACACGGCGGGCACAGTATCGCGGCTGTCAATTGGTGGCTATCCGGCGATCGGCCTGGCCGACGCCAGATTACAAGCCGACGCCTTGCGGCGCGAGCTTGCCAACGGCGTCGATCCGGTCGTAGCGCAGCGCAACCGCAAAGCGGAAGCGCGGTCGAAGTCGAAAACGTTCGGCTATCTTGCCGAACGCTATGTGCTTGAGCACGTGCGCCGGCACTGTCGGCCGCGTACCGCCGAAGAATACGAGCGCAACATCAACAAACATCTGTTGCCGCAGTGGGCGGACCGGAACTACGACACGATCACGCGGGCGGATTGTGTGGAACGGATTGAGCGCATTGCCCGCACGCATATGTGTGCGGCAAATCGCGTGTGCGCGCTCATCGGCCAGATGTTTAATTTCGCGATCGATGTTGGCTTGCTCACGGTAACGCCAGCGGTGCGGCTGCGCCGGCCAGGCAAGGACGAACCGCGGACGCGCGTGCTGTCGGATGATGAGATCCGCATTTTCTGGCCGGGCATCGTCAAATCGCCGGTGTCGGTAGGCGTCGGCCTGGCGTTGCGTGCGGCGCTCCTGCTCGGCTTGCGGGCGGGCGAGATCGCCGGGCTGCGCCGAGATGAATTGCGCGATTTCGATAATCCGAAACGGGCGGCGCTCGAGCTCGCCGGTGACCGGACGAAGAACAAGCGCGCGCTGTGGTTGCCATTGTCACCATTGGCGCGAGACACAATCGGCCAGGCGCTCGAGCTTTCGGCATGCGACATGTACGTGTTCCCTGGCGTGGAAGGTGCCGCGATCGAGGCGCACGCCATGTCGGTGGCAATGCGTCGGTTCACGGAACGAATGGTTGATCGGAAAAGCACTTGGCATCGGGATGCGCCGACGCCACACGATTTGCGCCGCACACTGCGCACGCGGCTATCGGCACAAGGCACGCCGACCGAAGTCGCCGATGCGATCATGAACCACGCGCCGCAGGATGTCGGCCGCAAGCACTATGACCGGCATGGTTATGAAGCGGAAAAGCGCTTGGCTCTCGACGCCTGGTCCCACACGATCGAGGCGATCCTCGATGGCAAGTCAGCTACGGTCATCACGCTACGGAAGCGACGAGCCTGAAGGGGGGGGGATGCCTCATCCACGACGAGCCTGAAATAAATGGGGCCGCATCCTATGGGGTGCGGCCTTTTCATTATTCAGCGGCGCCGAGATTCCATTGGCGTTCATTGCGTTTTTTGTCGCGTTGGTGATGGTGCCATTGAATCGCGTCGGCTTTAGTTAGTTTTGATGCGCTGTTAGGAACACGTTTTTGAGATTCCCATAGATCAAAGCAACCGAGGACTCGGCCAAATAGATCTTGCTGGTCCGCCATTGCGCCGCTTTTTCCAAGATGTTCAATCATTGCTACCACGCCGTCTATTCCTTGGTCAGTTTTCGTACCCTTATCGTTGAATACATCGACCAAGAAGGAGCGAACATTTTCAGCGTCGAGATGACGCAGCAAAAGCAAACATCCAGCGAGAAAACCCCATGTGAATGGTCTTTTTTCTCGAATATGCGCTTCCAGGGGATGATCGAGCAATTGGTCAAGTAATTTTAGTTCCCGTGACCAATCTGGCATAATCATTTCTACCTTTATTTTTGGATCAGGAGACCATTTCGCATATTTCGTTATCGCATCCACAACGCGAAGCGCTTGCGTGAACCGGCCAGTTTTCAATGCTCGTGACGTCGGGCGCCATTCATTTCCAAAAGTCATATCAAAGGCACGATACGTATGATCTCCACTGGTCCATGATTGCTCGCGGCTGTCATGGCGAAGCATTCTTTCACGAACTTCTTTTTCCGACTTCATGCGATAAATGCGGGCTTGCACTTTTTCTGGGACTTTGTCAGACAAGCCGCATTTCCAAACTTGTGCACGCGTATTACCGGTCATCCGCACGCGACGAGTCGTCCCCGTAGCATCGGGATATTCGGCAATTTCCACAGCACCATGTTCATCCACCAAAGTTTTGAGATGCATGGCCTTTTGTGCCCTACCTTCTGAGTCGCGATGTCCCGGCGCCGGTTCCATTGCGATGAAATCCACGGTCGGAATCTCGACGATTTCAGCTAAGTCGAGTGGCGTTGTCGGTCTAGTTAATTCAGTCATATTGCCCTCCATGACATTGGGCGCCAATGCCGTTAAATTGAAGTGAAGTGCGCCTCTACTTCATCGCTGTGTCTGCCCTTTCCATCGCAATTCGAATTCGACAGTTTGCGCGTTAATCTTCATAGGCTCTTTTGCGTTGTTCATTGTCAATTTTTTCAACATCAATTTCGGCCTTGGTAAAGTTTCCGCGATTCATAAGTGCCTTTGCGCATGCGAGTTCTTCGTATGCCCTTTTTAATTCGACTTCATGCCATTGAATGCTATGAAATCGAGATTCTAATAGCGCTGCTCCAATTAAATCGGGCGGTACGCCGCCATCATGCAAATCGTCTTCATCGTACAGTTCATTAAATTTCGTTAGTTCATCATCGGTGACCGTAATATTGCAGCGGACAAAAAACGATTTTAACTGCGCGAGACTTTTGTGTGCCTTGTGCAACGCGCGCTCGTGGTAATGTACATTCCAAAATGCTTTTCTAACTATTTCCTGCATCGCTTCTACGTCGTTCATCGGGTCATCCCTCCCGGCCTATTCTAAAGTCCGCAGATATTTTCGATCTCAGCAACGGCAACAATGAGCAATGTCATATCGCGCACAATTATTCGTTATGATCCCATCCGGCGGGATGACCGCGCCATCGCAAAATAAACGCGGGTTGCGGCGCTGTGATCGTCATCGGCGGGATTGCCGGTGTCTCCGCCCAATAGAGCTCTCGCCGCGGCTTCATGCGCTCGCCCCGGTACCAGCAACGGATTTCAGGGCGCGGCGGGATGCGCGTGCGATAGTGCCAGCCGGAATCCATTGGTTGTAAATGACAGATCATTTGTTCACCGCCGCGGGCGGCAGCGAGGAAGACGATAAGCGCGCTAATCACTGCGACGATCATCAGCGCGAGCGCGCTGGCCACGGTCAAGCGCGCATCGCTGTCCATCATTTGAGTCCGCCGAGAATGAGAGTAAGCACGTGCTTGGCATTGGCGATGCGCTCGCCGGCTTCGCGATTCAGATCTTCGAGCTCGAGGATCAAATTGGACAGCGATTGACGATCTTTCGGGCTGTAGGTTTGATCCGGCTTCGGCTGTAAGCGCAAAGCCTTCTCGACGGCTGCTTCTGCTTTATTCGTAATGTCGGTGGTGCTCATGTGTTCTACCCTCCATGTGTAAGGAATGTTCGATGACATCGCTTGCAACTTCGCGCAGCGAACGGCCGGTTAGAGCGGCGAGCATGCGCACGACAGACCAGCCGCAAACCGCGTTGAGATCGCGGGGCGGCCATCCATTATTGTTTCCGGCGCGCTCGCGAATGATCCAATAGATGCCGGCTTCGTACACGTGTTGACGTCCTTGATGCTGAGACATAACGCACACAACCCTTACGCTTGATTTTATGCATTCTGGCGTAGCTGCTTTGCGATGTAGCCATCGATTGATTTCACTGTGACGCGCATCACGCGGCCGATCTTGAAAGCCTGTACATGCTTGTCACGGATGAGCTCCTGCATTTTCGAGCGGCCGACGCGCAGTCGAGCCGCGGCTTCCATCGTCGTTAAAAGCAAGGGTGAATCCTTCTGCTCTTTGCGCGAGCGGATCATTGCTTCGGCCCTTTGCGGCGAGCAGAGTTGGCGGGATGGTTTCCGCTTTCGTGCAGCGGTTCAGCGGCGCTTTCCATCCCGCCTCCCTCTGGGGCCGATGACGCTACCAGATCACCGGTCACAAGAGCGCTTACTTCCATGGCGCGAGGCTTGTGGCGATTGTCTTTGGCCGGCGCCATTAAGTTTTGTTCTTTCGGTGTGAGTCCACCCCATACTTCGGCCAAGGCGTTCACGCCTTTTTCAGCCGCGGCGGCCAATTGAGTGTCGAGCTCATTGAACAAGGCGGTATTATTTGGCGTCATTAAATTTTCTGTCTCGGGTTCCTCCTCGACGCCGGCTTGCTGCATTTCTTCCCGCGTATACAAACCGGCCAATTGATGCGGGAATGCTTTGCGCAATGCCAGTGCTTCGGCGCATTTTGCGAGCATGGTGTGCGGCATGTGATTCCATGTCGGGGTATTGCGTCGATATTCCTTCAATCGTGCCGTCGCGCTATAGGCGTAGCGGGCACCACTCGTTAGGCGATACACGGTGACGGTCGCGCTGGTTGGTCCTTCGCCGGTGAATGCCGCATCGTCACTGCCGGCCATTTCGCCGCTCTCGGCGGCGCGGGAGCGCATGTAGTCGATCGTGGTGATGGGCGTATATTTGCCGCCGGCGTTGGTGAATACGATCAGCTTGTCGAGCGGATGGACGCCGCGGCGTTGGCAATCATGCAGGAACAAGGCGAGTTGATCGTCGGTGGCGCCGGGGGCGACCGTGCGCTTGACCAGTGCGAGGTCGGTCACTTCGCGTTTTGCAACTTCGCTCATGGCGATGCGCTCCTATTCGTGCTCGACTGTCGACCGAGATATTCATCGATCGGGCCGGGGGCATCGATGGTACCGCGCAGGAAAGCGCGGCGATCCGCCTCCATGTCGCGCTGGGCGCGGTTGCGATAGTTTTGCTCCCACTGTGCCAGGAGCTCGCGGGCGAAGGCGCGGCGATCCTCGAGATTTGCAGCCATGAATTCACCGGCGGTCATAGGGCGGGAAACGGCTGGCGTGGCCTAGGAGCGAAAAATTCGGGGTGGGTGGCTATCGGAGTAGGTTGTCGGCAAAAAAACGCGTGGGCGGGCTTGCTTGGGCGACCGCGTGGCGGTTGGCGGCCATGGCTAGCACGTCAATCAGCAAAACCAATTCGCTAGCGTTGATTTGCATCCCTGCCCCCGCGGCAGTTATTTCAGGTTATTTGCGTATTTTTGGTGCTGCCACGTCTTGCGTCAACGGAAAATTGCGATCCAGGATCGAAATTTTTGACTGCGGCATATTGCGGTTGTGGGGAAAACCGGTGCTCTGAGGGGGCAAATGGCAACAGCGTTGACCAAACAACCCTCGATTTTGTCGGGCTAAATCGTGTCAAGGCCATGCCGCCGGGATTGTCTCAAACACGGTGGATAAGTTTATGTCGGCTTTTGTTAGCTTGTAGTTAGCTGTGTCAGCTTGTCGCAGCTTATTTCGGTGGGTTGCTACAATTTGCGCTCCTGCCAAACCGTGTCATTGTGTCGTTCATCCTACTTTCTCGCCCAAGTCCGGAGATCGGCCATGCCAAACACACGGCGCGCTGTTGTGCGCGATTTGCCGTTATTTCAATGGGCAACAAATACAGCGCTGACAT
>Ga0066905_100000142_pt1 | contig 15060 bp, 13 predicted proteins | sample PanSoiMetaPlot36_FD_67483 | JGI IMG/M metagenome (GOLD analysis project Ga0066905, IMG submission 67483) | Tropical forest soil microbial communities from Panama analyzed to predict greenhouse gas emissions - Panama Soil Plot 36 (version 2) | ecosystem: Environmental > Terrestrial > Soil >... | reverse complement strand
ACCCGGACGGCAGCATCGCCAGTGCGTGGATCGGGTGGGCGGCCAAGGACGTGCCATCGGTCGGCTACCGGACGTTCCACCTGGTGCCCGAGTCGGTTACGCCGGACGAGCCGGCGCCGGGCGAGCTGGCGCCGACCGCACCGTCGAGCCAGCCCTCGCCATGCCCGACCGAGCCGCCGCTGCGAGTCCAGCTCGCCAGTCGGCAGACCGGCCACCTGCCCGCATCCTTCAGCCTGCTCAACCTGCAGCCGACCGACCGGGTCGGCATCACGCGGATTTCGCTCACCGCCGACGATGCGATCCGGATCCTGCTCAGGGAGCTCGTTGGGCAGCATTGCCGAGTTGAGCTGCGGTTGTTCGTGCCCTTTCCGGACGACGTACAGGCAATCGAGCTCGGCCCCCGCCAGCTGGTGACCGTAACCGGAGTGGCCGAACCACCCGCCTGGGCCGGTCCGGGCCCGGCGCTGAGCCCGTCGCCAGGTCCGATGCTGGGTCCTCCCGAGGGCCCGGACGATCAGCCGGCGCGCACCGGGGCCACCGTCGATGCCGGCAGTGTGACCGATCTCCGAGCAGAGGTGGCGCTGCCGCCTGGCGCGTTCCGGCTCGCTCCTGGCGACCGGGTCCGCCTGCCTGTCACAATCACCGGCACCGGCGACGAGCCGTTCGCCGTCGAGGCGGTGGCACCGTGCGCGCTCTGGCCGCTGCTCCCACAGTGGCGCCAGCGCGGGGTCCTGTACGGCGGCACCGCATCCGTGAATTTCGATCTTGCCGTGCCGCCGGCCACCGCACCTGTGGACGGTTGGATCGCGATCCGCGCCGGGCGAGCCGGACGGGGCTTCGGTGTCCCGCAACCGGCGACGGTGACCGTCACCGACGGCACCGGCTGACCCGACCACCGGCCTCCAGCCGGATCCGGCCCGCTGGATGAGAGCAGAACCGCCCGCGTGCGTGGCACGCTGACCGCATGGGAGCACCTCGCACCCGAATGGCGGGGGCTGCGGCGCTGATCGCCGCGCTCGCGGTCCTGTGCGGCTGTGGCAGTTCCGCCGGGTCAGTCGTCGCCGGCACCCCGCCGGCAATCTCGGCAGCGCCCACCACCCCGACGCCGTCCCCGTCGACCACAAGCCCGGAGCCGACCGAGCCGACCGAGCCGACCGAGCCGACGGAGCCGACGCCGAGCACGTCCTCAGCCACGCCAAACCTGTCACCGCCGTGGCAGGTGGGCGCCTCACCGCTGCCGTTGCGCCCGGACGGTTTCGGATACGTGCTGCCGACGCCGCCACAGCTGGTCAACCGCCGACTGCCCACGGTCGACGTGCTGCCACCGCCCAAGAACGGGGTGTTCACCGCCACCATCGATCCGATCAGTAGCGCGATCAGGAAGCGGATGGGCGAAACCTGGAGCCAGAACTGCCCGGTGAGCCTGGACGAGCTGCGCTACCTCACGGTCAGCTTCCGGGGCTTCGACACCAAGCCGCACACCGGCGAACTGGTGATCAACCGCAGCTACGCCCGGGACATCGTGTCGGTCTTTCGCAAGCTGTACGCGGCTCGGTTCCCGATCGAGGAGATGCGCCTGGTCACGACCGCGGATCTCAACGCCCACCCGACCGGTGACGGGAACGTGACATCGGCCTTCGTGTGCCGTGCCGCGCGGGGTCAGACCCGCTGGTCGGAGCATGCCTACGGGCGGGCAATCGACATCAATCCCTTCCAGAACCCGTACGTCAAGGACGATCTCGTCCTCCCGGAACTGGCCAGCGCATACGTCGACCGGGCCGACAAACGAGCCGGGATGATCTTCCCTGGCGGGGTCGTCGTCAAGGCGTTCGCCGCCATCGGCTGGGGCTGGGGCGGATCCTGGCAACACTCGAAGGACTACCAGCACTTCTCGTCGACCGGGAACTAGCCATGAGGTTCGTCGACGGAGTCCGCGCTTGCGATGAGACCGGTTTCCGACGATCCTTCGGTGGATGAGCGCCTGGCTTGGTCGTACCGCTACCGAGATCGCCGCAGTAGTGCGAAAGGGCGACGCGGACCCGGTTGCCGTGGTGACCGAGTACCTTGACCGAATTGCGGCAGTGGATCCGGCGTTGCACGCATTCCAGACAATTCGCACCGAGCGCGCGCTCGCCGAGGCTGGTGAGCTCTCCGGTCGGCAAGGCCTGGCTGAGCTTCCGCTGGCCGGGGTTCCCATCGCGATCAAGGACAACCTCGAGGTCGCCGGTGAGCCGAAGGTGTTCGGTTCGGCGGCCACCTCACGGGATCCGTCCTCGGCCGACCACGAAGTGGTTCGACGAGTGAAGGCCGCCGGTGCGGTCGTCGTCGGCCTGACCACTCTGCCGGAGCTCGGCATCTTCGGAACGACCGAGACCGTCTTCGGGAGCACCCACAATCCGTGGAACGTCGATCGCAATCCCGGTGGGTCATCCGGCGGTAGCGCGGCGGCGGTGGCAGCGGGAATGGTCCCGATTGCGGTGGGCAACGACGGCATGGGCTCGATCCGAATTCCGGCCGCCAACTGCGGACTGGTCGGGCTCAAGCCGGGGCGTGGCACAGTGCCGGCCAACTTGGGTGTGAACAGTTGGTACGGGCTGGCCGAGAACGGGCCGCTGGCCACCACGGTCGCTGACGCCGCGTTGTTGCTGTCCGTCCTGGCCGATCAGCCACAGCTGGCTGATGCCCCGAACGCGGAGCCCCGCCGACTGCGGATCGCGCTGTCGACGCGGGCGCCGGTCGCCGGCCTGCCGCTGGACAAGAACTTCGTGGCCGCGGCTAGGAACACCGCCAATCTGCTCGCCGACCGCCATGTCGTGGCCACCGCCAACCCGCCGTACCCGCTATGGGCCGGCCCGGTCGGGCTCGGGCATTGGTTCGCCGGGGCGAACTTGGAAGCGGCTCGCGTCGATCGCACGAAGCTGGAGCCGCGATCGCGCCGGCACGCTGCCGCCGGCCGGGTGGCCCGCGCAATCGGGTTGGCCAATCCGAGCTGGCAAGAACGCTGGCAGCGCGCGCTGGTGCCGTTCTTCGCCGAGCACGACGTGCTGCTGACCCCGGCGCTGGCCAAGCCGGCCCCCGCCACCCACGCCTGGCACGAGCGTGGCTGGGTCAAGAACATGGTCGTGAATCTGTACGCACCGTTCTGCGCACCGTGGAATCTGGTCGGCTACCCGGCGATTGCGGTGCCGGTCGGAGTGATCGGCGCCGATCTGCCGGTCGCGGTCCAGCTGGTTGCCGCGCCCGGTGGCGAGGCATTGCTGCTTGGACTGGCCGCGCAACTCGAGCAGCTGAGGCCGTGGCCTCGATTCGCGCCCGAGTTCGATCCGACGAAACCAGTATCCGCCGACCGCGCCGAGTAGCTCTCGCCCTCGGGCCGCGGTGCCAGTGCCAGTGCCGGCAGGGACAGGCCGACCCGGCTAGAAGAGCGAGACCCCGGCCTTGTTGCGCAGCTCGGCCATGTGGGTCAGCTCGGTGACCGCGAGCGCGAGCTCGGTGGCGATATCCAGCGCACGCTCCCGACGGGAGTTCTCCCGCATCCACCAGCAAATGATCTGCACCACCGAACCGGCCAGCTCGCCGTGCTCGAGCACCGCGGTGCGTACCGTGACCGGGCTCGCGCCGGCGCCGCCCGCGCTGAACCTGAACCACTGGCCATTCTTGAACGCCAGCAGCGGGTGACCGAGCGAGTCGGGCAGGACCACGTCGTACTGGGTGTCCATCCGGCGCTCGGGAAGCATCGAGTCGTAGGCCGGCGGCTCGGGACGGATCGGGTCGGCGAAGGTCGGGTCGGCGAAGGTCGGGTCGACGAAGCCCGGCGCGGTTGCCAACGCGGTCGCCATGCCGTAGCCGCCACCGCTGACCGCCGCCTGGCCGGCACCCGAACCCGGGCGGCCGTGGCCTGTCCCGTTGGGCCCTGCGTGGCTTGGCCCCGGACGACTTGGCGCCGCGTGACTTGGGGCCGCGTGACTTGGGGCCGGGTGGCTCGCAGCCGCGGCGTGGCTGGGCATCGACCGCTGGGGCGGCGGACCCGCCGGTGCGGGCCCGGCCGGTGCGGGCCCGGGCGGGGCCGGCATCGACGGAGCGGCTGCCGGAGCCGGCGAACCCAGCGAGGGCGCCAACGGGGTGGTCTTTGACCGGGCGGCCGGGGGAACTGCCGGCGCCGGCGGGGTCGGCGGCGCAGCGACGGAGGGCAGGGCGCGGAAGCTTCCGGTGGACGACTCGTAGTAACTGGAGTAGTCACCCGTGTCGTATCCGCGCTGCTCGGTACGCGACGGGCCCGGCTCCGGCGGCTCCCGGCGCGGCCGGGCATCACGACGTTCGCGCGAGTCGCGAGCCTCCCTGGCATCGCGCGCCTCGCGGGCCTCCCGCGCCTCACGGAGATCTCGTACTTCGGCATTCCTGGGCTCCGGCGGCCGGGCGTCTACCCGGGGCAGCGGCTCGGAGGGCCGGGCATCCATGCGGGGTAGTGGCTCGGGCGGCCTGGCATTTGTGCGCGGCAGCGGCTCCGGCGGCCGGCCGTCTACGCGCGGCAGCGGCTCGGGCGGCCTGACATTTGCGCGGGGCAGCGGCTCCGGCGGCCGGGCATCCGCGCGGGGTGGCGCTGGTGGTTCGGCCGGCCGGCGACCGAGCGCGCGCTGCTCGGCGGTGGTCAGCTGTCGCTCCCCGGACAGGGTGTTCGGGTTCGGCCGAGGCGCCTGCCTGGCGACGTAGCCAGTGCTCGCGTTGTCCCAACTCGGCGCCCAGGAGCGGGTGTCCACACTCCAGGAGTCGGCCGGAGGGCTGTCACCGTTGGAACGGCGCGCCTGCTCGGCCCGGAACCAGTCGTCCTCAAAGTGGCGATCTACATGGTGGTGGCGCCGAGACCGGGTGGCCGATGCCGCTCGCGCCGGCGGGCCACTGCGTCCGGCTTGATCACCACGCAGCTCCCGAAACCAAGCGTCGATCGATGGGTCCCCGGATTGCGAACCCCGGCCTGGTGCGTCGTCGTAGTGACGGCTCATTAGCGAACCTCACCTGACCTGCGCACATGCCCTTTCGGGCCGGAACGACCAACCACCGTGAATCTCCGCGTCCGCTCGACTTATGGTGTGTTGCCGTCCCCCGCGGCGAAACTCCTCAAGAGGGTTGACGATGTGATAGCCCGCTGTCAACCGGTGAGTTTGAAAAGTTCGCCAGATCTGTCTCTTCTCTTGGAGAACTTCCCAGCTCATCGACCTCGCAGTTGGTGACGACGAGCGTACTCGCTGTCGCTCTCGATGGAGGGTATTTACACAGATTTTCTACTCAGCGGTAGCGGCACACCGAATCCAGCGACTGCAACCGGCCGCTACGCGCGGCAACGCGCGCCCGGGTCCGGTCCCGCCGCGCGTCCCGGCTCCGAGCGATGGAAGCCCGGACCGTCGACCGGATCTTCCTCCAGTCCGGATCGGCACCGTTGATCAGGGGTGGACCGAGCGTGATGCCGGTGATCTCTGCCGACCGGATGCGCTTACCGAGCGTAGCCAGTTTCCGCAGCATGCTGACCGGAATGTCGGTGTGCAACACCCCGCCGCGCGGCGGAGCAAGCCGCGCGAACACGGCCAGGCCGGTACGCATGTCGATCTGCCGAGCGAGCCCGCCGAGCACGCAACGTTGCCGGGCCATCCGCGCGTAGTCGGTCGAGCCGAACCTGGACCGGGAGAACCACAGTGTCTGCCGGCCGGTCATATTCCGGTACAAGCGTGGTTCCAGATAATCGTGCGGATAGCGCAGGATCCGGGTGCCGTCCAGGGACTTCTGGCCACCGATCGGGATACGTTCCAGGACTCGTAGCTGGACGCCGTCTAGAGCATTGATGAGCCGCATGAAACCGGCCATGTTTACCAGCACGTAGTTGTCGATGCGCACGCCGAGGTTGTAACTCAATGTGGTTTTCAGCAGGTCGGCGGCGGGATGCTTGGATCCGGGAACGACCGCCCGGTGGGCCTGGGCATAGGTGTAGATGCCGAACATGAAATCCGGAAAGCCACCCGGAAATCTTCTCGCCATTGGGGTCCCGGGCCGGAATCTCATTCGCTGCAGATTGCGCGGCACGCCAATCAGTGTCGTGTTTCCGGACTTCGTATCGACCACCGCAACGATCACGGCGTCGGTGCGGACGCCCTGCCGGTTCGGCCCGCCGTCGCCGCCGAGGAACGCAATCGTGTAAGTGCGGCGATGGGCCCACGGATCCGGGGGCTTGGTGGGCGTAGGCGACGGCGTAGGCGTCAGAGTCACCGGAGGTGTCGACGGCGTCACCGCCGGCGTCGCAGCGTGATCAGCGGAGTCGTCCGAACAACCGGTCAGCATCAATGTCGCTGCTAGCACTCCGGCCAACCCGACCGCCAACCATGATCGAATACGTCCCGGCATCGTCGGCTGCTCCCTCTGTCCGCTCCGTACCTGCCCGTCGCTCGCGCACTCGCCGCCCAGGACGCGTCCGGCGCCCCCGAGGTTGCGGGGTGGACTAGTTATACCGGCAGGTCGACTCGATGGAGTTGGCCTGCCCCGGCGTCGGCGACGGGTTCGGCTGTTTCGGCTTCGTCTTGGCAGCGGGCGTACTGGACGGGCTGGGCGCCGGGCTGGCCGGCGGCGCGCTGGCCTGGGTCAGCGTCCGCTGCGCCTGGGCCTCGGCCTTTTGGATCCAGCTGTCTGTCTTGAGCCGGATGGCCACGTAGTCGGGGTCGGAGTTCGAGATGAAGACGTCGCGGTCGACCGAGACACCCGTGATCTTCGCCGACCTGCCGCTGCCGGCAAGCTCGAGCAGCGCCGGGAAGGCGGCCGAGGGGATGTTCATCATGACGGTCTTCTTGGTCGCCTTGGCCAAGCCGGTGAACTTGGTGAGCACGGTTTGCGGGTCGGCCTGCCGGGCAATCGCTCCGAGTACGCACCGTTGGCGGTCCATCCGGGCGTAGTCGCTCGAGCCATACCGCGCCCGGGCGAACCACATCGCCTGCCGGCCGGTCATGTGCTCGTACAGCCCCGGCTTGAGGTAACCGTGCGGCGGGACTTTCGTGCCATCCGGCAGTTCCTCTCCGCCGATCGGGATCTCCGTGGTCACCCGCAGCCTGATCCCGCCGAATGCGTTGACCAGATCCTGGAAGCCGGGAAGGTTCACCAGCACGAAGTAGTCGATCGGCTTGCCGAGGATCTCCGAGACCGACGTGGACAGCAGCTCGGCCCCGGGATGCTCGCTGTCGGGCATCAGCGTCGGGTGCTCTTCGCCGTACCGGTACATCGCGTTCAGGTAGCACTCGATTTCCGGCGAGCACTGGAAGCCGTCCGGGAACTCAGCAGCGGCCGGTGAGCCCGCCGGGAAGGGCGCCCTGTTCAGGTTGCGGGGCAGGCTGATCAACAGCGTCTGGCCGGTCCTGGTGTCGATCGAGGCGACCATCATCGAGTCGGTGCGGATGCCTTCGCGGTGGTCGGTCCAGTCGCCCCCCAACAGAAGCACGTTGATCCTGGGGCGATCCTTGAAGTAGTCCAGCTTCGCCTGGCCGCTGAGTGACCCGGTGGTCTCGCCGCCCTGACTGATGATGAGATCGCGCGCGGTGTTGGCGTACACGGCGGCCACCGCCAGCGGCGTGGCAACCAGCCCAGCGAGCATGAACACCACGAAGCCGGCGCCGAATCGTTGCGCGGTGGTCAGATTCCGCGGCCGATTCACCGCGTACGCGCTGATGACCGCGAGCGACCAGGCGACCGCCAGCGCGGCCGACCCCCACGCGACCACCCGCAGCACCCGGGTGTCCAGCGCGAGCGCGCGCAGCTCATCCATGCCAAGGAACACGAACGCCAACACGGCGGCCGCGATCAACAGCAGCCAAGCGGTGAGCAGCGCCCGGCCGGTGCGCTTGTAGCCGGCAGCGGCGTGCCCGATCCCGGGCACGAAGACGGTGAGAATCGCCAGGCCGAGCGAGCGTGGCAGGTCGCCCGAGTCGTCCTCGGGATCCCAGACCTCGTCGAACAGATCCGACGAGTAGGGGAGCGAGCGGTGGCCGTTCCCGCTGTAGTAGTCATGGCCGGAGTCCGCGCCGTAGCCGGCGCGCGGATGCGCAGTCCGCTGGTCGTACTCGGACCCGGTCATGCCCTACCTTCCTGGCCGGGAGTCACCCCGACCGAGCCGGATACCGATTAGTTGACGCATCGTATGTCAGAAGATCCGCTCGCCAGTCCAGGTACCGGCATGCTAGTGGTGGCCTGCTGGCCCCCGTCTACATGGACGACCCAGACGGGTGAGCAGGTTCCATCGGCGACGGCGGCATTCGTCCCGCAGCCGGCCCGGGTGTGGAGAGACCCGAGCGCTGCCGACGGGGGATACAGAAGCGCTCGGGTCAATTGCAGCTTAGCAGCGAGCCACCGAGCTTTGGTCAAGTCGGGTTCGCGGCTCGTCGCGGACACCCTCCTAGGCGATGCGGGCCGTTTCCATCGGGAGCACCGCCCACACCGTCGTTTCGGTGCCCGAGCTCCGCACTCCCCAGTCGGAGGTCAGCGTGGTCACTATGCCGAGACCGCGCCCACCCAGCGAAGAAATCGACGGCTGCGCCGGATACGGCCGGGTCGCCCCGCCGCCATCGGTCACCTCGATCTCGACCGCGCCCGCCCGGACGTCCCAGGAGACCCGGATCTTGCCGGAGCCGCCGAGCGGACGGGCGTGCCGTAGTGCGTTGCTCAAGATTTCGGACAGCACCAGCGCGGCATCGTGGACGACCTCCCGCGGAACCCCGCGCTTGTCAAGGTCCGTAACGATCCGGCGGCGGGCCGACTTGACACTCGCCGAGGTGTGCGGAAAGAGGACCGTAGCGGTCGTCGCGGCCCGCCTGGTCGCGGCCATGGCCACCGTGTCCTCCTGTGCCAGCATCCAATTCCCCGGGCCGGTGCGGATTTACTCGCCTCATGGGGCATGCCCACCTAATCCGTCCTGAAAACGACCCCCATCGCGGAACATATGTCACGACTTAGCAGTCAAATCCGCAGGTTAAACTGATTCTTACACGTAGCGTGCACTAGTGTGGACACTACGTAACATCAGCCCTCCAAACGATCTACAGCGGGACGATTCTGCCCTGCGGCGGCGTCCGGATCATGGGTCAGTTCGCCGATCCTTGTTCGAGCGCGCGCCGGCCGATCGGTTATGATCGCCTCAACTCCGACCCCCGCGCACAGGTCGATGTCGGAACGCCGATTCACGGTCCACACGTGCACCGAGTGACCATTGCTGTGGACCCGTTCCACGTAGCGCGGATGCGCCCGCAGGATCTCGATGGACGGCCCGGCGGTGTCCACCCCCTTTGGCAGCGAGCCGTCCCTGAACCGCACCGGAACCCGCTGCATCAACAGGACGGTCCGCACGCTCGGCGCCAGCTGCCGCATCCGGCGCAGACTCAGCTGGGAAAAGCTCATGACCTTGATCGGTGTCTGGGAGCCCAGTCGCGGGTGCGCGAGCCCGAACCGGTCCAGGGTCTGCACCAGCCGGCGCTCGACCAGGCCCGCGTACCGGGTCGGATGCTTGGTCTCGATGAGCAGTTCGGGCTTGTGCTCGGCGTCCACCACCAACTCGAGCAGCCGATCCAGGGTGAGCACCGCGGCCCGATCGAGGTCCGGCTCCTCGGGATCTTCGAAGTCGGCCCAGGTGTCCTTCCACGAGCCGAAGTCGAGCTGCCGCAGCTCGGCAAGCTCGAGCGTGGACACGAGACCGCGGCCGTTCGAGGTCCGGTCGATTTTGCGATCATGCACGCAGACCAGCACGCCGTCCGCGGTCAGCCGGACATCGCACTCCAGGCCGTCGGCGCCATCCATCAGCGCCTGCTTGTATGCGGCCAGGGTGTGCTCGGCCACCTCCTCGGACGCCCCGCGATGGGCGATCACCCGCATCGACTGCGGCCTCCCCGCTCGTACTGCCATCGTTTGTGCTTTTACCGCATCCAGGCCGATGAATCGCGGTGCGTCATTTGTTCACCGCATTCACATTTTCCGCTCCCACCCCGTTGTATTGGTCGTGATGCTTCCGCCCTTCTACGAACTCGTCGACGCCTACTGGCGGGATGTGGCCCGACTGTGCCGGGCCCTTGCCGGTCCGGATGACGGCGAGGACGCGGCGCAGCGAGCGTGGCTCAACGCGCTCCGCGCGTATCCGTCGCTCAAGCATGGCCGCAATCTCAAAGGCTGGCTGCTCACCGTGGCGGCCAGGGCAGCGATGGACGGCCATCGCGACCGAGCGCGTCGGCCGGTGCCGATGGCGGATCCGCCGGAGCGAGCTGGCCCCGGGGTAGGCGAGCCGGGCGAGCTGCCCAGCGAGCTGCCCGGCGACGGAATCTGGACGCTGGTTGCCGAACTGCCGGAGCGGGAGCGGATCGCGATCGGGCTGCGCTACGTGGTCGACCAACCGCACGCCGAGATCGCCGCCGCGATCGGCGTATCCGAAGCGATGAGCCGCCGGCTGGTAAGCGATGGCTTGGCGAAGCTGCGCACCGCGATACGTGAGACCGAGGAGAAGGATAAAGATGTCTGACCGCGAGCCGATGTCGGCCTTGATCGATGATGACGGAACCCGGGTCGATGACGACCTGGTGGCGCGGCTGCTCCGGCTGGCCGGCACCGGGCCGGTGGATCCCACTGCCGGTGCGGACACCCCGCCCGACCTCGGCGAGCTGGCCAGCCGGGCCGGGCTCCTCGACGTGGCGATCGATGCCGTGGACACCCCGGTGGGCCGGCTGGTGCTCGCCGCGACCGAGGCCGGCGTGATCACCTGCTCGTACCGCGATCAGGATGAGGTCGCGTCCCGGTTGGCCACCGCGGTTTCGCCGCGGGTGCTGCGGGCGCCGGCCCGGCTTGATCCGATCCGCCGTGAGCTGGACGACTACTTCGCCGGCCGGCTGACCAGGTTCACCGCTCCGGTAGACCTGCGGCTGACGAGCGAGTTCGGCCGCCGAGTGCTGACCGCGCTCGGCGGGATCGGTTACGGCACGACCACGACCTACGGTGCGCTGGCCAGCCGGCTCGGCCGGCCGACGGCTGCCCGCGCGGTCGGTCACGCGCTCGGCCAGAACCCGGTCTGCGTGATCGTCCCGTGCCACCGGGTGCTCGGTGCCGACGGCCGGTTGACCGGGTACGCCGGCGGGGTCGAGGCCAAGCAGCTGCTGCTGAACCTGGAAGAGCGGTCCCGCTGACCGACCGAGGAGGTGGCCCGGCGCGCCGCGTCAGGCCACCTCGGCCGGCTCCGGGTCGGGCCGGCTCTCCCGGACCCGGGCCAGGCCGCCGACCACCAGGGTCAGCATGGCCGCGGTAAGGAACGACGCCGCCGAGGCGCCGATCCAGGCCGGCGGGGTGAAGTTGATCGCGTCCCGGACGCGGGCCACCAGCCCATCAACGCCGGCCACCGTGCTCGGGTTGAACAGCTCGTACACCAGGAACCCGGCCAGCCAGGGCACAAGCAATCCCCACCGCATCCGGCTATCCGGGCCGAGCTCCCAACGCCGCCGGCTGACCACGAAGTAGTCGGTGATCACGACCGCGAACAGCGGGACGAAGAACGCTCCGATGAGATACAGGAAGTTCTGGTACGCGGCCAGGTCGATGACGAACGCCAGCCCGGTGGCGAGCGCGCCGATCACCACGGCGAGCAGTCGCCGATCGATCGTGGCCAGCATGTTCTGGGTCGACATCGTGGTGGAGTAGATGTTCGCGAATGCCTCGTCGATCTCGTCCACCAACAGGATCACGAGCGCGACCGCACCGGCCGGTAGGGCCAGCAAGGCACCGGTCGGATCGACCGAGAAGTCTTGGATCGCGAAGTACGCCACCAACCCGAGCCCGACGAATGCCACGGCGGCGACCCCGTAGCCGAGCGCGGCACCGGCGAACGCCGCCCGGCCCGAGCGGGAGTGCCGGCTGTAGTCGCCGGCAAGTGGGGCGAACGAGATCACAATCGCGATCACCGCGTCGACCGAGAGCCAGAATCCGGACCACGAGCCGTTCTCGGTGCCGACCAGCGGCTGTCGCAGGACCTGCCAGTAGAGGTAGAGCGAGGCCGCGATCACCACCCACACCGCGTACTTGCGCAGCGTGCGCACCGAGCCGAGCGGGCGCACCGCCATCATGGTCGCGAACAGCCCGGCCAGCACGATGTAGAGCGGCCTGAGCGAGTCCGTGGTGACCGCCGTGGCCGCGGTCGCGATGACCACGATCTCGACAGTCGCCCAGCCGATGTTCTGCAGGATGTTCAGCGTGGCCGGCAGGTAGGAACCGCGCCGGCCGAACAGACCGCGCATGTTCGCCATCGCCGGTGCGCCGGTATGCGCGGCCGGTACTGCGGCCGCGCCCAGCACCAGGCCGCCGAGAACCACCCCGACGAGCAGCGCGGTCCAGGCGGCGGCCAGGGACAGCTCACCGCCCGGTGTGCTGATCACGTAGACCGCGGTAATCGGTCCGAACAGGCTGATTCCAAGGTTTCCCCACAGGGCGAGCTGATCACGGAACGTCAATGGCTTGGGTGGAGCGAAGTCGAGCACCAGTGGCGCTTCAACTCCGGACGGATGGGTCGCACGTTCGACGGTCGCCGTCATGGCGAACTCCCTACGCCGGCATTACCCGGTCAGGTTCAGGCGGTCGGCGGCGCCTCAGCCGCCCTCTCAGCCCGGTGGCCCGAGCTCCCGCGAAGTGGATCTTCCGGTGCGTTTGTCAGGATAACCGGGACCGCCTGCGTCAAACGAGGGAGTCCCAAGCGTGAGTGACTTGATCTGTCCGAAATGCCACGGCGCGATGCGCAGCTACGAACGCGGCGGCGTGGTAGTCGACCAGTGCAACGACTGTCGCGGCCTGTTCCTCGATCGCGGGGAGCTCGAACGGCTCATCGACGCCGAGTCTGCGTGGTCCGGGCAAAAGCAGCCGACTCCGGACTCGCGGTACCCCGCCGATGACCAGGCGCGCCGACCGCCGCAGGACTACGAGCGACCCGATGACTACGGCCGCCAGCAACAAAGCCGTCCACAGAAGAGGCGGCGCAGCTTCTTCGAGGAGCTCTTCGACTGACCGCTGGCCTCTCGGGTTCTCTACGGCTATCTAGGTTCGGTGCTAGAGCGCCGTAGAGAACCCGAGAGGTCGGCCCTAGGCCGACCTCGCTGCCTGACCCGGTATCGATCCACCCGGTATCGATTCACCCGGTATCGATTCATCAGCGCCCCACCCGTCCGGCCCCCGGCGGCGGACGACCCGATCTCCCCTTGTCACCGGCTCGCCCGTCTCCTGAGTTGCCGCGGGACGCTCACCGGCCGGCGCGTTCCGGGCCGCCCACTCCTGAAGCCGGGCGAGCAGCACGGCCTCGAAGCGAGCTATCTCCCGCCACATCGCGGAGTGGTTGCCCGATTCGAACACCGCCGGATCGAGACCGTCATCGGCTAGCCAGTCGACAACGTCTGGCATCTCTCACCTCCGACTCGAACAGGTGTTCGAAAACTCTAGCGGCGACCACCGGCATAACGCGAGTGGCTTCCTGACATCCGCACGGATTTCAGTGCCGTCCGGTTCGTGATCGACAGACCTCGACCGGGGGATTTTGGAGGCGAAGCCCGCCGGTTCAGCTGCGAGCCACGGATCAAATCGGCTGGCTGCGCAGAAAGTGCCCGAAGTGGGGCACGGTGAACGCGATCGAGCCGCGCTCCGCTGCGTACACCAGTCCCTTCTTGATCAGGCTGTCGCGAGCCGGCGACAGCGAGGACGGCCGGCGGCCCAGCGCGTCGGCGACCTGCGCGGTGGACACCGGGCCGTCGCCGAGGCCGGCCATCGCCCGCATGTACTCGCGCTCGGCCGGGGTGGCCCGCTCGTAGCGGGATCCGAAGAACCCGACCGCGAGCTCCGCCTCGGCCTGGGGCGCGGCCATTTTCACGTCCTGCGCTCCGATCGGGTTGGCCGTGGCCATGTCCCAGGTGACCTTGCCGTACGCCTGGACGAAGTACGGATAGCCGCCGGCCGCCGCATACAGCTCGTCCAGCGCCATCCGGTCGAACATGACGCCCTCCCGAGCCGCCGGTGCGGTCAGCGCCAGGTCGGCCGCGGTGCGACCGAGCCGGTCGATGCGGAGGTAGTGGAACAGCCGCTCGGAGTAGCTCTTGCTCGAGGACAGCAGCGACGGCAGGTGCGGGAGCCCGGCCCCGACCACGATCAACGGCAGGCCCAGCTGGGCGAGCTCGTGACAGGCCGCGCACAGGGCGGACAGGTCGGCCGGGGACAGGTCCTGCATCTCGTCGACGAACAGGGCCAGCCCCACACCGAGATCCGCGGCGACCTGGGCGGCGTCCACGAACAGCTCGGTGAGATCGATCTCGATGTCGCCGCTGTCGGCCCGACCCCGGCCGGCCGGTACGTCGATCGCCGGCTGCCAGCGCTGGGCGCCCTTCGGCCCGCCGGCCTCCCGCTGGCCGAACGACTTGAGCACTCCGAGGAACGCGTCGACGCGTAGCTGATCCCGGTGCCTCGGCGCGAGCTCGCGCACCGCCATGTGCACCGCCGCGGCGACCGGGCGCCGGATCGACTGGTCGGGCCTGGCCTCGATCTTGCCGGTCCCCCACAGCCTGGCCATCGCCTGCGATCGCATGGAGTTGAGCAGCACCGTCTTGCCGACACCGCGCAGTCCGGTCAGCACCAGCGACCGCTCGGGCCGCGACCTGGCGACCCGTTCCAGCAGGATGTCGAACTGGGCCAGCTCCCGGTCCCGGCCGGCCAGCTCGGGCGGGCGCTGACCGGCGCCCGGGGCGTACGGGTTCCGGATCGGGTCCATGGTCTTCGACTGTATGGCCTTGTATAGGCCGTTCCGTAGATTGGCGTAGAAACCGCTATTCGCGTGTCGCGCCGAGTCGCCGGTGCCCTGCCCGGAGGATCAGGCTTCCGGGGACCGCCACTCCGCTCAGCCGGCAAGGGCCATCAGGTGGCCGGCGCCCGGTCGGGCTCGGGCGCCCGGGTCGGGCGCAGGCGGGCGGGCAGCAATCGGACCGGAAGCCGGAGCCGCTGCTCGGCGACCGCGATCCCGAGCACCACGATCGCGCCGCC
>Ga0066905_100000141_pt1 | contig 15060 bp, 13 predicted proteins | sample PanSoiMetaPlot36_FD_67483 | JGI IMG/M metagenome (GOLD analysis project Ga0066905, IMG submission 67483) | Tropical forest soil microbial communities from Panama analyzed to predict greenhouse gas emissions - Panama Soil Plot 36 (version 2) | ecosystem: Environmental > Terrestrial > Soil >... | reverse complement strand
CTTCTGGACATCGTCGACATGGACGGTGACATCGACATGGACGTTGAGGGGGACCGAGCGTCCGTCGCGATTGTGGGATCGGAGCTCCGCCAACTGGTCGGCAGCGAGGGCGAGGTTCTGGAGGCGCTGCAGGAGCTGACCCGGCTCGCGGTGTTCCAGTCGACCGGGGAGCGAAGCCGGCTGATGCTCGATGTCGGCGGTTTCCGTGCAAGACGTCGGGAGGAACTGACCGAGGTAGGCCGGAGCGCCGCGTCCGAGGTGAAGTCGTCGGGTGCGCCGGTCAAGCTTCAGCCGATGACCCCATTCGAGCGGAAGATCGTGCACGACGCGGTGGCCGCCGCCGGCCTGCGCAGCGAGTCCGAGGGTGAGGAGCCCGAGCGCCGGGTCGTGGTGCTGCCGGTCTAGTCGCGCGGCACTTCACGACACGGTGGAAACCCGCCGCGGCATGGCCGGTGTGAGGAATCGGGGCATCTAACCGACGGACGGATTCGGCGATGTTTCACGTGAAACCTCAGCTTGAGGTTTGCCCGGGCAGGCTCTCGCTGATCGAACGCACTCGACCGCGAACTGGAGCCGGTGACCCGCGATCAGGTTGACTGTGCCGGCCGGATGTCGGATCGGCGCTGGTCCATGGTGGCTGGCCCGCCGCGCAGAGGTCTGTGGAGCCCGTCTCGGGTGGATACGGGGGCCCGAGCTGTGGATGTCTCGGCTTGAGGCGCGCCTTGTCCACAGTGCCAAGCCGCCGACTTGGTGCGCTGCTACAGGCCCGGATAAGTTCGCAGCCGTGGTCTGGCCGGCGTGCCGGGAGTTCTACCAGCGCGAACGACGCACAACTCGCTGTCGCGAAATGAGCAAATCATGGGGGCGCCGACGGCAGACTAGCTAGAGCCAGCTTGAGGAGGTCGCGGATGCGCAATCCGCAGGCTCCACCGGCAACGGTTGTCGATGTGTTCGGCGATCGTGCGGCCCTCGCCACGAGGTACGCCGAGATCCTCACGTCGGCCGGAGTCGAGCGGGGCCTGCTGGGTCCTCGCGAGGCGGACCGGATCTGGGATCGCCATCTCCTCAACTGCGCCGCGGTGAGCCCGCTGATTCCGCCTGAAGACTTGGTTTGCGACGTCGGCTCTGGCGCAGGGTTACCTGGAATCGTCATCGCGATTAGGAGACCGGACGTCCGCATGGTGCTCCTCGAGCCGATGCTCCGCCGCACGACCTTCCTCCGCGACTGCGTGGCCGAGCTCGCGCTTGAAAACGTCACAGTCGTCCGAGGGCGGGCCGAGGAGCATGCCGGACGGATGGGTGCCGACTCTGCGGTCGCTCGTGCGGTCGCCCCACTCGAGCGCCTCGCCGGATGGGCTCTGCCTTTGCTTCGCCCGGGCGGCCAGCTTTTGGCACTAAAGGGCGAGACCGCCCGCTCCGAGCTGGAATCCGCCGCAAAGCAACTACCGGATCTCGGTGCCAGCCGGTGGGAGCTCCTCGATGTTGGGATTGATAGCAGCGCTGAGCGCACGCGTGTCGTGCGGATTGTGACAGCGGGGCCGACACTAACGGGAGACGGCCACGCCACTTGGGGAGGCAGTGGTGGGCATTTTCCGTAGCCGGCGCGCGCGTGCGGACAGGCATCGGCGTGGACTCGGCGCTGACAGGCCAGATGCGGTAGACACGCCGGATCTGCCAAACGGCCGGCTCGAACCATTGGCGCGGGACGGCAAGTCCACTCCGTTGGTAGCCGATCCAAACCCGGCGCCCAGATATCCCGCTGCGAACGGAAACGACCGACTCTCGACGGATTGGCCACGTGGGGCGGTTCCCTCAGCGGTTGGGCTGCGTGCGGCGTACGCCCAAGTGACTCTAGAGCTGTCCACGGCGGCATCGGCCCGTTCCGGACTGGAGCACGATGCGTCCGTAGCCGGGTCGGATTTCGGGAGCCAGGAGGACGCTTCGCCGGCGGTGGAGCTCGGGTGGCTGGCCAGATCGCGGATGCGCGCGGCAGCGACCGCGGCTTTCAAGCCGGGCCTGCTCAAGCGCGGCCGGGAAGAAGCGAGTAGCCGATCGGATCGCCAGCTGGCGGCGACGTCGGTGACGGATCGCGATGTACCGGCCGAGGTTAACGGCACGAATCCCCTTGTGCCTGTGCTGAGCAATGGCCAATTCAGCGTCTCTGTCGCCGGGACAGATGGGGAGCTGGCACGTCCGGGTGAGCGATATCAGTCGGTAATCCCCCAACCGCTCGATTGGATATTGCTGAGTGATCCCGAGGCGCCGGGTCCGGCCCTTACGGGGGCTCCGCGTCGCGGTCGGCACGCTCGGTCAGGGCCGCTCTCGACGTTTCTAAGCGAAGGCACGCCTGAAGGCGACGGCCATGACCTGCTGGAACTGACGACTGCCATGGAGGGGTGGCATCATCGGCAGACCGGAAACGGCGTCGAGCCGACGGACCGTTCCCGTGGGCAGGATGGGCCGCGTCATGCCGCATCCCAGCGGGAGCCACGGGTTGGGTATGAGGGGGAAGTACGGGCGGAAGGAATGCCGGTGGATGGACACGTAGATGAGAGGGACGAACTTGGCGGAGCTGTCGCGTGGCCAGAGGAGGACCTTGTTTCACGTGAAACAGCGCCAGCGCTGGAGCCGATAGTCGCGGCAACCAGAGCCAGGTCGGACGATCGTGCCGACCGACGAATCCCGATGCCTCGACCGGCCAAGCCACGCACCTTGGTCGTCGCGAACCAAAAGGGTGGGGTAGGCAAGACGACGACAGCCGTAAATCTCGCGGCCGCCTTGGCGACACATGGCTGCCGGGTGCTCGTCCTTGATCTTGACCCGCAGGGGAATGCCTCCACCGCCTTGGGCGTGGACCACTTCGCTGGGGTTCCCTCGGTATACGAGGTGATCATCGAAGGAAAGCCGCTGGCGGAAATCCTGTGTCAGGCCGAGGGAATCGATGGACTCTTCTGCGCTCCAGCGACCCTCGATCTAGCCGGAGCCGAGATAGAACTGGTAGCCCTCGTCGCCCGGGAGTCGAGGCTTGCCCGGGCATTGTCATCGTTCGACCAGTATTTCGACTACATCCTCATCGATTGCCCGCCGTCACTCGGGTTGCTGACTGTCAATGCGCTGGTCGCCGCGGAAGAAGTCCTGATCCCAATTCAGTGTGAGTACTACGCACTGGAGGGCCTCGGGCAACTGATGCGGAATGTCGACCTCGTCAAGGCGCACCTGAATCCGAAGCTTCACGTTTCGACCATCGTGCTCACCATGTTCGATGGCCGAACCCGACTCGCAGCGCAGGTAGCGGACGAAGTCCGCCAGCACTTTGAGGGCCTGGTGCTGGATTCCACGATCCCGAGGTCGGTGCGGATCTCTGAAGCACCAAGCTACGGCCAGACGGTCATCACCTACGATCCCGTGTCGACCGGCGCTCAGTCCTATATCAACGCAGCTAGAGAACTTGCGGCCCGTGGCGCCGGCCCCACTGACTCCGCTGGCCAGAGCGCATCCTGGGGGGCACCATGACCGAACGACGGAGAGGCCTTGGCCGGGGCCTCGGGGCACTAATTCCGACCGCGCCGGCTCGCGAGGAAGCGACCACCGTCAACGGCGAATCCCACGTCGACCACTCAACCGCGGCAGCAACCGGTGCGGGATTGCCGGGAACCCCGATTGTCGACGCGCACTTTGCCGAAATTCCGATTCATCAGGTCGTTCCCAACCCACGGCAGCCCCGACAAAGCTTCGATGAAGAGCCGCTCGAGGAACTCGCGCATTCCATCAAGGAAGTCGGGCTGTTGCAGCCCATCGTCGTCCGCCAGATTGCACCCGAGCGCTTCGAAATGGTTATGGGCGAGCGGCGATGGCGGGCCGGTATTCGCGCTGGACTCGACGCAATTCCGGCCATTGTCCGAACGACCGATGACGACCAACTCCTGCTGGACGCGCTTCTGGAAAATCTCCACCGGGTCCAGCTGAATCCGTTGGAAGAGGCAGCGGCGTACGACCAGTTGCTGGTCGACTTCGATTGCACCCACGAACAGCTAGCGGACCGGATCGGGCGATCGCGCTCCCAGGTCACGAACACCTTGCGCCTTCTCAAGCTCCCTGCTTCGGTGCAGCGAAAGGTCGCCGCCGGCGTCCTGTCAGCCGGACATGCTCGCGCGCTGTTGGCGATGCTGGATCCAGACCAGCAGGAACACCTCGCACGCCGGATCGTGGCCGAAGGATTGTCGGTCCGTGCCACCGAGGAGATCGTCAGCCTCGATGAGGGCAGAGCTGCCAAGCCGACTCGCAGACCGCGCGCCGGAAGCCGGGTATCGCCGGCATTCGACGAACTAGCCGCAACTCTGTCGGATCGTTTCGATACGCGAGTCAAGGTGCAGCTGGGCCAGCACCGCGGAAAGATCGTCGTGGAGTTCGCCTCAGTCGACGACCTCGCGCGGATTCTGTCGACCCTGGCACCCGGTACTCGGGTACAACTACCGGGCCCGATCGACTAGGAGGGTGCTGAGCAACCCTGTTCGGTGCGCAGCCGGTCGGCGTATGGCAGTCGCGCAGTAGCAGATGGGTTGCAGCACCCTCCTAAAGCCGGACGGTCGGCTGGTGGCATATCGGCGCTGGTCAGCTGGCCGCGCTTGCGGACCGGTCAGCCGAGAATCCGGCTAGCCGCCACCTGAAGCAGGTCCCGGCACAGAATCCCGAGATCCATGCCGGCGGCCGCGGCGGCTACCGGTAGCAAGCTCGTCTCCGTCATGCCCGGCGCGACGTTCACCTCGAGGAACCACGGGATACCGGCCGAGTCGACGATCAGATCCGTCCGCGAGATGTCGCGCAGGCCCAAGGTCTGGTGCGCCCGGATGGCGATATCGGTTGCCGCGCCCATGGGCCCGGGCGGAATGCGGGCTGGCACGTGAAACACGGTCGCACCCGCCGAGTAGCGCGCCCGGTAGTCGTAGACGCCCAGATCGGGAACGATCTCTACGACCGGCAACGCGGCCGGCCCCGCTCCAGTGTCGACCACTGACACGGCGATCTCAACACCGTCGATGTACTGCTCGATCAAGGCGGTGTCGCCGTACGCGTAACACGCGACCATCGCCTCGGGCAACTCGCTGGCATTGTGGATTATCGATGCACCGAGAGCCGAGCCGCCGCGCGCCGGCTTGACGAACAGTGGCAGTCGGAGCCGGCCCACAATCGCGTCCAGCACTTGGCCGGCACCGAGGTCTCGGAACGTCGTATGTGGGAGCGACACCGACGGCGGGGTCGGGATTCCGACCTCGGCGACCGCGGCCTTCGCGCACGGCTTGTCGAACGCGATCCGGCACGCGGCCGGGCGAGCCCCGACATACGCAACGCCAAGCAGTTCGAGGACCTGACGGATCGCACCGTCCTCCCCGGTGGCTCCGTGCAGGGTGGGGAATACGATTCCCGGTCCTTCCGCGACCAGCGACGGGACCAGGGCGGCGTCGGCGTCCATGAGATCGACGTCGACTCCGACGGCCCGAAGCGCATCGGCCACCTGTCGGCCGGACCGAAGCGACACCTCGCGCTCGTGCGACAGCCCGCCGGCTAGCACGACCACCCGCCCCAGGTCACTCATCACTGTCTCCGCTGCCGATGATGCGGGCTGCCCGGGCCGGCGCCGGCAGCGCTCCTAGCCCTGCCTCGGATTCGGTGGGCGCGACCGCGCCGAACGTGCGTCGTAGCTCGAGTTCGGCCGTGATGACCTCGGCCAGCCGCCGGACTCCCTCCCGTAGCTGATCGGGCGGCGGGTAGCAGTAGGACAACCGCAGACACGAGGCCCCGTACCCGTTCGCGTAGAACGCGGTTCCCGGCACATATGCCACCCGTGCGGTGATCGCGCGAGGCAGCATCGCCTTGGCGTCCAGTCCGGGCGGCAGGGTCAACCAGACGTAGAAGCCGCCGGCCGGTGTCGTCCAGGACGTCCCGGTTGGCATGTACTCCGTTAGAGCCTCCAGCAACGCGTCTCGCCGCTCGCGGTACAACTCCCGGTAGACCTTGATCTGTTGCTGCCACGGCTGGGTCGCTAGGTAGCGCGACACCGCGAGTTGCGAGAACGATGGCGGACAGAGCACCGCGGCCTCGGAGGCGAGCACCAGTTTCTCTCGCACGTCGAAGGGTGCGAGCGCCCAGCCGACGCGGAAGCCAGGCGCGAATGTCTTCGAGAACGAGCCGAGGTACACGACGTTGCGGGCATCCCGCGAACGCAGCGCGGGAACCGGGTCGGCGTCGAAGCCGAGCAAGCCGTACGGGTTGTCCTCGAGCACGAGCAGACCCGCCTCATGGCAGATCTGCAGAATCCGATCCCGGCGTTGTTCGACCAGCGAAACTCCCGCCGGGTTGTGGAAGTTCGGGACGGTGTAGAGAAACTTCGCCGTGCGGCCCGACGCCCGGACCGATTCGATCGCTGCCCGCAGCCGATCGGGAATCAGTCCGTTGTTGTCCATTGGAACCTGGACCACGTCCGCCTGGTATGCGCTGAATGTTCCGAGCGCGCCGACGTAGGACGGCGCCTCGGCGATGATGACGTCGCCTGGGTCGATGAAGATGCGGGTAACGAGATCGAGCGCCTGTTGTGATCCGACGGTGACGACTACCTCGTCGGCGTGGGCGGTTATCCCCTCCAAGCTCATCACTTCGCAGATCTGCTCCCGCAACGCTGGATGACCCTGCCCGGAGCCGTACTGCAGCGCGGTCATTCCGTCCTGCCTGACTAACTCACCGACCACCTCCGCCACGGCATCCATCGGCAGCGCGGCCAGGTGTGGCATACCGCCGGCGAGTGAGACGACCTCGGGCCGGGCGGCGACCGAGAACAGCGCGCGAATCTCCGAAGTGGCCATGCCCCTGGTTCGAGATGCGTACCGTTCCACGTACGGATCCAATCGGTAACCGACCGGCTACGCAATCCGAACCACCTCCCGGACCGTGATCGAGCCAGGTTGGCCGCATTGGTCCCGGCCCCGGTCCGGCTACTACGATGCGGACGGCGCGCAAATCCAACGGAGGGGTTCACCCATGCGGGTACTCGGCTGGGTCGCCGCCGGACTAGGGCTGGGTGCGTTCGGGGGGTTCGTCGCCGGGCTGTTGCGGGATCGGCCCGAGCACGGCTTCGAGGCACCGATCGACCTAACGGTGGTCCGGGCCAGGTCCGGCGCGTTGGCTGCGAGGAACTGAATCCGAATGTCACGACGAGTCGCCAATCTCACTCTGGACAATCTCGACGATCTTCCGCGTCGATGCCGGGCCTGCGTGTTCTGGGAGCTCGATCCGGTAGCCGGCGAGCGAGCGGTCCAGGTCGGGGCCCCTGAGCTGGAGAAGGAGGCGTGGGTCTCGGCGACCTTGCTGGAGTGGGGGTCCTGCGGGAAGGTCGTGTACGTCGACGGTGCGCCGGCCGGCTACGCGCTCTACGCGCCGCCGGTCTACGTTCCACGTGGCATCGCTTTCCCGACAAGTCCGGTCGGTTTGGATGCAGTTCTGCTCATGGGCGCGCATATCCTGCCGGAGTTCGGCGGCGGCGGCCTCGGCCGGATGCTGATCCAAGCGGTGGCCAAGGATCTCAGCCGGCGCGGTGTCAAGGCCATCGAGGCATTCGGCGACGCGAAGTGGAGCGGTCCGGCCTGCCTGGTGCCGGCCGACTACCTGTTGGCGGTCGGCTTCAAGACAGTTCGGCCGCATCATCGCTATCCGCGGTTGCGACTGGAACTGAAGAACGCGCTGTCGTGGAAGGAAGACGTCGAAGTCGCGCTCGAACGCCTGCTTGGCTCGATGTCTCCAGAACCGATCTTCAAGCCGGTCTAGTCCGGCCGGAGGCCGGCTTGGTCAGATGAAGTCGGACAGCGCCGCCAGCATCATCGCTTTCGGCCGCGCCCCGACGATCGTCTGGACGATCTCGCCGCCCTTGAACACATGCAGCGTGGGCAGCGACATGATCGAGTACCGAGCGGCGACCAGCGGGTTCTCGTCAGTGTTGACCTTGACAACCGCTACCGCGTCGGCGTGGGTATCCGCGATCTCTTCGAGAATCGGCGTCACCTGGCGGCACGGCGCGCACCACGGTGCCCAGAAGTCGACGATGACGGGCAGGTCGTTCTGCAGCACGTCGGCGTCGAACGTCTCGTCGGTCACGTCCTTGAGGTCACTCACTGTTGTGCTCTCCTTGAGTTCGGGCGGTGCGGTTGCCGACCAGCGGGCCGGCTGTCGATCAGCTCGTAGTCGATGCCGCTGCCAGGCTCGGTTCCTCGTCCAGCGCGGCTAGATAGCGTTCAACGTCCAATGCGGCGGCGCAACCGGTGCCGGCCGCCGTCACTGCTTGCCGGTAGACGTGGTCGACGACGTCACCGCAGGCGAACACGCCCGGTATCGCGGTCCGGGTCGATGGCTGGTTGACCACGATGTAGCCCGCGGGGTCGATCTCCAGCTGACCGGCGAACAGCTCGCTGCGCGGCTCGTGGCCGATCGCGACGAACAGCCCGGTCGCTCCGAGCTCGGTCTCCTCGCCGGTGTTGACATCGCGAACCAACAGGCCCGCGACCCGGTCCTCGCCGAGGATGTCGACGACCTCGCTGTCCCAAAGGAACTTGATCTTTTCGTTCGCGAACGCGCGACGCTGCATGATCTTGCTGGCCCGGAGTTCGGACCGGCGGTGGATCACCGTGACGGAATTGGCGAAGCGGGACAGGAACGTGGCCTCTTCCATCGCCGAGTCGCCGCCCCCGACCACCGCTATCTCCTGACCGCGGAAGAAGAAGCCGTCGCAGGTCGCGCACCACGAGACACCGCGCCCGGACAGCCGCTTCTCGTTCGGAAGGCCGAGCTCCCGATACCGGGAACCAGTGGCAATGATCACGGTTCGGGCCCGATGGATCGTGCCATCACCGACCGTGACCTGCTTGATCGGACCGGACAGGTCCACCGCCGTGATGTCATCGGTGACAATTTCGGTACCGAACCGCTCCGCCTGCTTGCGGAAGCTGTCCATCAGGTCGGGGCCCAGGATCCCGTCCGGGAAGCCCGGGTAGTTCTCCACGTCGGTCGTGTTCATCAGCGCGCCGCCAGAGCCGATGGAGCCCTCGAACTGCAACGGCTGGAGATCGGCCCGGCTGGCGTAGATGGCGGCCGTGTACCCGGCCGGCCCGGAACCGATGATGATCACATTACGGACGTCGCTCACAACGACCTTCCTGATGGCTCTACCTGTACGGATATGCACAGGAACCGACACACCAAACCGATCCTAGGCCCGGAAGATTCCCCGACCGGAGTCAGCGCGCCGGTGCCCGCCAGACTCGGAGCCGCACCGGCCGCCCGGGATCTCAGTCTGCGCCTGCCGGCATCAGTCGCGCAGGATCTCGGTCCGCAGCAGCTCGGCCGACTGACCCTGCCCGCACGCCGCGCCGACCACCCAAACCCGTGCCTTCGCCGGATCGGTCGCGTCGCTGAGGATGAGTAGCGCGGCCGGTGCCCCGTCGTACGCCCCGGCATCCACGGCGAGAACCTGGACGTAGGCCGGGTCCGGGACGAGTTGCGCTACGCAGGCGGAGAGCCCCGCCGGTGAAAGCAGCGTCGTCATGTCACGTCGGGCGGACGCTTCGCCCCCGGTTACCGGTTCCGGCGGCAGCCCACCGCTCAGATTGGGCGCCGCCGGCTGGCCGGAGGCTCGCGCCTCCCGCTGGGCGAGTAGAGCCCGCGCCGTGGCCGACAGGGTGTAGGCGGTGAAGCTTTGACCCGAGGCGGACTGGTACGCGCTGCCGGTATCCGGAGTGGACCCGGCGTACAGCTGACCCGCGTTGTCTTCGGCCCGCTCGGGCTGGGACAGGGCGGTGGATCCGGCGCCGTCATCGGAATCTGACGTGTTGTGGGAGAAGATCGCCGCTCCGATTGCGAACGCGGCGACGGTAGCGGCGGCAGCCAGCGCGCTGGCCGTCCGGGCCCGGTGCCGCCTGGCATCCGACAGTGAGCGCGGGCGCGCACCTGAGGGCGGCCCGCCGGCCGACGCGCCGACCCCGGCCTCCGGCGGGACGCCGGTGTCCGGCAGGCCGTCGGCGCTCGGCCCGGTGGCTGACGCCGCGCGAAGGGAGGCCGGATGGTAGCCGCGCCCCTGGCTCACCCGGCGCTCGCGCGTCGCGGCGGCCAGCGCCGCGTCCAGCCGCGCCGCAACCATCGCCGGCATCGGCCCGGCCTGCTCGTCCTGGAGCAATGCGGTGACGCCGCGCAGATCGCGCAACACCTGCTGGCACTGTCCGCATCCGATCAGGTGCGCGTCCGTCGCGGCCTGCGCCAATGGGTCCGTGATCAAACCCTCGGCGTAGTCCGCCAGCTGCTCGACCGGAAGGTGATCGTGCTGGTCAATCGCGCTCACCGGGCACGCTCACCTCCTTCGGACCACGATGGTGCGGACTGGGGTATCGAAGGTTGGACGGTGTCCTCGATCCGCAGGTTCCGCCCCCGCCGAGCCGACTGAGCCGACTGAGCCGACTGCTCCAACGGACCGGGCTGAGGCGGCGGCCCCGGCGAACCCGGCTGAGTTGCTGCCGGGCGCAGGTGGGCGACGTGGGGCAGCAGCCTGGCCCGGCCGCGAGCGCACCGGCTCTTTACCGTCCCGGTCGGAACGTCCAGGATCGCGGCTGCCTCCTCCACCGAGTAGCCCTGCATGTCGACCAGCACGAGCGCGGCCCGCTGCTCGGCCGGAATCTGGGTCAACGCGGCCGCGACGTCGAGGCCGACTTCCCGGTCCGCGTTCGGATCCGGCAACGCCTGATCCACCAGCGGAACCGTCGGCCGGACCGCTCGGCGCCTGATCCGATCCAGGCACGCGTTGATCACGATTCGGTGCAGCCAGGTGGTCACCGCCGCCTCGCCCCGGAACGAGCCGGCGCGCCGGAACGCGGAGAGCAGCGCGTCCTGCAACGCATCGGCCGCCTCCTCGGGATCGCCCATCGTCCGCAGCGCGATCGCCCACATCCGGTCGCGGTGCCGGCGGAACAGCTCACCGAACGCGTCCGGATCGCCGTCGACATGACCGGCGAGCAAATCCGCGTCGGTCCGGGCAGCGACTCCGTCGTCAGCCATCGACCTCGACGTTCCCAACCACCGCGCGGCCACTGCTGCCACCCTCCGAATCGGTCGGCAGCTTGGTGAACCAGACCAGCAGGTAGCGGGTCTGGACCACAGACTCGGGAGTCAGCGTGAAGGTCGGCCCCGACACGTCACTTGGCTCGACAACAACGTCGTAGTCGTCGGCGTTGCCGGTCGCACCTGCGCCGACTCCGGGGGGTGGGCTGGCCGTCGCATCGGCGGGCAGTGCCCGAAGCTCCACGGTCGCACTAGTGCCCCCCAGTGCCACCTGGACGCTGCGCACCGACTGAACCGAGCCGAGATCTAGGACGAAACCGATGCCAGGCTTGTACGGCGACAGGGTGGCGTCGTTGTAGGACTGCGTGCTCCAGGTCGAACCCGGATCGGCGTCGATCAGATTTTGGACCTCTTCGGGGTGCTCGTTGCCGTTGCAGGGGTCACCGCAGCCGTCTACCGGGTCGAACGAGTACGCCTGCGCCACCGTGAGTGCGGATCCAGCCGGAACCGACGGTGACGGAGTGTTGCCGCTCGCGCCGCCGTTTCCCCCATCGGTACGATCGAGCGCGGTCTTCGCCAGCAGCGCTCCCAGCAGGAACAGCGCACCCACCACGAGAACGGTCACCAGTATCCGGACCGCCCGCATGCCCCGGGACGGACTCCAGTCGCCCGCCTCGGTGGGTTCGACGTACCGCTGATGCACCTGGGTGTCCGGGTTGTTCGCCCGGGCCGGGACCACCGGGACCGCCATCGTCGGCCGCCGCACCACGGGTTTCGGTAGTGCGCGCAGTGCGCTGACGAACGCGGCGGGGGAGGTAAGCGCGGCCTGGCGATGCCGAGGCGGTTCGTTCAGCGCGCGGTCGACGATCTCATCGAGTGCTGCCGGCACCCCGGCGCGGACCTGGCGCGGCGTCGGCAGCCGATCCCCGTCGCGCCCGTTCCCGTTCCTGGCCACTCCAGGCAGCCCGTAGCCGGCCTGTTCCGGCCACCGGGCGGTAAGCGCCGCGAACAGCAGCGCCCCAAGCGCGCGCGTGTCCGCCGCGCCCGGATCTTCGGAGGTCACCCCATGCGATGCGGCCTCGACCGCCAGTCCGGTGATCTTCGTCTCGCCACCGGGGCCGAAGATGATCGAATCCGGCGACAGCATGAGATGGGCGAGCCCCGAGATGTGCGCGCCGGCGATCGCGGCGGCTATCTCGGTGATCAAGTTTTGCGCGACCGGTGGCTCCAGCGGGCCGTCCTCGGCCAGCACCGCACTCAGGTTGCGACCGGTCACCCATTCCTGGATCACGTAGATCAGATCGTGGTCCTCGGCCGCGTCCAGCACCCGAAGGAACCGCTCGTCGAACTCGCGCGCGGCCGCCTGAGCAGCCGAGACCACCGCGTGGGCGCGGGGATGGCCGGTCGAGACCAGGTGCGCCCCGACCGGCCGAGCCAGCACCTCGTCGAAGGCCCGCCACGTTTGGACGCCGTCGGTGTCGGCAAGCCTTTCGTCGAGGCGATAGCGCCTCGCGATACGACGGCCCACCTCGACCGTTACGGGCTCCACGGGACTCCTGGTGTCTTTGGTGCAATATGTCGACCCATGCTAGGCCGTCTGGCGGACCCGGATATCTCGGATCATTCCCGCCGCGGCGGATGTCGACTAGCGGTTGAATCGGTTCGTCACCAAACCGATGACGGACCGAACTTCGGGGATGCGCAATCGGGCCGCGAAGTACAGATACAGCCCCACCAGCAACCCGCCGGCCAGCACCGTCGCGATCAAGGACGGAAGGAATCCGCGACCGCCGGCAAGGATCAGCCCGCGAGCCAGCACCACCGCCGGTAGCGACGCCGCGACCGCGGCCAGGATCAGTAGCGAGTGGGTCTGCATGACCATGCGGCCGTTCAAGCCACCGATCCGGCGCCCCAGGACGCGCACGGTCACCGCGAGACCGATCACGTAGGCCAGCCCGTATCCGACTGCGATGCCGACCACCCGCCACTCCAGCGGGAGCAGGCGCCAGGCCAGCACCGCGAACACGATGTTGGCAGCATTGATCCACACATTGATGCCGACCGGGGTGCGGGTGTCCTCGAGCGAGTAGAACCCGCGCAGCAGCAGGTATTGCGCCGAGAACGGGATCACCGCGATCGCGAAGGCCTGCAACACGTACCCGATGTAGGAGGCATTGGCGACGTCGGTGAACAGCCCGTACAGCGAGGTGGAGATCTCCCGCCCGAGCACGAGCAGGACACACGCGGCCGGCACCGTCGCCACCGCGATCATCCGCAGCCCGCTGGACAGATCCTCGCGGACCGCGTCGAGGTTCCGGTCCACCGCGGAGCGGCTCATCCGCGGCAGCAGCGCGGTCACCACGGACACCGCCACAATCGCGTGCGGCAGCAACATGATCAGATGGGCCTTTGTGTACGGGGTGAAACCGACTCCGACGTCCAACCCGGAGGTCTTCGCCTCGGCACCCGCCGACGTGGCCAGCTGAACGATCACCAGATAGCCGATCTGGTTGATCAGCACGAACAGTACGGTCCATGCCGCCGCGCGGTAGGCGTTGCCCAATCCCATCCCGCGTAGATCGAACCGGGTTTTGAAGCGGAACCCCGTGCGCCGCAGGACCGGCACCAACGCCAGCGCCTGCACGATCACACCCAGCGCAGTGCCGATCCCGAGCAGCCGCAGCTCGCCTTGCGTCACCGTCTCGGCGCTGACCTGCTTGCCGTGGGTGACCACGATGAACAGCACGCCGGTTGCGATGACCACGGCGTTGTTGAGTACCGGCGTCCACATCATCGGGCCGAACCGGCCGCGGGCGTTCAGCACCTGGCCGAGCATGGTGAAGATGCCGAGAAAGAAGATCTGTGGGAGCAGGTACCGGGCGAGCGTGGTGGCCGCCTGGAACTCGGCGGACAGGTCGGGCCTGCGGTAGTCGGCGGCGTACATGAGCACCAGCAGTGGCGCCACGATCACCGCGACGATCGTGATGCCGGCCAGTACCAGCCCGATCGAGCTGACCAGTCGCTGCGCGTAGGCCTCGCCACCGTCGAAGTCCTGTTTCATGGCCCGGATCAGGTGTGGCACGAACACCGCGTTAAGCGCGCCGCCGATCAGCAGGATGTAGATGATGGTCGGCACCGTGTTGGCGACGTTGTATGCGTCCGCGAACACCTGGGTGCCGATCGCACCGACCAGGACCATGTCGCGCGCGAACCCGGTGATCCGGGAGGCTACGGTGCCCAGCGCCATCGTGCCGCTCGACTTGAGCACGCTCGTTTCGCTCATACCTCCACCCGCTGGTCTGTTTCGACCGACTCGGCCGGCGGGCTGGCCGGTCGGGTCGCCCGTTGCCGGCGGCCTGCAAAACTCCGCCGTACGATACGCGTCGTCGCGGAGAGGAACAGCAGGGCGGTCGCCGCGGCGATGATGACGGATCCGAGCGTGCCGTAGTTCGTCACCTGAACCCGGACCGATTCCCAGTCCGAAATCGGCTGTCCGCTTTCGTTGCGCAGTCGTACCCGGACCTCGACCAGACCGTTGGCCACGGCCTCGGCCCGAACCGAGATCGGTGCTACTCCACCGGCCGGGACGACCGCCACGTCGGGCTGCTCGACGTGGAGCCGATCCTCCCTGGTGGACTCCACATAGACCTGGATGCTGACCGGTTGGGGAAGCTCGTTGCGTACCGTCACCGGAATGGTTCCGGTGTGGCTGGACAAGGTGACTGTGCCGCCGGACACGATGCTTACCTCACCTTGCAGCGCAGCGAGGTCGGCGGTGACTCGGCGCAGGTACGAGCGGCCGGCCGCGGTTACCCCCGGCTCACCGTCTCGACGGCGCCAGTACGCGGACTCGGTGCGAAGCCGCGCGGCGGTATAGGCGCGCTCGATGGACCCGGGGTTGGACAGCACCTCGGTAAAGCCATCCAGCTGAGCTCGTAGCCGGCGCACCGCGGTCAGGTGGTCGCTGGGCAG
>Ga0066905_100000140_pt1 | contig 15064 bp, 18 predicted proteins | sample PanSoiMetaPlot36_FD_67483 | JGI IMG/M metagenome (GOLD analysis project Ga0066905, IMG submission 67483) | Tropical forest soil microbial communities from Panama analyzed to predict greenhouse gas emissions - Panama Soil Plot 36 (version 2) | ecosystem: Environmental > Terrestrial > Soil >... | reverse complement strand
AAGTGATTGATGCCTAATGCGCGCTATTGCACCCAGTTTGCAGCTAACTACTTGATCAATTGCGTTTCCCGTGTGGACTGCAAATCCGCGTACACCGGTTCGATTCCGGTCGTGGCCTCCATAATTTCCCGCGAAGGAGTCAGCCCACCTTGGACTTGCGCGCTTGTGCGGCCGCGTCCGACGTGTCGCTCTTGCGGTCGCGGTGCCACCACACTGCGAGCTGACGCCGCCAGCGGCGCACAATGGGGATATCGATCGAAAGAACAAGAAGCCCGAGTGGGATCATCCAGAAACCGAGCACGGGCAGGAAGCCGAGCAGTCCACCGGCGATAAGCAGGATGCCGAGCCCGATGCGGATCGGCTTGGACTGCGGCAAATGCCAGTGGCGGTCGAAGATGCGGACTTTGTGGGCCATACGGGTGCCGAACGGTATCGAGGTCGAGCCGGACATAGGGATTTCAGCCCGCAGCCGCAATCGCCCCTGGCTCGGCGAGCACACGGCGCGAAGCTGCGGAGCGCATGCCGCATGTAGCTCTGGAAAGGCCTCTGCCCTTTTGCTATCTAAAGTTTGGCGCCGCTTCAGCTTAGAGCGCGCTCTGCTCCCCGGTAGCTCAGTTGGTAGAGCAAGCGGCTGTTAACCGCTGGGTCGCTGGTTCGAGTCCGGCCCGGGGAGCCAACTCAAATCAAGACCGCACCGTCTCATCGTTAGAGGGCGGCTAGGCCGGCAACGCCTCGATCACCGAGATTGGGCGGGAGGTGGGCACGATCCGGTTAAGCCGCAAGCCTGACGATGCGAACAGCTCGCCGAATTCTTGGGCAGTGCGCTCCTTGCCGCCGACCGTCATTACCAGCATCTCGATGTCGAGCATCTTGGCTGGTGAAGGTCCGGGCTCGTCGGGCACAACCATCTCGCAAACCAGCACCCGGCCTTCCTTGGGCAGCTTCTCGCGCATGAGCCGCAAGATGGTTTGACAGTGCTCGTCACTCCAATCGTGGATGATGTGCTTGAGCATGTAGGCGTCGCATGCTTCCGGCACGCTCTCGAAGAAGCTTCCAGCTTCGGTCGAGAAGCGACCGTCGCAGCCCGCGAACATGGAAGCCGGCACCTCCGAGACCACTTCCGGGCGGTCAAACAGTACGCCCTGCATCTTAGGGAAGTGTCGCAGGATCGAGGCGAGCAGGAGACCGTGGCCACCGCCGACATCGGCAATGCGTTCGATGCCGGAGAAGTCGTAGGCTTCGACAATCGCCACGGCCGCGCCCGAGGTAAAGCCGGTCATCGCACGCTGGAACGTTTCGCATTGCTCGGGGCGCTCGGCGAGAACCTCCCAAATCTGCTGGCCGAATGCCTCGGTCACGCCGTCGCCGCCGGTGCGAAGGCACTCGGCAACATACTGATAGGCACGCGTCGAGAATTCCTCACTGAACATCATGGCCATATAGCGGAGCGATCCCGGCGTATCAGTCTTGAGCAGCTCGCCCGCCGGGGTCAGCGCAAAGTGCCGCGCCGGCCCCTCTTCAAAGACGCCGAGGCTCGCGAGCATGCGCATGACCCGGTAGAGGGAAGGCGCATGGGCGCCGGCCTTAGCGGCGATCTCGTCCACCGGTCGCGCCGTAGTGTCCATATGATCTGCGACGCCGAGCCTTGCCACTCCCGACAGCGAATAAGAAACCTGCTTGCCGAACAGCAGCTGCATCATCACGGCCTGAGGCTGGGGAGCCTCTGTCGCTGCGTGTGCCATGAACCTCTCTCCTCTTCCCGATAGCGGGCGGACCGTGGCTGCCGATTTTGACGCGTCAATGACCGGCAGCCTGCGGACTATGGCCGCATGGTCGGACTGTGTTGGAAAGGGGAGAATCGAACGAAAGGGCCGGACCCTACCCTTTCACCCCCGTACACGGCTGGGCGGACGACGCAGAACTTACTTCCACCGGGCTTGACAACACCTTGGCCGACAGACGGTTCCCCAGCCTTTTCAAGATTTTGTCGGCGGCATGTCGACCTGGCTTGCAACCCGCCAGCCTCTAGGCCGGGACGAATTTCAAGGCCACGCCGTTGATGCAGTAACGCAAGCCGGTCGGCTCCGGGCCATCGTCGAACACGTGCCCGAGATGCCCGCCGCAACGGCGGCAATGCACTTCCTCCCGGACCATGCCGAAAGTGTAGTCGGTGTTGGTCTTCACTGCGCCGTCGATCGGAGCGTAGAAGCTCGGCCAGCCCGTTCCCGAGTCGAACTTGGTCTCGGAGGCAAACAGCGGCAGATCGCAGCCCGCGCAAGTGAAGGTGCCTTTGCGGTGCTCGTTGTTGAGCGGGCTGGTGAAGGGACGCTCTGTGTCCTGCTCACGCAGCACGGCGTATTGCTCCGGCGTGAGCAGCTTCCGCCATTCCTCAGGAGTATGGGTGACCTCGAACGTCTCGGCGGCGGCGTTCGCGCGGCCGCGCCACCTCAGGCCGGCAAGGCCGGCGGCTCCGAGAACGGAGAGACCGAGGGCCCCCAAAGCAATCTCGCGTCGCGTAACCATGATGACTCCTCAGCGTTCTATCTGGATTCTACGCGCTTGCTTGCACGCGGCAATTCAACTCGCGCCACGGACGATCACGTCCAGGTCAGCAATCAGCCTCGCGAGGTGACCTGCGCAGAGGGGATGACGATCTCGCAACGCACGCCCTTGGGCGGGAAGGAGAGCCTGACATTGCCCTCGAGCGCCTTGCCTACGACGGTCTCGATCATCGCTCTGCCGAAGCCGGAGCGCTGAGGCGGCATGACCGGAGGGCCGCCGCGCTCTTGCCAGACCAGCTTGAGCTTCGACGCCTCGTCGCAGAACTGCCATTGAATGCGAACCTGGCCGCGCGGATCGGACAGCGAGCCGTATTTGTGCGCGTTGGTGGCGAGCTCGTGCAGCGCAAGACCGAGGTTCTGAACGGCCTCGGGTTTCAGCATTACGTCCTCGCCTTCGATTGCGATCTGCTCGCCGAAGCGGTCGGCATGCTCGCCGAGTTGCTGCTCGATGAGCATGCGGAGCGACGCGCCGTGCCAATTGTCGGCGATGAGGAGGTCATGAGAGGCGCCGATGGCGACGAGCCGCGCGTTGAAGCGCTCAAGGAAATCATCGACCGATCGCGTGCGCGAGGCGGTTTGCCGCGCAATGGCATGAATCACGGCCAGAAGATTCTTCGAGCGATGGGTAAGCTCCCTGAGGAGGAGCCGAAGCTGATCCTCGTTCGCCTTGCGCTCGCTGATATCGACGGCGACCGAGGTGGTGCCGAGGACAGCGCCGTGCTCGTCCCTAAGAGCCTCGATGAGGAAATAGAACGAGCGCTTGCGCCCGAACAACTCGAAATTGGTCTCAAGCTCCTGGGACGCGCCGGTATCCATCGCCTTTCGCTTAGCCGCGGTGATGGCCTTTGCGGCTTCAGCCGGTAGGACGTCTTCGTCCGTCCTGCCGATGAGCGACTCCGGCATGAGGCCGGGCGGCGCATTGTGCGCCCAGGTGTAGCGCATGTCCTTGTCCTGGCTGAACACCGAGATGGGCGAACCGCGGAGCGCGATCTCGAAGCGCTGCTTCGCTTCGTCCAATTCCTTGGTGCGCGCCTCTACCCGCTCCTCGAGCTGATGGCGGGCATCCTTGAGCTCCTCGAAGGTGCGTAGATGCGCGGCGACCTCCGCCTGCAACCGGTCGCGCGAGGGCAGCCGCAAGAGCTGCGGCACCAGCTTCCAGAACACAACGGCAGCGGTCAGTGCAGCCAGCGCTCCCACCGCCTTCAAGAGGCCTTGGAGGACAAGCGTGGGGGTCCATGCGCCGATCATCGCCGCGAGATGCGCAAGGCCGACGATAAAGATAAAGAGGGCGAACAGCGTGATGAGCGCCATCTCCCCCCGGCTTCGGTCGCTGCGTCGCCTCTGAATGAAAATAAGAGCTGCTGGAATGGCGAAGAACGATAGCGCGATTACGCCGTCAGCTACGGCGTTGAGTAGCACGAGCCCGTGAGGCCCCTCCCCGCCAAATGTCAGCCAGCTCGTCATGTGGTCGGTCAATCGCAGGGCGAGCGACGGCAAACGCGCGTCGCCCGCGGCGCAGGCTTCTCTCGGCTAAAACAACTATGAGCGCCGATGGTTCTGGGAAGGCTCAGGAATCCCCGCCGAACATTTGGGTGGGAAGGCCCGGTTCTAAAGCGGTCCGGCCTTTTCCATGCTTTACGATTTCTTTTCGGAACCATTCCTGGAGGGCCGCGTTGTAGGCTTGTTCGAGGGCACGCGAACCATCACCCCCGCCCCTCCCCAGCTGCACTCGAACCATTAACGCCCGTAACCGACCTCCCCCGGTTGCGGGCGTTTCCTTTTGGCGGGCAAAGCGCGTTTCGAGCGGTATCTGCGAAAAGAGGACGGCCGGGATTAAAGAACGGCGGCGATCAACGTGACCAGGAAAACAACTATGAAAATAAAGAAGAGAATGCGGGCTATTCCCGCTGCAGCCGAGGCAATTCCTCCAAATCCAAACACCCCGGCGACCAGTGCAATCACAGCAAAAACGAGCGCCCAATAAAGCATTTTGGTCTCCTATGCTTTAGCTCTCCGTCCGACTACGGCTTAGCAAGCGCAAACGTTCGATTGCCCTCCCTCGTTGCAGCGCTCATGAAGCAGTTCATGGTCTCTAGAAATGAGCGATCGCGGCGAGGAGGTCCCTGCCAGTGAAAGGCTTTTTTACCAATAGCGCGCCGCGATGGGCTGGCGGGAGCTGCTCGCGCCCATAGCCGCTGACAAAGGCGAAGGGAATGCCGCGCGCCTTGAGCGCATCGGCAATGCGGGTGACCGGCTCGCCGGCAAGATGGGCGTCGAGCAGAGCGCCGTGGACCACCTCGCCTTCGAGCGCCTGGAGCGCGTCGCCGACGGTGCCGGCCGGCCCTATCACGGCGATGCCTGCCTGCTCCAGCACTCCGGCGATGTCGAGGGCTATGAGGAACTCGTCTTCAACAACGAGGACGCGCTTTGCTGCCATCCCTGTTCCCGCCTTTCCGCCGAGGCCAAGACCCGCGTCATGTTGGGCGGTGAAGTTGATTTGAATTGGGCAGTGCGATCAAGCCCTTTCCCGCCCCCGGGAGTGGCGGCCAAGGAACCCGCTCTGCTGTTAGGCGTTCTTTTCCGACCGCCAGCGGGAAATTCATCCAGAAGATCCAGTCTGCAAACTGACAAAAGACCACCCACGCTAGTGGGAGGCAAACCAAAGGAGTAAGCTTTCCATGAATTGGGACAGAATCGAAGGCAATTGGAAGCAGTTCCGCGGCAAGGTTCAGCAGCAGTGGGGCAAGCTCACCAATGATGACCTTGATCGCGTCGAGGGCCGCAGGGTCGAGTTGGTCGGCAAGATCCAAGAGAGATATGGCATTGCCAAAGACGAGGCCGAACGGCAGGTCGACAGCTGGCTCCGCAATATTTGATCGCGCGATCAATCCGCCGCGGCAGGTTCGGAGGCGGCGACAATCCTTCGTCAGGCCGCGGCGTTCTCACCTTATGATCCAACCGAATTCGTGGATTGAGTAACGAGCGTGATCGGCGCTCGAGCTTAACGTGAGGAAACGAGGCGCCGGAGCGTGGCTGACGCTCTTCGCGCCCATTATTCGGGACGCGGGCGCCGATTAGCCCAAGCGAGCCCAAAGAGAGGCAACATGCTGACGACAGTCCTTATCATCATTCTGATCTTGCTCCTGCTCGGCGCCTTTCCGTCCTGGCCCTATAGCCGCGGCTGGGGATACGGGCCGTCGGGCGTGGTCGGGCTTATCCTCATCATTCTTCTCATCCTGCTTCTGCTCGGAAAGATCTAGGCGCGCGACACGACGCGCCATGCCTGGATCAAGTCAAGGCATGGTGGTTGAAGTTGCGTAGCTTGGATTGCCTACGCGCTCAGCCGGCGGTCGCGTAGTTGCGCCCGGCGCTCGAAGAACAGCGCTTGGGAGACGATCGCCTTCACCGTGTCGGGCTGATAGGGCTTGGTGATGAGGAAGGCTGGCTCGGGCCGCTCGCCGGTAAGCAGCCGGTCTGGATAGGCGGTGATGAAGATTACCGGCACGGCGAAGGAGCCGAGCATCTCGTTGACGGCGTCCAGCCCAGAACTTCCGTCGGCAAGCTGGATGTCGGCAAGCACGAGGCCTGGCTTCTCCTTATTCGTGGCCGTGACCGCCTCGGAATGGGTACGTGCTACGGCGGTGACGCGATGGCCGAGGCCTTCGACGATTCCCTCGAGGTCCATGGCGATCATCGGCTCATCCTCGATGATGAGAACATCGGTCGCGACTTGCGCGGCGATCTCGCGGCCGGCCACGTCGATCAGCTCGTCGACCTTGTCGGCGTCGACGCCGAGGATGCGCGCTGCGTCAGGCACCGAGAACCCTTCGACCGCGCACAGCAGGAAGGCCTGGCGCGGCAGAGGCGTGATGGATTCAAGCTTGCGGTCGACTGGCGTTCCGCTCTCGCCTGGGAATTCAGGCTTGAGATTGACGTCGACCGAATTCCACAGCTCGAGGAAGGTCTTGTAAAGGGCTACGCGCGGATCGAGGCTGTTGTCCAACAGAGACGGATCCTCGATCAAGACTTCGAGCGTTTCTGCGACGTAGGCGTCACCGGCGCTTTGGGTCCCGGCTAGCGCCCGGGCGAAGCGCCTGAGGTAAGGCAGGTGCGGCGCAATCTCTTTGGACATCGGCATCCGATTAGAGCTTTCTTTGTGGAGCCGGCTGGGGCCTATCGCTCGCGAGCCGGGTAGAAGCAACCCCAAAACTATACCATAGCTGCCATAAACGTTCGAGCCGCTGCCCTGGTTCCGTGCGCATGGAACCAATTGAGCCGCGAAGCGTTTTTGACCCCCTAGGGTCCAGAGAATCCGGTATCTTAGGGTCGCCTTTCAGTGGGTGGTAGGGGACGGATTGTGGACCGCGACTCGAACAAGAAGGATCGCCGGCGCAAAATGCCTGGCGCGGACAAAATGGACCAAGCAAGGAGCAGCGGCGCCCACATATCGGGTAATCCGCCCGGGACCGAGTCTGATGGACTGTCCCCCAGCCTGCAAGCTCACATCGGCCGCCATGTCAGGGCGGTCTTCGATGAGGTCGCGCGCGAGCCCATACCGGAGCACTTGCTGCGACTCTTGAAGGATCTCGAGCGAAGCGGAGACAAATAGGTTGCCACGCAAAGTGTCTGCCAGCCTACGAGACTCCCTCGTGGCCGAAATGGGGAGTTTGCGAGCCTTCGCCGTGTCGCTGTGCGGCGACAAGGAGCGCGCGGACGACCTCGTGCAAGAGACGCTGTTCAAGGCGTGGAATCATCTCGACTCGTTCAAGGAGGGGACTAACCTCAAAGCTTGGCTGTTCACCATCCTGCGCAACACGTATTTCTCCGAGCGGCGCAAGCGCCGGCGCGAGGTTGAGGACGCTGACGGCACCTATGCCGGACGGCTTGCCACCCATCCCGAGCAGCACGGCCATATGGACATGCAGGACTTCCGCGCTGTCCTCGTCCGCCTGCCCGACGATCAGCGTGAGGCGTTGATACTGGTCGGCGCCGCAGGTTTTTCCTACGAGGAGGCTGCCGAGATTTGCGGCTGCGCCGTGGGCACGATCAAGAGCCGCGTCAACCGCGCGCGCAATCGTCTCGCCGATATGCTCGGGCTGTCTGAGTTCGAGGCCGGAGAGGCGAACGAAACTCTCGGCATAATCAAGACAGCGTAGCTAGCGAGCGTTTCCCTCCTCGCATAATCGTTGCAACGGAACGATTCACGTTCTCACGCTGTTTTTCTGGCAAAGATTCGGGACGTGATACGATGAACGTTGCAGTGATCGATCTCGACCAAGCTAAGCTCGACCCGCAGTCGGTGTTCAGCACCCCGCACGACGTGATCAGCGCGCCAGGCCTCTCGCCCGACGACAAGAAGGCGATCCTGGTCCGCTGGGAGGCCGACCTCGAAGCCTTGCTTCGGGCGACCGGGGAAGGCATGCCGCCGTCCGAGAGCTACAGCTCTGCCGAGCTGCTCCGCGCCGTGCATGGGGCCATCCAGTCGCTCGACGAAGTAGCCAGCGCGCGTTCGTAGCCGGAGTAGGAAGTCCTAAGTGTCGCCTGCCGCCGGAACGTCGGCGCGACTCGGCACGTTCCCAAAGTCATAAGACCCCTAGAGAAAGGACTGACCTGATACCGACCAAAACCACGACTGAAGCACGCCAAGGGACGGGGCCACGCGCAATGTTCTGGGTGCTTATCAGCTCACTGACGCTCGCCGTGATCGCGGGCCTCCTGCTCGCGCTTGGATGGATTTTCCTTCCTTGGGGCGCCGCCTCTTGACCGGACGACCAGGAAAGCAAATGTATTTGTCCTGGGGAGTTTCTGAAGACGCGGCCGACAATGGCGCACCGCCGTTTGCAATCCTCGAGATTGGCGCTCCTGGTTGGGCTGTTCAGCGCATTTTTGCTCGCGCCCGCGCCGCGTGTTTCAGCCGAGCCCATTGATCCACAGGCCAATTCGCTACAATCGGCTGTCGATAGCTTCGTCGCTTATCTCAAAACCGAGACGAACGCCGCGATGCCTCGACGCCTTAAGCAAGGACGAGGCAGCGCTGAGCCAAGTTTGGAGAGAGGCTGCCGTCTCGTCTTGGGCCAAGATCGAGCGATCAGCACGCGACGCGCTCGCCGAGATCGATGCCTGGCCGCGCACTCAATCGCTGCCGGACGATGACTCAGAGATCCACGTTTAACCCCCGTAGCACGAGAGTGAGGCGAGCCATGCAAGACGAGACCCCCTCCCAAACCGGAAGCCAGTCGAACCAAGGTGAAACCCGAGCGGACAAGGAATGGTCTGACTTTCAGCGCGATCTCGACACGCTGGGCCGCCAGCTTGCCGGGCTGCAAATGCACACCGCGACGCTCGGCAGCCACGTCGTTTCAGCGCTCGAGACGCGTTTCCAGGAGGTGAAGGCCCAAGCTGCAAGATTCAGGCAGGCGACCGAGCAGCAGCTCGACGAGGCGCGCCGCGCGGCTTGGCAACAGGCCCGTGAGACCGAGGGCGCCTTCAACGAGGCGCGGGCGCGTTCGGCGGAAGCCGCGCGCGACGCAGCGCGCCAGATGTGGGAGCGGTCAGAGCCGCTGCGCCAGGGCGCGAAAGACGTGGGCGAAGGCTTGGTGCGCGCATGGTCAGAGCTGAGCGCATCGTTCGGCAAGGCTGCGAACCGGCTTCGCACCGACGAGCGGCCGAGCGACACAACTGCGCAGTCAACGACCAGCGACGACCGCCGCGGGACTACCTAGACGCCGACGGGACCGGCTCGGTACCCCTCACCGTTCCGATGACGAAGTCCTTGCCTCCGGATTCGAAGAACACTGGCTGCTGGCTATCGTCGGTGAGCTTGCGCACCAGATTGGAGACGTAGGCCGAGAGCTCCTCGGCCTGTACCACGTTGTCCTTCGGGACGTCCGCGCCGCCTTTTTGAGCGCATCTCCTTGACCACGCGCCACTCGTGCAGATCCCAGATCTTGATGGTCCCGTCGAGCGCACCAGAGGGCGAGCGCGCCGTCGCTAAGCGACACGGCGAGCGTCACCACCTTATCGGTATAAGGCGCCGTCGCTCGCGCGCCAGAGCTTGATCGTATCGTCGTCGCTCGCGGTGATCACGGCAGACCCGTTCGCGGCGTTGACATCGCCGGTGTGGCCCTTGAGCCGGGCGACTTGGGGTCCCCTGCTTCACGTCCCAGATGATCGCTGTGTCGTCGACGCTGCCATGGTCCAAGCAAGCACCCAAGACAAAGGCGCAGCCTCGACCGATTTGACGGCCGAAAGCGGTGCTGCGCCTGCACAGACGCTCGCGGCAGACTGGCCCGCGCCAACGGTGTCAAAGCCTACGGCCGAACAGGATCAGGCCGAGCGCACTGATCGCGAAGCGCTCGCGCTTGCTCAGCTCTATGCGCTTTATTTGAGCGCCCATCGCAGCCACAACACTGCTATAGCTACAGTCATGGCTACGGCTACGGTTATGGCTCTGGCTGCGCAGCTACGACGACTGCGACGACTAGTTTGCGTGGGCAGGCTCACGTGGCAGGGCTCGTTCGCGCGCGGGCTGCATAAGCTCGGCGCGAACGAGCCCCCGTACCGAATTGCCAAGATAGATGCGGTCGGCGTCGAGCAGATCTTGCGGCACGAGCACCGCCTCGCTTGCTGCGGCACGCGGCAGATCGAGCAGCTCATCGCGTAGCGTGCCAGGGAGAAGTCCGCAGGTGAGCGCAGGCGTGAACAGCCGCCCGTCGATCTCGATGAAGAGATTGGTACGCGTACCTTCGGTCAGCTCGCCCTTCTTGTTGAGGAACACCACCTCGTCGCAGGAGGTCTGCGCCTTCTGCCGCTCCATCTCTCGGTCGAAGAACTGCCGGCGCGTGGTCTTGTGGTAGAAGAAAGGATCCTTCTCATCAACGCGCTGATCCGAGATCACGAAGCGCCAGACCGTGTCTCTGGTCGGCAACTCGGTCGCGGTCGACGTCACGGTGATGGTGCCGTCCTCGGCAAGGAGCAGCCGAACCAGCGCGACGGGGCTTGTGACCCGCGCGGCTTCGGCGTCGAGCGCGGCCATGACCTTCTCGCGCGAGAAGGGATAGCCGAAATGGTGAGCTGAGGATTGCAGACGCGCGAGGTGCCGCTCGAGCAGATGGAAGCCTTTGGCTCGTTCATAGCGCAACGTCTCGATCAGCTCGAACGGTGCGTCGGGCTTGGTCAAGAACTGCGCCTTTAGCAGGCACTCCTCGAACTCGGACTCCTCCTTCGAGTCCGACACGATGCCGCCGCCGATGCCCATTTCCCCCCGGCCCCTGCTCAGCACCACGGTGCGGATCGCGACGTTGAACTGAGCATCGCCTGACGGCGCGATATGGCCGATGGCGCCCGTATAGATCCCCCGAGGGCCGCCCTCGAGCTCTCCGATGATCTCCATGGCGCGGACCTTTGGCGCGCCAGTCACGGAGCCGCATGGGAACAGCGCGCGGAGCATGTCCTTGAGCCCCATATCAGACCTGAGCTCGGCCGAGATGCCTGAGGTCATCTGATGCACTGAGCGATAGGTCTCGACGGTGAACAAGTCCGTCACCTCGACCGAGCCGATCTTCGCCACCCGACCGAGATCGTTGCGCAGGAGATCGACGATCATCAGATTCTCGGCGCGCTGCTTCTCATCCATGGCAAGCCAAGTCTTGGTGCGCGCATCCTCGCGCGGCGTGCGGCCGCGCGACGCGGTGCCCTTCATCGGCCGCGTCGACATATGCTTGCCCTCGCGGCGGAAGAACAGCTCTGGCGAGAGCGAGAGAATGTCGCGGTCTTCGGTGTGAATGAGCGCACCGTAGGCCACTCGCTGCTTGCGCCGGAGCGCAGCATAGAGCGCTACCGGATCGCCCTCGAAAGCGAACAGATATTTCAGCGTGAGATTGATTTGATACACGTCGCCTGCGGCGATGTAGTCCTCGACCCTGTTGAAGGCCTCCCGGTACTGGTCGCGTGACCAGGAGAGCCGCAGGTCGGAAATCTTGGCGCGCTCGGCGGCGCCATGCGCCTCGAGCCAGGCGCGCGTGGCGGCATCATCGAGGGGTTGCGGCGCGCGGAACAGCCCAATCCAGAACAGCGGAACGCTTCGGCTGTCGGGCAACAACGTGGTGAGTTTCGGCTCGAGGCAGTAGCCAAGCTCGTAGGAGAAGAAGCCAGCGGCGCGAAGCCCGCGAGCAAGCCCTGAAGAGACCGCATCGAGTGAGGCATTCACCTCGCTAGGCGCGTGTGCCGCGACGATCTCTTCAGGCTCGGTGTAGAGCAGGCTCCTGCCGCCTGGCGTGAGGCTGTCGTCGAGGAGGAGGTAGGGGGAAGCGGTCATCTCTTTTTGCTAATCACGCTCTTATCCCGCTTGCAACAGCAGCACAGCCCATATGGGCCGCCCGGTGCGTGAACATCGAGACGTCAGGCGACGATCAGCATCTCGCCCTTGCCGAGCGCGGCCATGTCGCCCATAAGTCGCCGTGCGCGGTCGCCAAGGCCGACATGCTGGCCCGTGGTGCGCAGCCAGCGATCAAGAATGCGCAGATAGTCGAACTCCATCACGCCGCAATCGCAGAAGGTCGGCAATAGGTCCTTCGGCGCCTCGATGAAGATCAGGCTGCCGCGCCGGAGGCCAAAACCGGCATAGCGGCCGACGCCGCGTTTGAACAGGATCGTGCCGGCGACCATGCGGCCGCCCGCATAGTCTCCCGCGTTCCCGCCGACGATGACAAAGCCGCGGCGCATGCGCTCACCGAGAAGCGGCCCGGCGTTGCCGTTGATGGTGAGTTGCCCGCCCCTCATGCCGAGCGTCTCGCCGACGGCAATACCCGCCGCCCGCTCGCCGGCGTCGCCCGCGATGGTGATGCTGCCGCCTGACATGCTGGCGCCTGCCAACACGCCTGCGCCGCCCTTAACCTCTATTTTTCCGCCCTTCATCGCATCGCCTAGATAGGCGCCTGCGTCACCTTCCACAACGATCTCGCCTTCGGTCAGTCCGGCTCCGATCTTGTCACAGCGTCCGTCTGTGCCGACGAATCTGAGTGAGCCGGCATCGTTGCCCTTGACCTTGAAGGCATCGCCAACGCTGAGCTTGACCCGCGTCGTGCCGATGGCGAGCGCCTCGATGTCCTTCGGCTTCAGATCGTTGAGCTTAGCCGGAATAAGCGGCGAGAGGTCAAGCCTCTGGTCGGGCTTGCCCTTGAGCTCGAAGGTGAGCGCGCTCACGCGATGATCTCCTTGAGATGGAAATGATGCGGGCCGAGATTGCCGCCATAGTTACCCGCGGTGATGTGCGTAATCCCTTGCTCGGCGCCGCCATCGGCGATGGCATGCATGCCTGCGCGCATCGCCTTGGCTATGGATTCTTTCGTGAGACCGTCGATCACAATCTCCAATACAGCTTCGACATCAAGCGGCAGCGCAGTCTTCACCGCGGCCTTCAAGGTCGGGCAGTATGCGTCGTTGGTGGAGGCGATCTGGCCCTTATACTTCGAGCCGACCTTAGAGCCCGAGCGCACGATGCCGCCAGGGAATGGCGTGATCACTTCGGGGACATCGTCGATGACGCGCACCGCGCGCTCACAGGCGGCGAGCACCGCAGCGTGAGATTTGCCGAGCACGAGCAGATTGCCGCCGCCCACCGCCTTCTTGGTTAGGCCCGTGGTCGCCTCGCACACGAACTCGCCATCCATCACCGGGATGCGCCAGAAGCGCCTGCCGCCGACTCTCTTCGACATCTGCCAGCCGTCGCCGAAGAATCTCAGTGAGGCGCCGAGCTTAAGCTTCTTCTCCCCTTCGAGCCCAGCGAAGCAGGCGGAGCCGGGGCTCGTCAGCACGCATTGGCCTACGCGGTTGCGGAGCTGCGTCTGGAGCTTGTTAGTGTCCATGGTGAAGATCAGCACCGCGACGCCTGGGCGGCCATCGAGGGTCTCGTCGGCTGACAGCGTGCGCTCGATGCCGGCCTCCGCGCCTGCAGCGATCACCGACGTGGCGAAGCCAGTCATAGTGCGGGCGGCGATCAGCGCCCATTCGAGCGTGGGTGCGGTGATAATGATCCGTGTGCCGACCATGGGAAAGGCCTCGGCGAAGGTGTCAACGACGGTGACGCCTTTGAGCTTCAGTTCGGGCATAGCGCGGGCACAGAACCGTCAGGAGGGCAGGCAATAGCGGCGGGAGCGCCGAAACAGAAGGTTGGAAGCTCGCGCATCGGTCCTCTACTGTCGCGGCGCCATAGCGGCGCACCATTAAACAGGAGGCTTACGGCGCGCAAGCGCGCGAATGCCGTAGCAGAGCCAATTTGGGCTTAGAACTTACCCCTTGGGCTTGTCGTACTTGATGTAGGCGAAGCGCATGTCTTCGGCCGGGGTGCCTTCGAGCGCGCTCTCTTCTTTGCCTGGCTGCCAGTGGACAACGTCCTCGATCTTCTTGGCGAGGGCGAAGTCCTTGTCGGTGATGCCCTTGGCGGCGTGGTTCTTGAGCCGCACCTCGACCCAGGCATAGGAGGCGGTGATGTCGGGATGGTGCCAGGCTGCCTCGGCCAGATGGCCGACGGCGTTGATCACCATGAGCGTGCCCTTCCAGCTGTTGGTGCGGTAACGGCGCCTGATCCAACCGTCCTCGAGGTACCAGTGAGGCAGCTCCTTCTTGAGCCGCTCCTCGACCTCTTCATTGCTATAGGTGCGCTCGGACGTTGCCATTGCTACCGACTTTTGAAAAAGTGAGGCGCTTCCCGCGAAACGAGAGCATATCGAGAGGCTTTCGGCCGATCAATGGAGCGCTTTTCCGCTCAATCAAGAGATGCAAACCAAGCTCCTCCACAGGCGCGGCAAGCAACCGTCACTACAACTGCGCGGCTCCATTTTGGGTTTCTCGATCCGAGCGGGCGCGGCAAGAATCCCTTCGGCTCGTTTGGGCTCTCGATTGACCGGCCGCGCACGAAGCTCACGCTCGAGCCTGCGCCGGACTTTACGGTCAGCGGGGCAGAGCGCGATCGCGTCGAGCGCTACCTGAGGAGCATCGCCGAGATTTGCGGCGTGCGGCAGGCCTATGCGGTTCGCATCGAGGAAGCCATTCCGGCCCATGCAGGACTCGGTTCAGGGACGCAGCTTGCGCTAGCCGTGGGCTCGGCGTTTGCGGCGGTCGAGAACATCAGGCTATCGCCGCAGGAGATTGCGGCGCGGCTTCAGCGCGGGGCGCGCTCAGGTATCGGCATTGCAACCTTTGCGCAAGGCGGCGCCGTGCTTGACGCAGGACCGTGCCAAGGAAAGTTGCCCGAGCTCGTCGCCTGCGTCCCCTTCCCGCCTCATTGGCGCGTCCTCTTGATCCTCGATGCGAGCTATAGGGGGCTCGCTGAGGCGAGCGAGCGAGCGGCTTTCGAGATTTTGCCGAATTTTCCGGAGAGCGAGAGCGAGGCGCTTCGTCAGAGGATCACCGAGAGAGCTCTGCCTGCTCTTGCCGCAGGTGATTTCAAGACATTCTGCGAAGAGATCGGCTACCTGCAATCCTGCATGGGGAGCTATTACGCC
>Ga0066905_100000139_pt1 | contig 15065 bp, 15 predicted proteins | sample PanSoiMetaPlot36_FD_67483 | JGI IMG/M metagenome (GOLD analysis project Ga0066905, IMG submission 67483) | Tropical forest soil microbial communities from Panama analyzed to predict greenhouse gas emissions - Panama Soil Plot 36 (version 2) | ecosystem: Environmental > Terrestrial > Soil >... | reverse complement strand
CAGCATTACGCTCTGGGATCTCTCCGGTGCCGTTGCACTCATCGGCTTCGCGGCCGGGATGCTCTCTAGCCCGGATCAGATCCTGTCCTTCTTCGACCTCCAATCCGGGAAGTAGCAACGACAATCGCCAGGCCGGGCCCCTCTGGCAGCTCTTGAGGAGCTGCGATGTCGGACTGGAATAGCAGCGGAGTGCCGTCTCCGCGTTTTCAGCGACAGAGGCTTGGCCCATGGACTACTTGTTCACGCCCGATGTATTGGCCGCGTTCGCTCAGGTGATCCTGATCGACCTCGTGCTCGCGGGCGACAACGCAATCGTGATTGGACTTGCGGCCGCGGGGCTCCCTCCCGAGCAACGGAACAGGGCCATTCTGGTCGGCGTGGTCGCGGCCACGGTGCTACGCATTGCGTTTGCCGGGGTGACTACGCAGCTCCTGCAGATCGTGGGACTGCTCTTTGCCGGCGGCATTCTGCTCCTATGGGTGTGCTGGAAGATGTGGCGCGAGCTGCGCACCTCGCACGGGGCGGAGAATGACGGCGTTGAAGCCTTCTCCGGCTTCGACATCAATGCCGACGGCACGATCGCCGGCCGTCTCCCGCGCAAGACGTTCGCCGCGGCGGCCTGGCAGATCGTCGTTGCCGACGTCACCATGTCGCTCGACAACGTGCTCGCGGTCGCCGGTGCCGCACGCGAGCACCCGATCGTGCTGGTGTTCGGGCTGGCGCTGTCGATCGCACTCATGGGTTTGGCGGCGAGCATGATTGCCCGTCTCCTCCAGCGCCACCGCTGGATCGCCTATCTTGGGCTCGCGGTCATCCTCTATGTCGCACTCGACATGATGGTCCGCGGCGCGCAGGAGCTGCGGCCCGTTGTCCGGGCCGCGGTCGTCGCACTGCTCCAGTGAGACGCGAGGGAGAGTGGGTGCCACAGCTACTCTGATGGACGGTTTCGGAAATATTCCGCATCAGGGGCCGATTGTTTCCAGTTTGGGTTACCGCGCCATTCGAAGTGATGAGCGTGCATATTCGCTCCGTATCGTATGCGAAACAGGACGGTGCGCTGCGCGCCATTGGAGAACTCGTGCAGCTCCCCAGGCGGGTGGACCACAAATGAACCCGCGACGATGTCGACTAGACGAGCGGGGGTGCGCATCTTGCCGCGCCCGGAGATGCACAAATAGATTTCGGTAGCATCCGGATGACAGTGATAGGGACTGACCTGGCCGGGCTCCCAGCAGGCGATGGAAATATCACCACCGCCGATCTGAGCGAGGATTTTCTCTACGTGGTGCTCTGAATTCCATGCCTGTTCCTCTTCGAGCTTGAACACAAGCATCACACGAACTCCGTGACGTCGGCTTATGGGTAACTTATTCCCTGGTGGCATGGATAGCGCGTTGGAAGCGCTAGTTCGAGACCTCGATCTTGACCTCGTCAGTAACCTTCCGCCAAGCGCTCATTTCCTCGGTGAGCCACGCTTTGGCTTCCTCCAGAGAAGCCATCGGGACGATGTTGAAGCCTTGCTGCTGCAATATCTTTTGGACCGACGGCGCCTGGAGTGCCTTTGCAGTCTCACTTCGCACCTTCTCCAGCACTTCATTGGAAGTGGCTGCAGGCGCGAATAGTCCTTGCCAAGCAATCGTGCCGACACCTGGGAAGCCGGCCTCCCGCATCGTTGGGACGCTTGGAAGCGACGGCAACCGTGTATGATTGGCAAGCGCCAGCGGCCGTAACGTTCCGGCCTGGATGTTGCCTGCGGTGCTGGCGGCGTTCAAAAATGCGATCTGGACAGTACCTGAGAGCAAATCGTTGATCACGCCGGAAGCGCCGGCCCTGTTGGGTATTGCAGTCATCTTCAGATCACCGGCGCGCTTTGCAAATAGCGCCATGTCGTAGTGCGCGTAATTCCCAATGCCAGGTGTGCCATAGTTGAGTTTGCTCGGGTTTCTCTTTGCGTAATCAATCAGCTCTGAGATGGACCTGACAGGAAAGTTCTGAGTGCTTGCGACCAGCACACCCGGAATATCGGCAAGGCGCATGACAGGAGTGACGTCGCGCTCATACTCAAATGCTGTATTTTTGCCAGCCTGCAAGACCGGCGTTATCGCGTTGGTCCCGACATTGCCGATCATCAGGGTATAGCCATCGGCACCTGACCGAACCAAGTCCTGGATCGCGACAATTCCATCCGCGCCGGGCTTGTTCTCGACAAGGAAAACCTGGCCCAGACGATCCTTGAGTTCTGCCGTAAGAGCGCGTGCCACAATGTCTGTGGCACCCCCAGGCGCAAACGGCACCACGATCCTGACCGGCCTGGTTGGGTATGGATTTTGCGCAGAACGCTGCGCCTGGACTGACAGTGCCACGATCAGCAGCGACAGCGATGACATGAGAAGCAATGTGACCCGTTTCATGACCTTCTCCCAGATGCCACTGTGCACATCAGAAGATTGACAGCCAAGAACAGGCAACACAATAATTCGGCTTTCCCCGTATCATGAATTCCGGTTATCGGCATGGAACTGCGCGATCTTGAATACTTCGCGGTCATTGCCGAGCACGGCCATCTCGGGCGGGCAGCGGAAGCGCTTCATTTGAGCCAGCCAGCCCTCAGCAAGAGCCTACGGAGACTGGAGGAAATCCTTGACGTGAGGCTTGTTAACCGAACGTCGAAGGGGGTCGAACTGACGGCAGAAGGGTCCATGCTGCTTCTGCGTATTCGCGAACTTCGGTTATCGCTGCAAAGCCTCGCCCGCGAAATCACCGACATGAGCGAGGGTCGCGCAGGACACTTGAGAGTCGGCGTTGGCTCACCCGTTTCCGAACACTTGTTGTCGAATGCCTTCGCAGCGCTGCTGAAAGATGCTCCGCGTACCAAGCTGCTGGTCAGCACTTCCGATAATGATTTCATGTTTCCTGCATTGCGAAACGGTGAGCTTGACGTCATCGTCACCTATTTTCGACCAAGCGAGGGCTTGATCTCCGAGCATCTCTACGACGACGAGTTCGTGGTCTGTGCGTCAACCGACCATCCTTTGGCACAACGTACGGAAGTGAGTCTTAAGGAATTGTCCGAGGAACGATGGGCCTTCACTGAACCCAATCTGGTCTCGCAGCGCTGGCTGCTTGATAAATTTCGGGAAGCTGGCCTGCCTCCGCCGCGCATAACGTTCGAGTCGCGCTCGCTCGCATTGAAACAGCGGACCGTGGCTTACTCCGATTTGCTGACCTTCGTGTCGCGAAGTGTTTTCGAGCAGACGCTACCTTCCAAGGTGAAAGCGCTTCCCGTAAAGGAGCTGATCTGGCCCTGGCCTGTCTCCGTTATCTATCGAAACGAGACCTTCCTCCCACCAGTCGTGCGTCGCTTTGTCGAACTTATCAAGACGGTTGCCAAGACCATACGCGTGTCCAGGTAATCCCGACCAGACAAGCTGGGCGCTTAGGGCACCAGCCTAGCACTTACCTGCCCGCCGCCACCAGCGACCGGATCTGCTTGACGGCCAGGTCGACTTTCAAGTCGAGATAGATCTTGCCGAGCTCCGCCGAGGCATGTTGCGGATGCCCTCGCACACCATTCTTTGGGTCCGCAAGCGCGATCTTGTCTTTGCGGACCCACTGCCCCTGCGTTTCGAGGTAGAGGAGCGACGACGTATCGGGAATTCCGGCGTGGTCCTCATCCGTCGGCAATCCACGCTTGGCAAGAATCTCACGCATCTGGACGCGCGACTTGGCATAGAGGTCGCCGATGAACAGGACGCGCGCGCCGTCTGCTCGCGCCTCTGCATTCAGCTCCTTGGCCGCCAAGGCAAGCTCATCTTGCCCGCCGCCATGGTCTCCCATCAGCGCAACAACCTTGAAGCCGGCGTTCAGCGCACTTTGCCCGACGCCGCGCACCACGCCAAAGAACACTTCCGGCGGCAGCGACACCGTTCCGGGAAAACGCATGTGCCCCGTGCGGGTGAGCGCGTTGCCCGTAATGGCGTAGGGCAGCGTGGGATAGATGAGCGCATCACCGAGCTCCTCGGCGATTCGCTGCGCCAGCGCCCGCGCGATGAAATTGTGCTTCCCGATCACCATGTGCGGGCCATTCTGCTCGCTGCTGCCGACATAGATGATGGCGGTGCGCTTGCCGGCCGCGATCGCGTCCTGCACCTCGGGCCAGGTGAGATCGTCGATCCAAACGCTCGGCGCCTGGGCGTATGCAGGCACCGCGATGAGCAGTGCTGCGACCAAAAGGAATGCTCGCTTCATCACTACCTCCCTTTGTGTTTACGAAGCCGCTCTGCGGCGGCTGGAACTCCTATCCTTGGCCTCGTCGCTCAAGGGCTTACCACCATCCGGCGCGCTTGCGTAGCGCCGCATTGGCGGCTGCAGCCTCGCGCGCGACCCGCACCCCGTCCATTGCGGTGAGTCGTCCGCTGCGCTTGAGGATGCGACCGTCGATCACGACGGTGTCGACATTTGCCGGCTGCGCCGCGGTCACGATCATATGCGCCGGATCGGTGAACACGCCAAGATTGACGTCTCGCGTCGACACCATGATCAGATCGGCGCGCTTGCCGGCCTTGAGCGAGCCGACCTTGTCGGCGATCCCCATCGAGCGCGCCCCTTCGATGGTGCCGAGCTCGAGCACGCGTCGCGCACTGAGCTTGAATTCGCTCTCGCTCCGGCCGTTCTCGAGCATCTGCACGAGCTTCATGATCCCGAACATGTCCGCATTGCCGGTGAGCTCCACGGTGTCGACCGAAAGCCCGAGCGGAATTCCCGCGGCAATCAGCTCGCTCGTCTGCGGCATCCCGAAGCCGATGCGCAGCTCAGAGAACGGCGAGATGCTGATCGAGGCGCCGGCCTCCTTGATCGCGTCAATCTCCGGCTTGGTCACCACGATCGCGTGAATGATCTGCATGTCCTGGCGCAGGAAATTAGCCTTGTAGATCGTGTTCACCTGGCCGGTCGCCGGCCGCGAGCCCGAGGCATGCACCGAGATCGGCAGGCCAAGCCCACGGGCCGCGTCGAGCTCGCGCCGGTAGATCTCGGGCGGGATCGCATTCGTCGGATTGTTGCCGCTCATGCCGCGCCAGGCGAGGCCAAGCGTGATCAGGCCCTCGTTGGAATGGCTCGCCCAGTCGCGATTGAGCTGGTTGAGGTCGTTGAGGCTGATTCCGTCCGTGTTCGGCATGCCTTGGGCACCGCCGTACGAGAAGCGGGCGCGAATGCCGGTCTCGCGCAGCGCGCGCAAGTCGGCCTCCGCATAATCGAGGCTGCGGATATTGTGGCACCAGTCGTGCACGAAGGTGATGCCCGAATAGATCGCCTCGGCCGCCGCAAGCCGCGTGCCGTGGTACATGTCGCCAGCTTCGAATTTCTGGCCGAGCGCCGCGGTGGTGCGGAAATAGCCGGTGTCGGGCGTGTCACCCGACATGCTGCGAAGGAGCGTGTTCCACATATGCCAGTGGGTCTCGATCAGGCCCGGCAGCACGATCATGCCGGTGCCATTGATCAGCACTGCACCCGGCGCGCTGAGCTTCGGTCCGATCGCAACAATCACGCCGTCACGCACATGCACGTCAGCACCCGCGATGTCGCCGGTGTCGCGCTCCATGGTCATGATATGGGCGTTGCGAATGACGAAGTGCTCGCGCGCGGGCAGGCGCCGGGCGGACGCCGCGATCGACTGTCCCGCCGCCGCAAGCACGGCCAATGAAGCAGTGCCGCACAAAATACCACGGCGGCTCAAGCGACGAGCAATCATGGGTGGCCTCCCTGATGGCCGGATTGTTCACCACCGCTCACCGAATGGAAAGCCTGTCGTGCGCGTTGGGTGGCTGCCCAACCCACAGGCTTGTGCTGTCAAAAACGGACGTGATTACCCACTACTCAACGATCATCTCGATCACGTCGTAGCCCAGCGCCGCGTTGAAGCCCTGCGGCACCTGATAGGTGGCCGAGACCTTCATACCGACCTTGAGCTGCGAGCGGTCGGTGGCGACGCCGTCGATGTCGGTGTCGGAGGCAATGCGAAGCCGCACATCCGACCCCGACGCGGGCTTCACCAGGAGCCGGCGGCCCTCCTCCTCCAGCCGTGCAATGGTGCCGGTCACCTTCTGCTCGACGATCGTGGGCACGAGCGGGCCCATGCTTTGGAGCTCGCGATAGAGCGTCTCGGCGAGCCACTCGAAATGGTTCTCACGGTCCCAGCCCTTGTATTCGTTCATGTGGAACTCTTTGACGATTCCCTCGAGGGGCATGCCCTTCGCCATCATGGTGCGGACCTTCTGGCGCGCGAGCAGGAGATAATCCGTGAGCGCATGCAGGTCCTTCACGTCGCCGAGTGGACCGTGGGCGGGGACCATCACCTTGGGCTTGAGCGGGCTCAACACGTCGAGCTGCCGCAGCATCCCCCAGGTGGTGCCGTGACTGTAATCCGGCCGGATGTCGGGGTGACGGTCGATATAGCCGACGAAGCCCGCATGCAGGACCCCGCTCTGCGGCAGCCACACCGCGATGTCGCCCGGATTGTAGGGATCGTCCACATAGATGAGCTCGATGGTCTTGCCGCCAAGGTGCAGCGTCATGCTGTCCTTGAAGCTGATGACGCTGTCGATGGGGTTGACGTCCTTGAGCGCATCGGTGCGCTCGCGGAAGCGCTTGCGCCAGGCCTTGATCTGGTGGGGCTTCCAGGAGGCCCAGTCCTTGGCGACGCGCTCATGCACGATCACATGGGCAGGCGGCACAAAGGCGGGCGTTCCGCCGGCGTGGTCGCCATGGTTCTGGCTGATGATGACGTAGCGAATGGGCTGGCTGGTCACCGACTTGATGAAATTCTGCAGGCTGCGCGTTTCCGGCGGGTTGTTGCCGGTATCGACCACGACCACGCCCTGCGCAGTCACGACCACGAGCGCATTGGCGTCATTGAGCTTGCCGACGAAGGCGTAGACGTCGTCGGCGATTTTCTTGAACTCGGCCTTCTCGGGCGTGATCGCTTGCGCCGTTTGCGGCGCGATCGCGGTGAGCGCCAGCAGCAGGAGAACCCTCACGGTAGTCATGACACAGCTCCCTCAATGCGGCGCTGACTCTATAATGGAATAATAGCCAGACAGAACGAGCATGCTGCAAGCCGGTCACAGTGTCCCAGATCAGCGCAATTGTGACCAACCCTCCTTTTGCGGCGCGAGCGGACGGGTTATTCTCGCCGTTCTGCAACCGCCAGCAAGCGATCCAACGGGAGGAAAAATAAAATAATGTCGCCTCACACCACTTGGCGCCTTGCGCTGCTCGTTCCGGCGCTAGCCGTCGGCTTCACCACCGTCACGCAGGCGCAGGTCCAGCTCAATCCGAAGGCGCTCGTCTACCAGACGCCCGACCAGTACAAGTGGCGTGATCCCGGCAATACAGGGCCGAACAATGGCGCGAGCCTCTGGGGCGACGCGACGAAGGAAGGCGACTTCTACGGCGGCATCACCAAATGGAATAAGGGTAACAATTTCTCGAAGCCGCATTTCCATCCGTATGACCGCTTCATCTTCGTCCTCAGCGGCACCTGGTGGGTCGGCTCCGGCACCGCCTGGGACAAGGACTCGAGCGTGCCAATGAAGGCTGGCACCTTCGTCACCCACTTCGCCAACGGCGTGCACTGGGATGGCGCCAAGCAGGATGAGGATGCCGTCCTCCTGATCATGGGCAAGGCTCCGGCGGCCAGCAAGCTCGCGACGGAAACGGAGGGCAAGATGGGCCCGCTCAATTCCGCCGCGGTCACCTACATCACGCCCGATCAGCGCAAGTGGCGCGATCCAACCGACAAGTCGCCCACCAATGCGGCGATGCTCGTTGGCGACCAGAGCAAGACTGGCTTCTACGCCTATATCAATGTGTTCAAGCCGGGCGCCTCCAGCCGCCCGCACTACCACCCGAACGACCGCTATATCATGGTGCTCAAGGGCACCTGGTGGGTTGGCACCGGCAACAAGCATGACATGAACGCCACCGTGCCGCTGAAGGCACTGCGACAACCGCCCGCTCCGCAGGAGCGGGCGGTTGCCTTGTGGCAATCCCCGTCAGTCTCTACCATGGACGTCAGTTGAGCCGTTCGATCAGCCCGAATGGGCAGGCCCATCACCTACAACATCGGAGGAAACCCAATGTCCAATCGCCTGCTGCACCTGAGTCTCGCGACCGTCATCGCCGCGCTGAGCTTCGCGACCACGTCGCAAGCCGTCGAGCTCAACCCCGCCGCGGTCACCTTCCAGACTCCCGACCAGTTCAAGTGGCGCGACCCGACGGACCAGGCCCCCACCAACCAGGTGATCCTGCAGGGTGACCCGACCAAGCCCGGCAGCCTTTACATCAACATCAACAAGTTCAAGGCGAACCGATTCGGCAACGCGCACCATCATCCCAACGATCGCTTCATCACGGTGATTGCAGGCGCCGCTTGGCGCGGCACCGGCTCGGTCGTCGACCCTGCGCATGCCACGCGCGTGCCGAAGGGCACCTTCATGGTCGATCACGCCAACAAGGTGCACTGGGACGGCACCAAGGAAGAGACCGGCGCCTACCTGATCACCGGCATCGGGCCCGCAACCAATATCGAGATCCCGAAAGTGGCCGGCCCCTGGGCTGGTGGCGATCCGTCGGCCGCAACCATCAAGCTGCCCAACCAGATCGAGTGGAAGGACAACGGCAATAACAAGACCGTGACCCTTGCCGGCGACCCGACCAAAGAGGGTCTCTATGTGCAGATGCTCACCTGGAAGAAGGGCAACTTCAGCCGGCCGCATTTCCATCCCAACGACCGCTACTTCTATGTGCTCGAAGGCACCTGGTGGGTCGGCACCGGCAACAAGTTCGACCCGGACAACCTCACCGTACCGATGAGGGCCGGCACCTATGTGACGCACCTCGCCAAGGGCGTGCACTGGGACGGCGCCAAGGCTGACGAGGATGCAACCATCATTGTCATCGGGATGGGACCGGCGACCAACACCCGGGTCGAGGAGGCGAAGTAGCGCGCGCGACTGCTATCGCGCGATCGCTGGTCGCGATCCGTGATCGATCTGAGAAACCAAAGGGAGGCTGCCGTGCAGCAGGCCAAGCGCTTGTCCACTCTTCTCGTTGCGGCCGCGCTGGCGCTTGTCGCCGGCACCTCCGAGACCAAGGCTCAGACCGCCACCGTGTTCGAAGGCGCCCGGCTGATCACCGGCGACGGCGGCACACCGATTGAAGACTCCGCCTTCGTCATCGAGGCCGGCCGCATCACTGCGGTCGGCCGCCGCGGCGAGGTGCGCGCGCCCGCCGGCGCGACGCGGGTCGACCTTGCCGGCAAGACTGTGATCCCGGCGCTTGTCGATGCCCACTCGCATATCGGCTACATGAAGAACCTCACCAGCGGGCCGCAGAACTACACCCGCGAGAACATTCTCGATCATATGCAGAAGTTTGCCTATTTCGGCGTCGCCGCCAGCATGGCGCTCGGCTCCGATTTCGGCGACATGCCCTACGAACTGCGCGACGAGATCACCGCCGGCAAGCATCCGACGGCCGCCCGCTTCGTGACCGCCGGCCGCGGCATTGCTCCGCCGCAGGAAATTCGCGACATGCGCCACTCCGCCTATCGGATCACGACCGAGGACGAGGCGCGCGCGGCGGTGCGCGATCTTGCCGCTCGCAAGGCAACAATCGTGAAGACCTGGGTCGACAGCCGCGGTGGCACCATCCCGAAGCTTGAGCCGGCGCTCTACACCGCGATCATCGACGAGGCGCACAAGAACAATCTGCGTGTCACCGTGCACGCGACCGCCTTGTCCGACGTCAAGGCGCTGGTGCGCGCCAACGTCGACGGTCTTGCTCATATGGTCGGCAATGTCGATGACGAGCTCGTCGACCTGCTCAAGTCTCATCCGAATGTCTATTTCACGCTCGCGCTCGGCGGCTTGCGCCGATCGCTCTATGCGCCCTGGCTCAATCCGCCGCATCAGCTGATCAGCGACAGCGTGTCCCCCGAGCAGATCAAGCGCCTGCAGGAGCGGCTCGCCAAAGGTCCGGCAGCAAACGCCCCGCAGACCTGGGAGCGGCTCTCCGCCGGCGTCAAGCGGCTCGCGGCCGCGGACGTGCGGATCGGCGTCGGCACCGATGGCGGTGGCCAGCAGGGCGACCAGTTCATCGGCTGGACCATGCATGCCGAGCTCGAGAACATGGTCGCGGCCGGCATGACGCCCGCCCAGGTGCTGGTGGCGGCGACGAAAACCTCGGCCGGCATCGTGAACCTCGACGAGCTTGGCGGGGTCGTGCCGGGCAAGAGCGCCGACTTCGTCGTGCTCGATGCCAATCCGCTCGACGACATCACCAATACGCGGCGGATCGCCAAGGTCTATCTGCGCGGGCAGGAGCTGCCGCGCGCCGCCATGGCGGCGAAGTGGCAAGCCGAGTTCCGTACCGCCTCGACGCGATAGCTAGGCCGGCCTTTGGGAGCAGCCATTGGTGCAGATGCGCCTGTGCTCGCGCGTGCGCCCGCCTGCTCTGCATTCGCACGACATAGGTATCGGCTGGCGCATGGCGACCCTTGCCGAGGACGCATACCTAGCTCTTGACGCGGAAACTGGCGCTGAAACACCATGCCCCCGACGGTGAATTGTTACCGGGATCGGTTGGCGCGGGGCGGCGCGCTGCAACTCTGACCTCAGGAGGCCTCCATGCTCAGGATCCTCGCTATCGGCTTGGTCGCGGTCATTCTCGCGGCCTGCGACGCAACCAATACGGTGACGGAAGGCGTCAAGCAGGCGCGCTCGGTCGAGAGCGATCTCGAGACCGCGACCGGCGTCAAGCCGAATGTCGGCTTCAACTGGCAGAACGGCCAGCTGGTCTCGGTCACGGTCATCTTTCCCGCGATCCCTGAAACCAAACCGTTGCGCGAAATTGCCGACGAGGTACGCGCGGCCGTGGGCAAGGTGTTCACGCAAGCGCCGAACAACGTGGTCCTGGCTTTCTCGCTCGGCAAGATCGTGCCAGGTACTAAGACAGATGTGCCGGCGCCTTCGCGCATGGCAAGCGTGGCGCGCTGAAGCCTGTTGGGAGGTTGGGAAGAGACATGCCGGAAGTGTTCGTCGAGAAGGTCGCGGACTTTGCCGAAGGTGACCGCCGCATTGTGTTTCACGACGGCAGCGAGATCGGCGTGTTCCACTGGCAGGGCGAGTTCTACGCCTATGAGAACTCCTGTCTGCATCAGGGCGGGCCCTGTTGCGAAGGCGTGATCATGCACAAGGTCGAGGATGTGCTTGCGCCCGACAAGACGTGGCTGGGCCAAAGGTTCTCCGCCGACGAGGCGCACTTCGTCTGCCCGTGGCATGGGTACGAGTACGACATCAAGACCGGCGAGTGCGCGGGCAACCGCAATCTCCGCCTCAAATCCTATCAGGTCGTGCGCCGCGGTGCCGACCTCTACGTGATCACCGGCTAGGACAAGCGCGATGGACCTGCAAGGCAACCAGTTTCAGCGCATGTCGGTCGAGGAGTTCGACACCACCAAGCTGCTCGCGCACGCCTCGAAGCAAGCCAGGGAGCGCGGCTACGAGAAATTTCCGATCGTCGACGTCGACTCGCACCACTACGAGAACGAGTCGATGGCTGAGATCCTGGACTATCTCGACGATCCCGTGCTCAGGCAGCTCGCGCTTGCGGGCTCGCGGCCAAACGCCAAGAACGCGCGCATCCTCAATACCATGGTCGGCTACCAGGACATGGGCGGCCGCATCCCGCGCTATGGGCTACGCAACTATGAGAAGACGCCGCCCGGCAAGCATCAGCGCGACACCGCGCTGACCAAGCGCTGGATGGACGCGGTCGGCGTCGACATCGCCGTCCTCTTCCCCACGCCGATGCTGGCGCTCGGCGTGCATCCGCAGGTCGAGGTCGAGATCGCGCTCTCGCGCGCCTACAATCGCTGGCTCTGCGAGCGCGTGCTGGCACACGAGCCGCGGCTCGTCTCGATGCTCTACCTCCCCTTCAACGATCCCGACGCGACCTATCAATTCGTGAAGGAGTTCGGCGAGAAGAAAGGCGTGGTCGGCTTCCTGATCACTTCGACCCGTTATCGGCCCGTGCATGCCAACCAATACATGAAGACCTACGCGCTATTGGAAGAGATGGGCAAGCCGATCGCCTTCCACGGGTCGTACCATTGGCACGACCAGGGTCAAGGCATGCTCAACCGCTTCATCTCGGTGCATGCGCTCGGCTTCGTCTGGTACAACATGTGCCACCTTGCCAACTGGATCATCAACGGCCTGCCCGAGCGCTTCCCCAAGCTCAAGGTGATGTGGCTCGAAAGCGGGCTCGCCTGGGTGCCGTTCATGATGCAGCGTTTCGACAACGAGTACATGATGCGCACCTCGGAGGCGCCGGCGCTGAAACGACTGCCGTCGGACTATATGCGCGACATGTACTTCGCGTCTCAGCCGATGGAGATCACCGATCACGGCCTGCTCAGGGAGACGTTCAGGGTCATCAACGCGGAGACGCAGCTCCTCTACTCCTCCGACTATCCGCACTGGGACTTCGACCTGCCGTCGACCATCTACGACCTGCCGTTTCTGAGCGAGACCGCCAAGCGCAACATCCTGGGCGGCAACGCCATTCGGCTGTTCAACCTCAAGGTCGGCGTCGAGAAGCTCGCCCAGATCGCATAAGCAAGAATCGCGGAGAGGCGCATGGGCCTGATGAGACTCCTCTGCATGGCGGCTGCTGGCGTCCTCACTCTGGCAGGACCCTGCCACGCCCAATCTCCCGCTGATTTCTACCGCGGCAAGACCGTCGAGGTTTACATCGGCACCAGCGTCGGCGGCGGCTACGACGCCTATGCGCGCATGCTCGCGCGCCATCTCGGCAGATACATCCCCGGCAATCCGACTGTCGTGGCGAAGAACATGGAAGGCGGCGGCGGCATGCGGCTCGCCAACTTCCTTTACAACGCCGCAGCCAAGGACGGTCTCATCTTCGGCACCTTCAACCGCGGCACCGGTTTTGATCCGCTGCTCGGCAATCGCTCGGCCCAGTTCGAGGCCACCAGGTTCAACTGGCTCGGCTCGACCAACAACGAGGTCAGCGTCTGCGTCGCTTGGCACACCCATGGGATCGCGAAGTACGAGGACGTGCTCAATCGCGAGCTGGTCGTGGGCGCGAGCGGCCCCGCTGCCGACACCTTCCAGTTTCCCAAGATCGCCAACTCGGTGCTCGGGACCAAGTTCAAGATCATTACCGGCTATCCCGGTGGCAACGATATCGACCTCGCGATGGAGCGCGGCGAGGTGCAGGGCCGCTGCGGCTGGTCGTGGACCAGCGTGAAGGCGACCCATCCGACCTGGCTGCCGCAGAAGCGGATCAACATCCTGTTCCAGATGGGTCTCGACAAGCACCCTGACCTGCCCGAGACGCCGCTGATCATGGACCTCGCCCGCAACGACGAGGAGCGCGCGATCTTCAAGCTCATCTTCGGCCGGCAGGTGATGGCGTGGCCGTTTGCCCTGCCGCCCGGTGTGCCTCCGGAGCGCATCGCCATGCTGCGCAAGGCGTTCGCGGAAACGGTACGCGACAGGGATTTCCTGGCCGACGCCGGCAAGGGCAATTTCGAGGTCCGGCCGGTTACCGGCGAGGCGATCCAGGCGCTGGTCGAGGACATCTACGCCACCGCGCCCGTGATCGTGCAGAAGACCGCTCGGCTGTTGCAGTAGAGACGGACGAGCAGTGGCGCAAGGAACCGCGCCTCCGACCTTGTAGGCCCGGCGGGCCTCCATTAGGTTCGCCCGCCACACCAGCCGGACCCAAAATTCACATGCCCATGCCCATCCTCGACGGAGTTGTTGACGCAATCGGCGGGACGCCGCTGATCAGGCTCAAGCGCGCGTCGGAGGCAACCGGCTGCACCATTCTGGGCAAGGCCGAGTTCATGAACCCGGGCCAGTCGGTGAAGGATCGGCCGGCGAAACAGATGGTGCTGGAGGCCGAGAAGCGCGGCGACATCAAGCCCGGCGGGCTCGTAGTCGAGGCGACCGCCGGCAACACCGGCATCGGGCTTGCGCTCGTCGCCAGCGCCCGCGGCTATCGCTCGCTGATCGTCATTCCCGACACCCAGAGCCAGGAGAAGAAGGACACGCTGCGGCTCGCCGGGGCCGAGCTCATCGAGGTGCCGGCGGTGCCCTATTCCAACCCAAACAATTACCAGCATGTCGGGCGGCGGCTTGCCGATGCGCTGCGCAAGCGGGAGCCGAACGGTGTCCTGTTCGCCGATCAATGGAACAATCTCGACAATCGCAAGGCGCACTACGTCTCGACCGGCCCGGAGATCTGGGAGCAGACCGGCGGCAAGGTGGATGCTTTTATCTGCTCGATCGGCACCGGAGGCACGCTCGCGGGCGTCGCGAGCTTCCTGCGCGAAAAGAAGCGTGACGTGGTGATCGGGGTCGCCGATCCGAAAGGCGCCGCGATGTACAACTGGTTCGCGCATGGCGACGTCAAGATGACGGAGGGCGGCTCCATCACCGAGGGTATCGGGCTCGGTCGCGTGACGCCGGTGATCGACGATCTGAAGGTCGAGCACGCCTATCTCATCCCTGACGAGGAGGCGGTGCCGATCATCTTTGATCTCCTTGAGCACGAAGGGCTGTGCATGGGCGGCTCGACCGGCATCAACGTCGCGGGCGCGATCAGGCTCGCGCGCGAGCTCGGGCCGGGCCACACCATCGTTACTGTGCTGTGCGACAGTGGCGCGCGCTATCAGTCGAAGCTGTTCAACCCGGCCTTCCTGCGCTCAAAAGGATTGCCGGTGCCAAAATGGCTGGAACGGCGATCGAACCTGACGATTCCTTTTGTGTAGCAGCTCATTCCGCGGAGGACGCCATGACCGCTCCATCAAGCCGCTGGATCGTCACCACCGACTGGCTCACCTCGAAGCTCGGCAGCCCCGATCTCGTTCCGGTCGACGGCTCCTTCTATCTACCGGCGCAGAAGCGCGACGCCGCGGCCGAGTTCCTGGCCGGCCACATTCCGGGCGCGGTGCGCTTCGACATCGATGCGATCTC
>Ga0066905_100000138_pt1 | contig 15151 bp, 15 predicted proteins | sample PanSoiMetaPlot36_FD_67483 | JGI IMG/M metagenome (GOLD analysis project Ga0066905, IMG submission 67483) | Tropical forest soil microbial communities from Panama analyzed to predict greenhouse gas emissions - Panama Soil Plot 36 (version 2) | ecosystem: Environmental > Terrestrial > Soil >... | reverse complement strand
GTGATCCCGAGCGCTTGCGTGAGCCGGCCTGGGCCCGAGGCGAGGAGCTTCGGATCACGCGTCCCGCGGCGCTTCGCCATCGTGGCGAGGCCGCTCGTGGGCTCGAGGGCGCGGACGAGGACGGCGCTCGCCGTCTCGCAGACGAAGTTCAGGCACCAGTGCACCCCGTACGAGCGGTAGACGTACACGTGGCCGGGCGGTCCGAACATCGAGGTGTTCCGCGCCGTCTGCCCGCCGTAGCTGTGCGCCGCGGGGTCCTCCTGGTCATAGGCCTCGACTTCGACGATCTTGCCGCCGACGCCGTCGACGAGCAACGTGGCGCCGACGAGCTCTGGCGCCACCTCGTGGACGCTGCGGGCGAAGAACGAGCGGCGGAGCTTCACGCGGTCGCCCTCGCCTCCGCCGAGTCGTAGCGCAGGAGCGCCGGCGCCGCGGCGACGAACAGCCAGCAGCCGGCCATGCACAGGATCCCGCCGGAGACGACGGAGAAGCGGAGACTCGTCAGCGACGCGAGGGCGCCCGCCTCCAGGTTGCCGACGGCGGGGGCGCTCGCGACCTGGGCGAGCTCTATTCCCGAGAGGCGTCCACGAAGCTCGTCCGGCGTCACGGTGAGCAGAATCGTCGAGCGGAGGATCGCGCTCCAGTCGTCCGCGCCGCCGGCGATGGCCAGAAAGATGAGCGCAAGCCAGAGCGACGGCGACAGACCGAAGCCGACGATCGCCGCACCCCAGGCCGTGGCGGCGACGCAGACGCCGAGGCCTTGACGTCTCGCGCGGGTCACCCAGCCGGAGAGGAGCGTGGCCACGAGGGCGCCCGCGTACGGTGCGGCATAGAGAAAGCCGACGGTCGTTGCTCCTCCTCCGAAGTGGTCGCCGAAGGCCGGGAAGAGGGCGCTGGGCATCCCGAACACCATCGCGATCGAGTCCACGACGAAGATGCCCTTCAGTTCAGGCTTCCGGCGGACGAGGCGGAAGCCCTCGGCGATCGCGCGCAGCCCGGGACGGGCGATCTCGGCGATCGGCGGCATCTTGGGAAGCAGGGCGGCCGCGATCAGCGACGCGGCGAAGGTGACGACGTCGATCGCGTACGTCGCGGTCAGCCCGACGGACGCGATCAGGATGCCTCCGATCGCCGGCCCGCCGACGTGCCCGAACGAGGAGTAGATGCCCTGCACGGCGGCTGCTTGAGCGATCTGGTCGTCGCCGACGAGGCGCGGCACGAGCGCGTCCATCGCCGGGCGCTGGATCGCGTAGAGAGCGGTGCCGATCGCCTCGGCCGCGTACAGGGCCCAGACCTTCGGTTCGTGGAGCGCCGCGTTCCAGACCAGGAGCCCCGAGACCGCGGCCAGTCCGATGTCGGCCAGAATCAGGAGCAGCCGCCGATCGACCGCGTCGGCAATCGCACCGCCGAGGAACGAGATCGTGAGGAGCGGGACGAGGGCGGCGATCCCGAGGAGCCCGACCGCGAAGGTCGATCCGGTCAGTTGGTACATCTGGTACGGGATCGCGACCGTCGTCAGCATGCTCCCGAGCAGCGAGATCGCGCTCCCGAACCAGAGTCGGCGGAAGTCGCGCGACCGCCGCAGCGGGGTCAGGTCGACTGTGAGCCCGCGGAGGAGTGCGAGGCGCCCAGGTCGCTCGGTTTCGCCGGCGAGGTCGTCGACCGGCGGGCCGAACTGGTCGCTCAACTAGAAGAGCTGGTCGTCGTTCGCGGGGCGCGACGTCTTCTCGAGCAGGCGGCGCGCCCGGCGGCTGAGGTCGTTCAGGTCGACGCGGCCCTTGTCCGCGTCCTCCACGATCCGTTCCGCGAGCTTCAGCGCCTCGTCGATGATCGGCGCTCCCATCGCCGCGTCCTGGCCCATGTCGTGGAGGATCGTCCGCTCGGTGCGCCCGGCGACGATCGGGTCGGGCACGCCCTCGATCCAGACGCGCGTTCGGTGGCCTCCGCCCCGCTCTTTGCCGACGATCGGCTCGACCGCGTAGATCTTGTCGGCGCGCGCGTATTTTCCGAAGCCGAGGAAGATCATTCGGCCTGCATCAGCCACGGGACGATTTTCTCCTACGAGTTGCCAGCGCTCCGCAGCGATTCGACCGAGGACGGACGCACGCGCAAAGCCCGCGCGTCCTAATGGTCGGCACCGCAAGCGTTGCCTCGGCGAAGCCGAGAAAGATCATCCAGCCCGCGTCCGCCATGGCGGGATTATCTACGCAGCGACTGCGTCCCGGAGCGCGTCGACGACCAGCTCCTGTTCGGCGGCCTCGAGCTGCGGGAAGAACGGCAGCGCCAGGGAGCGGTCGCACACATCTTCCGCGACCGGGCACGTGCCCTCGGAGAAGCCGTACTGCTCGCGCATGTACGGCTGCAGGTGCACCGCCGGGACGTAGTGGCCCGCCTGGACGCCCTGAGCCGCGAGGCGCTCGAGCACCGCATCGCGGTCGATTCCGGGCGCGACCTTGACCACGTAGACGAACCACGAGCGCTTGTGGTCCTCGTCGTCGGCGAGCGGAGGCTCGACGTCGTCGACTCCCTGCAGCAGGCTCGTGTACCGAGTCGCCACCTCGGACCGCATCGCCAGCATCCGGTCGAGCTTCTCGAGCTGTGCGATGCCCAGCGCCGCCTGGATATCGGTCAACCGGTAGTTGAAGCCGACCCGCGGGTGGTGGAACCAGCGCGAGTCATACGACCGGCCCTGGTTCCGCAGGCTCTTCAGAAGCTCGAGCTCCTCCTCTGAATGGGTCGTGACCATGCCGCCCTCACCGGTCGTCAGCTGCTTGTTCGGGTAGAAACCGAACGCACCCGAGGGCCCGTGCGAACCGATCGGCAAGCCCTTGTACTCCGCGCCCAGCGCCTCGCAGGAGTCGTCGATCAGCCAGAGACCGTGCCGCTCGGCGATCGCACGAAGCTCGTCGAGCTCGCAGGGGTAGCCGAACATGTCGACGGCGACGATCCCCTTCGTGCGCTCCGTGATCGCGGCCTCGGCCGCCGCGGGATCGAGGTTCAGCGTCCGCGGATCGACGTCCGCGAACACCGGCACGCCGCCCTCGAGGATGAAGCAGTTCGCCGTCGCCACGAACGAGACCGGCGACGTGATCACCTCTTCCCCGGGCGCGACGCCAGCGATGTGACAGAGCATGTGCAGCCCGGCGGTCCCGCTCGAGACCGCGGCCGCGTACGGCGCGCCGACGCGCTCTGCCAGCAGCTCTTCGAAGCGATCGATCGCCGGCCCGAGCGAGAGCCGGCCCGAGCGCAGGACCTCGAGAACCGCCTCCTCGTCGCGCTCGTCGATGTACGGCCGCGAGAGCGGGACTCGGGTTTCGGTCTTCACGCCTCCGCGGGCGCCGCGTTCCCGACCTTCGCGTACTCGAGCCACTGCGCCCAGCGCTCGCTCTTGCCGCGACACGTGTCGAGGTACGCGGTCTGGAGCGCCTTCGTCACCGGCCCAGGCGGCCCGACGACGCGGTCGTCGACCTCGCGGATCGGCGTCACCTCGGCCGCGGTGCCGGTCATGAAGATCTCGTCCGCGGTCACGAGGTCGGACCGGATCAGGTTCTTCTCCTCGACGGCGTACCCGAGGTCCTGCGCGATCTGGATCAGCGAGTCGCGCGTGATCCCGGGCAGGATCGAGGTCGAGAGCGGTGGCGTCGCGATCGTGCCGTCCTTGACGACGAACACGTTCTCACCGGAGCCGTCGGCGATGAACCCCTCGGCCGTGAGCAGGATCGCCTCGTCGTAGCCGGCACGGTTGGCCTCGGTCACCGCGAGCATCGAGTTCAGGTAGATGCCCGTCGCCTTCGACGCGTGCGGGATCGTGTTCGGCCCGACGCGCTGCCACGACGAGATCTTGACGCGGATCCCGTTCTTCAGGCCCTCGTCGCCGAGGTACGCGCCCCACGGCCAGCTCATGATCACGACCTCGACCGGGTTGCCGGCGGTCGAAACGCCGAGTTCCCCGTAGCCGGAGAACGCGATCGGGCGCAGGTAGCACTCCGGGAGGCCGTTGGCGCCGATCAGCTCCATGCATGCGGCGTGGAGCTCCTGGACGGAGTACGGCAGCTCCAAGTACAGCAGCTTCGCCGAGTTCCGGAGGCGGTCCAGGTGGTCGGTCAGCCGGAAGACCGCCGGCCCGTTCTCGGTCTCGTAGCAGCGGATGCCTTCGAACACGCCCGTCCCGTAGTGCAGGCCGTGCGTCCCGACGTGGACCGTCGCATCGGCCCAGTCGACGAGCTCGCCGTTCATCCAGATCTTCTCGGTCTCGCGCACCTGTCGCCTCCTTGGGCCGTTTTGGGTGGCAGTTGCGACTGCCCGTCAAAGGTTACGTTGCCGCTTCGACGGCGTCCATAACCTGCGCCCTCGCAAGCCGCACGAGGTCGGCCGACGCGAGCTCCGCCATGTGGCTCGGGGAGCCGGCCCCGATCCAGACGCGCTTGTGAGAGAGCAGGTTGCGGTCGACGAAGACGCGGTCGACGCGCGGCAGCGGGAACGGCGCGACGGCGCCCGCGACGAAGCCGGTCGCCTTCTCCACCTGCTCCGGCGAAGCAATCTTCGCCTTCGCCACGCCGGCGGCTCGCGCGATCTTGGCCGAATCCGCCCGGCGATCCCCGGGAATCAGCGCGACGACCCAGTGACCGTCGCAGTCGAAGAGGAGCGACTTGACGATCTGGCCGAGCTTGGACCCGACCGCACGGGCCGCGTCGGCGGCGGTCGGCGTGCCCTCCGGAAACTCCTCGATCCGCGCCTCGACGCCCATCTGGCGCAGAAAGGCTGTGACGCGCTCGACCGGCTCAGGCCAGGGACTGCTCATCCGCGCCCAGCTGAATCACGTAGACGTCGTCCATGCCCGCTGCGCGGAGCGACGCGACGAGCTCGGGCGGCGCCGGAGTGTCGAGCGACACGGCCATCAGCGCCTTGCCGCCGCGGTTCGTCCTGGAGACGGCCATGTTCGCGATGTTGATGCCGGCCTCGCCGAACAACGTCCCGATGCGGCCGATCACACCGGGGACGTCGTCGTAGCGGAAGATCGCCATCAGCGGCGACAGCTCCATCTCGAGCTCGAAGCCGAGTGCGCTCACGAGCCAGCGGCGATCGTCGCGGCCGATCGTCGTCCCGGCGACGCGGAGCTCGTCTCCGTCCGCGCGCACCGCAACCCGCACGAGGTTCGTGAAGTCCCGTGACGCCCGGCGGCGCTCCTCGACGACCTCGACGCCCCGCTCGGCCGCGATCACCGGCGCATTGACGTAGTTCACGGGTTGGTCAGCCCGTCCCTGGAAGGCCCCGTTCAAGGCCGCGACGGTGAGCAGGCGCGTGTCGTAGACCGCGAGCGCCCCGTAGTACGCGAGCTCGAACCGCTCCGCACGGCCCCCCGCGAGTTCCATCGCCAGCCGGCCGAGGCTCGCGGCCAGTGGGATGAACGGGCCCAGCACCTCGAGGTCCTCGGCGCCGATCGAGGGGATGTTGACGGCGTTCGTGACGAGTGCGCCGTCGAGCGCGGCCGCGACCTGCTCGGCGACGATCACACCAGCTCGGTCCTGGGCCTCCTCGGTCGAGGCGGCGAGGTGCGGTGTGACGATGACGTTGTCGAGCTCGAGCAGCGGTCCCGAGTACGGCTCGGACGAGAAGACGTCCAGCCCGGCGGCGGCGACCTTCCCCGAGCGCAGCGCGGCAAGCAGGGCGCCCTCGTCGAGCAGTTCGCCGCGGGCGGCGTTCACGACCCGGACGCCGTCGCGCATCTTCGAGAAGGCCGTCGCGTCGATCGAGCCGCGGGTCTCGGCCGTGAGCGGCAGGTGGAGCGTGAGGAAGTCGGCGGCGGCGAGCACGTCGTCCACACTCTCGGCCCGGTCGACGCCGAGCTCGCGAAACCGCTCCTTGGCGACGAACGGGTCGTACGCGACGACGGGCATCTCGAGGCCGCGCGCACGACGCGCCACCTGCTGGCCGATGCGGCCGAAGCCGAGCACGCCGAGCGTCTTGCCCGCGAGCTCGAGCCCCCCGTAGCGCGATCGCTCCCAGCGACCCTCCTTCAGAGCGGCGTGCGCCTGGGGGATGTTCCGGGAGAGCGCGAGCAGGAGGCCGACGGTGTGCTCGGCCGCGGAGATGACCGTCGACTCGGGCGCGTTGGCGACGACGATGCCCCGGCGAGTGGCGGCTTCCACGTCGACGTTGTCCACGCCCACGCCTGCGCGGCCGATCACCTTCAGACGATCGGCCTTCTCGAGGACGGCGGCGTCGAGTTTGGTCGCGGAGCGGATGACGATCGCGTCGTAGCCGGCGATGCGCTCCGCGAGGTCTCCGTTCGCGTCCACATCGACGTCGAAGCGCTCGCGGAGCAGCTCGATCCCTGCCTCCGCAATCGGCTCGCGAACGAGAACTCTCAAGCGGGCTGGTGCTCGTACGTCTCGAGCGCGCGGGTGACGGCGACGCCGCGCTCGATGTCGGCTCCCGCCTCGGCGAGCGCGAGCTCGATCCCGGCAAGCGCGGTCGTGATGTCGAACACGTCGTAGTAGCCGAGGTGCCCGATGCGGAAGACCTTGCCCTTGAGCGGGCCTTGGCCGGGAGCGAGCGTGATGCCGAAGCGATCGCGCAGGTCGAGCAGGAGCTGTGAGCCGTCGATCGGCTCGGGGACCCGCACCGCGGTCACGACCGCGGAGCTGTCGTCGTCCGGCGAGAAGAGCTCGAGGCCCATCGCCTTCACGCCCTCACGGCAGGCACGGCCGAGACGGACGTGCTCCTCGAACGCCGCTTCGAGGCCGCGCTCGAGGATCAGGCCGAGCGCCACGTTGAGGCCGACGACGATCGACACTGCCGGCGTGAAGGCCGCGTCGAGCGACTCCTGGGCCTCACGCGTCCGCTCCCAGTCGAGGTAGTAACGTGGAGCGGTCGCGGCCTCGCGCGCTCGCCACGCGGCGTCGGAGCCGGAGACCATCATCAGCCCCGGCGGCGACATGAGCGCCTTCTGCGAGCCGGCCACGACCGAGTCGAGGCCCCACGCGTCGGTCTCGCAGGGCACCGCGCCCAGGCTCGAGATCGCGTCCACGGCGATCAGCGCGCCGGACTCCTTCGCTGCGGTGGCGAAAGCGCGCACGTCGCAGACGACCCCGGTCGACGTCTCGGACTGCGTCACGAGCACCACGCTCGCGCTGCCCAGCTCGGCAAGCCGCGCAGCCAGATCCTCGGCGGACGGCGTCTCCCCCCACTCGTACGCGATGTGCTCGACGTCGCAGCCGTAGGCGCGCGCGATGTCGGCCCAGCGCTCGCCGAAGTAGCCGGCGGAGACCGCGACGACACGATCTCCCGGCGACGTCAGGTTCGCGACGACGGACTCGAGGCCGGCCGTCCCCGAGGCCGTGTACAGGAGCACCTCGCCGCTCGTGCGGTAGACCTCCTTCAGGCGGTCCAGCGCCTCGCGGTAGATCGGTCTGAAGTCGGGGCTGCGGTGGTGGACGATCGGAAGCGCCAGCGCGGACAGCACCTGAGGCGGAACCGGCGTCGGCCCCGGCGTCATCAGATAGCGCTTCTCGGCCAAGCGCCTGTGAGCCTAGCTCAGTCGTAGGCTGCGCCAAGTGGAAGTGCTCCTTGCCTTCGCCGCGGCTCTCATCTCGCTGCGCCTGGCCGGACTGGTCGCGGCTCGGTGGCGCGCGACCCGGAGGCCGGAGCTGGCCGCGTGGTCAGGAGCGCTCCTCGCCTACGCGGCGGCATCGGCCGCGCTCACCTGGGGCGCCGCGTACGGCTGGGACGGGCGCTCGTTCCGCGTCTACTACCTCTTCGGCGCCCTGCTCACGGCGCCGCTGCTCGGGGTCGGCTCGGCCCTGCTGTACGGCTGGAAAGGCATAATCGCGCCGGCGTTGATTTACGTCGGGCTTGCGGTTGGGATTGCGATCTCCGTTCCGGTGCACGGAACGTTCGGCGACAGCATTCCGGCCGCCCAGGATCACCTCCAATTCTTCCCGCCCCGCTTCGTGGCGATCGTCGCGAACACGGTGGGCACGCTGGCCGTCGTTGCTGTGGCGATCGTCACGATCAGCCGTCGTCCACTCGGCAACAGCCTCATCCTGGCCGGGGTCTCCGTTGCCGCCCTTGGCACCGCTCTATCCGGCTTGGGTGCTGCAAGAACGGCTCTTTTCGGCGTAATTGCAGCACTTCTTCTTTACGGAGGTTTTACAGTCTCGCCGCGACGAGGCGCTAACTAACAGCTAGCGTCCCGGTCTTACACGGTTGACACTGATCCCCGGGCCCGCCCAGGGGCTTGCTCGGACGCTGCGGCCTGTACGTCCGCGAGCGAGCACTCGGGCCTGGAAAACGAGGGGGTTCTTTTGCTCCGACATTGCCTGCGGCTTTTGCCTGTGCTCGTAATCGCGCTGGTGGGGATCTCCGCCATGAGCGCCGTGCGACAGGCAGACGCGGGGGACAGGACCGTCCGCGTCGCTCGCGTCATTCCGTCCGACGGTGGCCTCGTCCGCCAGATCCACCGGTACCGGCGGGTCACCTGGCGCTGGCAGAACGTCATGGGCATCCGGCGCACGCAGGCGAGACGCGCGGCCGTGAAGGATCCGAGCCACAAGTACAAGGTCTGGGTCAGGAACCTCTGGAGGCACCGGGCGAAGCGTGCGCGCCGCAGGGCAACCCACCCGCCTCACCTGGCCGGCTGGCTCTGCATCCACCGCTACGAGGGCGCGTGGAACGATCCCAGCGGGCCCTACTACGGCGGCCTGCAGATGGACCTCGGCTTCCAGCGCACCTACGGCGCCCGGCTTCTCCGCGCGAAGGGGACAGCCGATCGCTGGACGCCGCTCGAGCAGATGTGGGTCGCAGAGCGCGCGCACCGAAGCGGGCGGGGCTACTACGCGTGGCCGAACACCGCGCGCTACTGCGGACTGCTCTAGAGTCCGCGCATGGGACGGGGTTCTAGACCTATCAGGCGCTGGCGGAGGGACCGGCAGCGCAAGAAGAAGGCCCGCGACAAGCGCGGCGCCACGCCACAGGCTGCCTCAGCTCCGCGCCGGCGGACCTCGACCCGATCGAAGCCGGCCGAGTAGCGCTTCAGGCGTCGAGCTTCTGGCGCAGCAGCTCGTTGACGAGCTTCGGGTTCGCTCGGCCCTCGGTCTCCTTCATCACCTGGCCGACGAAGAAGCCGAGCAGGCCCTGCTTGCCCGAGCGGTACAACTCGACCTGCTCGGGGTTCGCAGCGAGCACCTGGTCGATGAGCGGCTCGAGATCGCCGGCCTCGGTGATCTGGCCGTCCCCGAGGTAGGTCTCGGCGGAGAAGCCGGGATCCGCGCTGGCCGCGAGCGCCTCGGTGAAGACATGTCTCGGGACCTGGTCCCGGGCCATAATCAGTTTGGACAGCTCCTCGGGGTCGACCAGCGCCGGATCGACGCCGGTGGCCGCGAACTGGTTCATCAGGATGTTCGCCACCGCCTTTCGGTCGCCGCCGACCCGCTCGAAGAGACGGTCACGCCCGCTGACGACGAGCCCCTCGGCGAGCTCGAAGCCGATCTCCTCGCTGATCCGGTCGATCCGGGCCCCCGGAAGCTCGGGAAGCTGCGTGCGGAGCTCCTCGACGAGGTCGCGCGGCGGCTCGAGCGGCACGAGGTCCGGCTCGGGTAGGTAGCGGTAGTCCTGCGCCTCCTCCTTCGAGCGAAGCGGAGGCGCCGACTCGTTTCCGGGGTCGAAGTGCATCGTCTCCTGCTCGACCTGGCCGCCGGACTCGTAGACCTGGATCTGGCGCAGGATCTCGCGCTCGATGCCCTTCGCCGCGAAGTTGAACGAGTTCATGTTCTTGAGCTCGGTGCGCGTGCGCAGCTCGTCCGAGCCCTCGGGCCGCACCGAGACGTTGACGTCGAAGCGCAGCGAGCCTTTCTCCATCTCCGCATCCGAGATGCCGAGCTCGACGACGGTCTGCCGGAGGAGCTGCAGGAAGCGCTTCGCGTGCTCCGAGGAGTGGAGGTCCGGCCCCGTGACGATCTCGACGAGCGGCGTCCCCGCGCGGTTGAAGTCGACGAGCGTGCGGTCGGCGCCGGCGATGCGGCCCTCCGCGCCTCCCATGTGCACGTTCTTGGCCGCGTCCTCCTCGAGGTGCGCTCGGACGATGCCGACCGCGACGTCGCCCTCGGCCGTCGGCAGCGTGAACGCACCGTCGATGCAGAGCGGCTCGTCGTACTGGGAGATCTGGTAGCCCTTCGGCAGGTCGGGATAGAAGTAGTGCTTGCGGTGGAACACCGCGTGCTGTGCGATCTCGCAGTCAAGCGCGTGCCCGAGGAGAATCGTCATCTCGATTGCGCGCTTGTTCGGGACCGGCAGCGTCCCCGGGTGCGCGAGGCAGACCGGGCATGTTCGCGAGTTCTCCGGCGCGAAGTACTCCAGCTCGCAGCGGCAGAACATCTTCGTCCGCGTCTTCAGGTGGACGTGGATCTCGAGGCCGATGACCGGTTCCCAGCTCATTTGAGCCTCGGCGGGACGTAGTCGAACGCGAGCGCCCGCTCGAGCGCGTGGCCGGCGCGGAAGAGCAGGTTCTCGGAGAACTGCGGGCCGATCAGCTGGAGCCCGACCGGGAGGCCTTCCGAGAGCCCGCAGGGGATCGAGAGGCCCGGCAGGCCGGCCATGTTCGGCGGGATCGCGAGCACGTCGCTGAGGTACATCGCGAGCGGGTTGTCGGTCTTCGCTCCGAGCGGAAACGCGACCGTCGGGGAGGTCGGGCTGACGAGGAGGTCGAACCGCTCGAGAGCGGTACGAAACTCGTCGCGGATGATCGTCCGCACCTTCTGCGCCTGCCCGTAGTACGCCTCGTAGTAGCCCGCCGAGAGCGCGTAGGTGCCGAGCATGATCCGGCGCTTCGGCTCGTCGCCGAACCCGGCGTCGCGGGTGCGCATGTACATCTCCCGGACGTCCCCATCGGTCCTGCGGAGGCCGTAGCGGACGCCATCGTAGCGCGCAAGGTTGGACGACGCCTCGGAGGGGGCGATCAGGTAGTAGCAGGGCAGGCCGTATTCGACCGAGCGCGGGAGGGTCGTCTCCCCGACTTCGGCCCCGAGGTCGCGGCAGAGCTCGATTGCGGCGTTGACCGCCTCGCCGACGCCGGGCTCGATGCCTGGGTTGTCGTTCAGCTCCTTCGGGATGCCGATGCGCAGCCCCTGCAAGTCCTCGGCTGTCGGGATCTCGACGGGCTCGGAGAGCTCGACCGTGGTCGTGTCCCCCGGGTCGCGCCCGGCGATCACGGAGTAGAGGAACGCGCAGTCGGCCACGGTCTTCGTGATCGGGCCGATCTGGTCGAGGCTGGATGCGAACGCGACGATGCCCGAGCGGGAGACGGTTCCGTAGGTCGGCCGCAGCCCAACGACGCCGCAGAGCGCGGCCGGTTGCTTGATCGAGCCGCCCGTGTCGGAGCCGAGCGCCCACGGTGTCAGGCCCGCGGCCACGGCCGCGGCGGAACCGCCCGACGAGCCTCCGGGCACGCGGTCCGGGTCCCACGGGTTGCGTGTCGGGCCGTAGGCGGAGTTCTCGGTGGACGAGCCCATAGCGAACTCGTCCATGTTCGTCTTGCCGATCGTGCGGAGCCCGCGGGCCTTGCACCGTGCTGCCACGGTCGCGTCGAACACCGGGAGGTAGCCCTCGAGGATCTTCGAGCCGGCGGTCGTCGGGATGCCGTTCGTGCTGACGACGTCCTTGAGCGCGATCGGAATACCCTCGCCGGGGGCGTCGTCGCAGACGTGGAGGAACGAGTTCAGCTCGCGGTCGCGCTCGTCGATCGCGGCTCGGTACGCGGCGAAGATCTCGTCTGACGACGCCTCACCGTTCTCGAGCAGGTCGTTCACCTGCTTGGCGGTCAGGCGCAGGGTGTCGATCACCCGGGCACCGCCTCTAGGTCCGGTACCCCCGACCTCCTCCCCACGACGAGCCTATCGAGGAAATGGGCACGCGTGGGTGACTGGAATGCGCCAATTGTGCGCCGGTTGCAGGGGCTCATGCGGGCGGCACCCGGAAGAACCCGGCTTCGCGGTCGGGCGCGTTCGCGAGCGCCTCTTCCACCGAAAGCGAGGCCTCCGGCTCGTCGTCGGCCCAGACGTTCACGAGATCGAGCGGATGCGCGGTCGGCTCGACGTCCGCGAGGTCGAGCTCGCTCACCTTGCCGACCGCGTCGAGGATCGCGTTCAGCTGCGCCCCGAGGCGGTCGATCTCCTCCTCGCTCAGCGCCAGCCGCGCCAGGCGCGCGACATGGAGCACCTCGTCCCTGCTGATGGCCACGTCTCAATCCTTCCAAATAGAAAGCGAGCCCCTTCCGGGGCCCGCTTTTGATCTCGAGTCCGGAAGTCCTAGGCGGCGGTGACGTTCGAGGCCTGAAGGCCCTTGTCGCCCTGCACGACTTCGAACTGGACGCGCTGCCCCTCGGTCAGCGACCGGTAGCCGTCCATCTGGATCGCGCTGTGGTGGACGAACACGTCGTCGCCACCCTCGCGCTCGATGAAGCCGTAGCCCTTCTCGTTCGAGAACCACTTGACGGTGCCTTCAGCCAACACTTCCTCCTTCTACAGCCGGACTCTAAAGCGGCGGAAGCGTAACGTCAGGCCCCCGGGAACGCAAGGATTCCGCGCCGGTATTTGGCCGCTTTCACGGCGCTCGCAAGCAGCATCGCGATCGTCATCGGGCCGACGCCTCCGGGCACCGGCGTGATCAGGCCCGCGCGCTCGGCCGCGGCCGGGTCGACGTCGCCCACGACGCCGTCGTCGCCGCGGTTCATTCCGACGTCGACGACGGTCGCGCCCTCGCGCACGTCGTCGGGGCCGATCACGTTCGCGTGGCCGACGGCGACGACCAGCACGTCGGCTTCGCGAGTAACCGATCCCAGGTCGCGCGTCCGCGAGTGGCAGACGGTGACGGTCGCGTTCGCGTGAAGGAGAAGCAGGGAGGCCGGCTTGCCCACGATGTCGCTGCGACCCACGACGACTGCGCGTGCGCCCTCGAGCTGGACGTCGTACTCCTCGAGTAAGCGCATGATCCCGACCGGCGTCGCGCCGACTTGCGCCGGCCGACCGAGGACGAGCTGGCCGAAGTTCAGCGGGTGCAGCCCGTCCACGTCCTTGACCGGGTCGATCGCTCGGATCACGCGCGCATCGTCGATGTGCTCCGGGAGCGGGAGCTGGACGAGGAGCCCGTCGACCGACGCGTCCGCGTTCAGCTCCGCGACCCGAGCGAGCAGCTCCTCCTCTGTCGTTTCCGACGCGAGCCGGATGTCATCCGCGTCGATACCGACCTCGGCAGCCGCCTTGTGCTTGAGCCGGATATAGGTGTCCGACGCGGGGTCGTCGCCGACGAGGACCGTCGCGAGACCGATCTCGCCCAGCTCCCGAACCTCCTCCGCGATCTCGCCGCGGATACGCTCGGCGAGCGCCCGGCCGTCGATGAGCCGAGCCGCCACTAGGGCCTGGGCAGCTCCACGTCGCTCACGTCGAGCCCGAGCGACTCGGCGAGCTTGACGCCCTCCTGGAGATCCTCCTCGAGACGCTGTACGTCGCGCTCGTACATGAGCCGGCCGATGACCGCACGCGCTTTCGGCCGCCACAGTGCGTGCTTGACGAAGATCGGGAGTAGGCGGTTCGCGGCATCGACGAGCCGCTGATTCATCTTCTTGCCCGCGCCCTGGAGCAGGACGCGCTCGTAGGCCATGCCTGCGCCGTGGTGGATCCCGTCGTCGGTCGCGAGCCGGTTGCAGAGGTCCTCGAGGACGGTTCCGCGCGAGGCGCGCGCGATCAGCCGGAAGCGCGAGATGATCAGCCGCTCGTAGAAGACCTGCATCTGGAACACCTTCTCCTCGAGCGTGTCCGCCTCCAGCGTCATGTGCGCGAGCTCGTCGAGGTACGGGTCGCGCTCGGCGATGCCGCCGACCTCGTTGATCAGCTTCAGCCACGCCTCGGTGTGGCGCGATTCGTCCTGCACCATCGTGGAGTAGTAGAGCTTCGCCTCGGGGTCGGGCGCGACGTTCAGGAGCTGCGACGACATCTCGCAGGCGAGCATGTCGGCCTGGAGCTGCTGCGTGAGGACGGAGCGCCACATGTCGCTTCGGCGCGCGCGGCGCTGCGGCGAGCCCTTGCCCTCGGGGATTGGTGGCATGTCGCGCCAGGGCAGGTCGCGCACCTGCCACTCCTGGCGCTTGGCCAGCTCGTAGAAGCGCAGAACGCCTGCGTATTCCTCGCGCTCGCCAGCGACGGGCTCGACGACCTGCTGCTCCATTGCCATGCGTGGAGATTATCGTCCTACTCGTGGAGCTACGGAAATGGCCGCGCAAGAACGACCGTGACTCGATCCTGACGCGCCAGACGGCGCTGGACGGCCGCGTGAGCTCGGAGGTCTTCGGGCTCGACCTGGAACCGTGGGTCGGTGCTCAGGAAGCGCTGACGGGGGTGTCGGTCACTCCGACCGCGGTGATCGGGCCGCTGACGATCTCGCTCGGCGATTACGAGCTGACGGAGCCGGACGGTGAGCTCGTCGAGCGGAGTCGGTCGACGGACGCGGTCTTCGTTCCGCTCGCGCACACGGAAGGCTCGCTGTCGGATTCTCTGTACCGCGGGGCTCGGGCGGCGGCGGAGTCGGGCGGGTTTCGGACGGAGGTGCTGCGAGACCGGATGACACGCGCGTCCGCCTTCGTCACGAGCTCGGCAGAAGAAGCAGCCACGCTCGGGCGGTGGATCGACGGCGAGCTGCCGAAGATGCGCGACTGGCTCGCGGCGCAGGACTCCGACTGGATCTCGACGTACGCGAAGCTGCGCGAGGTCGATACGTACGTGGCCGGGCCGATCTGTCACGTGATGTGGGCGTTCACCACGGGCGATGCCTGCGGGCCGAACATGATGACCCGCAACGCGTACGCGTTGAACATGGGCTACGTGATGGAGCACGCGCCCCGGAAGCCGGAGCGCGCCATTCTCGAGGCCAACATGGGCGGTGACAAGAAGATCTCGCACCGCTACTTCGAGCGGGGCGGCCACGGGAAGACGGTCGTCGCGGAGGTGACGCTGACCGAGGAGGCGGTGCGGCGCGTGCTGCGGACGACCGTCGACGATCTGCTCGAGCTGTCGTGGGCGGGGACGCACGGCGCCGTGGCCTCCGGGATGCAGTCGGTCGCGTTCACGCCGGCGACCGCGATCGCGGCGATCTTCAACGCGAC
>Ga0066905_100000137_pt1 | contig 15193 bp, 13 predicted proteins | sample PanSoiMetaPlot36_FD_67483 | JGI IMG/M metagenome (GOLD analysis project Ga0066905, IMG submission 67483) | Tropical forest soil microbial communities from Panama analyzed to predict greenhouse gas emissions - Panama Soil Plot 36 (version 2) | ecosystem: Environmental > Terrestrial > Soil >... | reverse complement strand
GGAGGCGATGAAGACGCGCGTCGCGGAGAACTACGCGCGGATGCGCGCGGCCGGCGTCGGGCTCACCACCGAGCTGTCGATCGACTACCAGCAGAGCCTGCGCAAGGCCGGCCGCGCCGCGGTGGACGACTGGCTCCGCCAGATGGGCCCGGCGGGCTCGCAGATCCTCGACGCGTACCGCGCGCGGCTGGCCGGGCGCTGAACTGAATCGAGCGCCCTCTCGTGGGCGATAGTATGCTCCGGGCATGGCCCGCCTGAAGCTCGTCCTCGCGATGATGATGCACGAGACCAACACCTTCTCCCCGGTGCCCACCCCGCTGTCCTCGTTTCGGCCGCTGAGCGGCGAGGCGGCGATCGCCGAGTTCCGCGACACCAACACCCAGCTGGGAGGCTTCCTGCACGTGGCCGAGCAGGCCGGCGCCGAGATCGTGGTGCCGGTGGCGGGCGGAGCCCACCCGTCGGGCTACGTGGAGAAGGGCGCCTACGAGGACATGGCTGAGGCCATCGTGGGCGCGGTGCGCGGCGGCTGCGACGCGGTGTTCCTGGCCCTCCACGGGGCGATGGTGGCCGAGCACGTGGACGACGGCGAGGGCGAGCTGCTGCGCCGGATCCGGGCGCTGGCCCCGCGGGTGCCGATCGCGGTGGGGCTCGACTTCCACTCGCACATGACCGCGGCGATGGTGGACAACGCCACCGTGATCACCGGCTACTGCACCTACCCGCACGTGGATATGGGGGAGACCGGTCAGCGGGCCGGGCGCACGATGCTGCGCGCGATGCGCGGTGAGATCGAGCCGGTGCTGGTGTGGGGCTCGCTGCCGATGATGACCAGCACGCTGGTCCACACCCCGTCGCGCCAGCCCATGAAGGACGTCATGGACATGGCGATGACCGCGGAGGCGCGCGGAGCGGTGGTGAACGCCTCGGTGTTCGGCGGCTTCCCGCACTCGGATATCCCGCACATCTCGCTCTCCGCCGTGATCGTGTGCGACCGACGCACCGACGCCGGCATCGCCCTGCGCGACCAACTGCTCGCGATGGCGTGGGAGCGGCGCGATGCCTTCCTCTACCGCGGCGCCGCGCTGGCCGGCCAGGTCGCGCACGCTCGCTCGCTGGGCGACGGGCCGATCGTGCTGGTGGATCACGGCGACAACACCGCCTCCGGCGGCACCCAGGACGTCATGAGCGTGATCGAGGAGGTCGCGCGCCAAGGGCTGGCCGACTTGGCCGCGGGGCCCATCTGCGATCCGGCCGCCGTGCGGCGCCTGGTCGAGGCGGGCACCGCGGCGAGCGTGACCCTGCCGCTCGGCGGGCGCATCGACATGCCGCAGATCAACCTGCCGGGCAAGCCCTTCACGGTGACCGGCAAGGTCACGCGCATCACCGACGGGGAGTTCACCGTCACCGGGCCGATGGCCACCGGCACCCGCGTGCGCATGGGCCGGACCGCGGTGCTCGACACCGGGCCCATGCAGATCGTCGTCTCGGAGGGCCGCAGCGAGCCCTTCGATCTCGGCGTGTTCACCCACTGCGGGATCGACCCGCGCCGCAAGAAGTACGTCCTGATCAAGTCGCGCCAGCATTTTCGCGCCGGGTTCGAGCCCATCGCCCGGCACATCGTCCTGTGCGACGGTGACGGCGTGACCAGCTCCGACCTGCGGCTCTTCACCTACCGGAACCGCCGGCGGCCGCTCTTTCCCTTCGAGCGAGACCTGTAAGGAGGTACCTAATGGACTACGGCCTGTTCACGATGCCGTCGCACCCGCCCGAGCGGAAGCTCTTCGACGGGCACCAGTGGGATCTGCAGCAGCTGCGCTGGGCGGACGAGCTGGGCTTCAGCGAGGCCTGGATCGGCGAGCATCACACCGCGCCGTGGGAGCCGCATCCCTCGCCCGACCTATTGGTGGCGCAGGCCCTGATGCAGACCAAGCGGATGCGGATCGGCCCCGGCGGGTTCCTGATGCCGTTCCACCATCCCGCCGAGCTGGCCAACCGGGTAGCGATGCTCGACCACCTCGCGCAGGGCCGGCTCAACTTCGGCGTGGCCGCGAGCGGGCTGCCGAGCGACTGGTCGCTGTTCAACGTCGACGGCATGGCCGGCCATAACCGCGAGATGACGCGGGAATCGCTCGACATCATCCTGCGGCTCTGGAGCGATGAGCCCGAGTTCGACTACAAGGGCAAGTTCTGGCACGTGACCAAGACCGGGACGATGTTCGGCACGCTGCGGCCCCACATCTTCCCGTTCCAGAAGCCACACCCGCCCATCGGGGTCGCCGGGCTCAACAAGGGCTCGGACACGCTGAAGCTGGCGGGCGAGCGCGGGTTCTGGCCGATGAGCCTGAACCTCAACCCGGCCTACGTCGGCAGCCACTGGGAAGCGGTGGAGCAGGGGGCCGCGAAGGCGGGACGCACCCCGAAGCGCTCCGACTGGCGGATGGTGCGCGAGGTGTTCGTGGCCGACACCGACGCGGAGGCGCTGCGCCTGTCCGCGGGCGGCATGATGGGCCGCATGATGACCGAGTACTTCCTGCCGCTGCTCGGCGCGTTCGGGTTCACCGAGTATCTCAAGCACGATCCGTCGGTGGCGGACTCGGACGTGACGCCCGAGTACTGCGCGAAGCACAACTGGCTGGTGGGCTCGCCCGAGACGGTGTCGCAGAAGCTCAACGACATCTACGAGGAGGTCGGCGGCTTCGGCACCCTGCTCGTGTTCTGCTTCGACTACAGCGAGAACCCGAAGGCGTGGCACCATTCGATGGAGCTGCTCTCCAAGGAGGTCATGCCCCGCTTCAAGGGCATGGTGCCCAAGTAGACGGTGGACCAGGGCTCACTGCGGCCGACGATCGTCGAGGTCAGCCTGGCCCGTCTCGCGGACAACTTCCGCGCGATCCAGGCGGCGGTCTCGCCGGCCGCGGTGATGCCCATTCTCAAGGCCAACGCCTACGGCCACGGGCTGGTGCCGGTGGCCCGGCATCTCGCCTCGCTCGGCGCCCCGACCTTCGGCGTCGCCTTTCTCGAAGAGGCGGTCGCGCTGCGCGAGGCCGGCATCACCCAGCCGATCCTGGTGATGGGCGGCATCTTCGGCGACCAGATCCCGCTCTTCCTGCGCCACGACCTCACCCTGACCGCGTCCTCGATCGACAAGCTCAGGCAGATCGAGGAGGAGGCGGGCCGGGTAGGGGTCACCGCCCGCGTGCACCTGAAGATCGATACCGGCATGGAGCGGATCGGGGTCCACTACTACAGCGCGCGCGGCCTGCTCGAGCGCGCGGCGGAGTGCCGGCACGCGCACGTGGAGGGCATCTACTCCCACTTCGCCAACGCGGACGCGGCCGATCTGACCTCGGCGCGTGTGCAGCTCGCGCGCTTCCTCGAGGTGCTGGAGTGGTACGACAAGCAGGGCGTCAAGCCGCCCATCCGGCACATCGCCAACTCGGGGGCGGTGCTGCAGCTGCCGGAGAGTCACCTGGACCTGGTGCGGCCGGGCATCCTGCTCTACGGGGTCTACCCGTCCGAGGAGGTGCGGAAGACGATCGTGGTCGAACCGTCGCTGTCCCTGCGCTCGCGCGTGGTGTACTTCAAGGTGGTCAGCCCCGGGCATCCGGTGAGCTACGGCTCGACGTGGCAGTCCGACCATCCGGTGCGCGTGGTCACGGTGCCGGTGGGCTACGGCGACGGCTACTTCCGCGCGCTCTCCAACGTGGCCCACGTGCTCATCCGCGGCCGGAAGTATCCGGTGGTGGGCCGAGTCTGCATGGACCAGATCATGGTCAACCTCGAATGGGATAGCGCCTTCAATGGCGACGTGGTCACGCTGCTGGGGCGCGACGGGGAGGAGATCATCACCTGCGAGCACCTCGCGGAATGGGCGGGCACCATCCCGTACGAGGTGCTGACCAACATCAACACCCGCGTCCCTCGCGTGTATATCTAGGGGGTGGCCTCGACGGCCCCTCCTAACCTCCCCCCGAACGGGTTGCGCCGGCGAAGCCGGCGCTCGAAGCCTATGCGGTCCAGCCGTAGAAGTGATGGCTGGGTATCGGGCCCTCGTCTAGGTAGCTCATCTTCACCTGTGAGAGGTAGTCCTGCGGGATCTCGTTGCGCTTGGCCGCCACGTCCACGCTGAAGAGGCGCGCCGCGTTCAGCCCGAAGATCTGCTCCTTGACCGGCCGGGTGAGCGGCTGGTAGCCGTGCGCATCGATCAGGGCCTTGGGGATCTCGAAGCGACGGAAGGCCTCGATCTGCCACTGGGGCGTGCCGTACCAGATCGAGTCGGTACCCCACAGCACGTGGTCGGCGCCGAAGGCGTCGATGATCTGGCCGAGCAGATGGGCGCACGCGGTCGGATTGGTAGTGGCCAGCTGGCCGAAGGTGGAGCCCAGCTCCATGTAGATGTTCTTCTGCACGCCCGCCTTCTTCGCCATCTGACAGAACTCGGTCGTCCACGGCACGTCCGCCGACGCGGTGCGCGCCACGGTGAGCAGCCCCGCGTGATAGAGGATGAAGTCGATGTCGGGGAAGTCGCGCGCCGCCTTGATGATGTCGCGCGGATGGTTGTAGTCGGAGACGGGCCCGAGCGGCAGCCCCTTGTGCAGGCAGACGCGCTTGACACCCACCTTGCGCGCGCGCTCGAGCATGGGGTAGGCGATCTTCTCATCGTCCACGAACCAGCCGTGGTCGAAGCCCTTGGGCGCCGCTCCGGTGTAGCCCTTCCATGCGTCGACCTTCATGGTGGCGGCCTGCTGGTCCATGAAGTCGAGATCGACCTGGCCGAGCTGCGGCGTGATCAGCCCGTGCGCGAGCATCCGGCGCGACCGGGTCACGCGATTGATCTCATCGCGGATGTGCGTCATCTCTTTCGGAGGCACCACGGCCTCTTGAGGATACGGGCCCGGCGGCGTGGAGATGAGGCCGATATCGGTCTCGCTGTCGAGGAACACCTCCTTGACCATGTTGGCCCACGCCAGGTCGGCCATCGTCCCGCGGTCGGAGGCCAGCTTCGGGTTCAGTCGCTTCGAGCCCTGGCGTAGGCCGAGCAGGGCCTGCTTGCTGACCGCGCCCTTGCGGCTCGCCTCCTCGTTCTGGGGATCGTAGCCGGCGCCCACGTAGTGCAGCTGCACGTCGAAGATGAAGTAGGCGTCGCCACTGCGCTCCTTGAATGCCGCCTTGTCGGCCGCTTCTACCGGCTGCACGTCCCAGAAGCGGCCGAACACCGCGTTCATCGCCAGCAGCGAAGTGGCCATGCCGCCGCTCGTGCGCAGGAAGTCGCGGCGGCTCAGGCCGAGGCGCGGCGCGAGCCGTCCCGCCTCGCTCAGGATGAGCGCCTCGACCCGACGCTGCTCGGGCGTCTGGGGCAGGGGCGGGAACTCCTCGTTGGAGACGAGGCGCGTGGGCAGCGGCGTCTCGCTGCTGAGGCCCTGGCGCATACCGGGAAGACGTCGGAACGCGTAGCGATTGCCTGTCGTCATGAGCGTGGCCTCCTCGCCGCGAGTGTGGACACCGACACCGAGTCTAGACCCCGAGGCGGCCTTGTCAACGTGGCGCCCGCGTGGGTACTGTTCGGTCGGGAGGGCGCCACATGAAGGGACAGGGCACGGTGAAGGGCATCCTCGTCGCGGGCGGCGACGGGCACGAGTACTTGCTCGGGTTCAGACCGGGTCAGCCGATTCCGACTCCGCTGTTGAGCCGCCGTCAGAGCGACGGCCGCTTCGAGCCGGTGGAAGACGTCCAGGAGGCGTCGCGCCTGGCGGTGCGGCAGCTCGGATTGGGCGGCGGACTGATCGGGCCGGGCACGGGCCCGCACGCGTTCCTCTGGAGCGCGTTCAAGGCCGCGCTCAAGGCGCTGCCGGTGCCGCCGAGCTGGCCTACGTGGCAGCCGTGAGCCCCGCGACGGCCGGCATGAAGAAGGACGCGGTGCGCGCCGAGGTGCGGGCCCTGGTGCACGGACCCTCGTACATGACCTTCGACGACGCGGTCGCCGATTTCCCGATGCGGCACGTCAACACGCGGCCGCCGAACGTGCCGTACACGCCGTGGCACCTGCTCGAGCACATGCGGATCGCCCAGCGCGACATCCTGGAGTACATCGAGGATCCGGAATACCGCCTGCCCGCCTGGCCCGACGACTACTGGCCGAAGCCAGACGACAAGGCCGACGCGGCGGCATGGAAGAAGACGATCGCCGACTTCCGGCGCGACCGCGCCGCGCTCGAGAAGATTGCGGCGAACCCGCGGGTGGCGTTGGGCTCGCGGCTGCGCTACGCGCAGCAGCACTCCCTGATCCGCGAGCTGCTGATCGTCTCCGAGCACAACACCTACCACATCGGCGAGTTCGCGATCCTCCGCCAGGTGATGGGCACCTGGCCCGGCCGCCGCTGAGGCGCGCTCAGCCGAGCCAGGCGCCGGCCGCGTAGCCGATCGCCCCGCCGATCAGGCAGAGCAGCAGCGAGCGCGCCGGGCTGGCCAGCAGCGCGCCCGCCCCGGCGGCCAGCACCGGAATGTCGGCGAGCCGGCCGCCGTCACCCAGGAGCGTGGCGGTCGCCAGGCTGGCGAAGATCGCCGCCGGGATGCGCGAGAGGATGGTTTCGAAGCGCGCGCTCGGGCGCGGGAGCAGGACCACCGCGACGGCGCGGCTGCCATAGGTGATCAGCGCGATCGTCAACAGAACAAGCGGGCTCACCGCTCGCGTCCCGGCAGGGCCACCAGCACCCCCGCGATGACCGGCGCGAGCATGCGCAGGTCGGGCAGCAGCACCGACACCGCCGCGGTGAGCACCGCCGCGGCAACCGCGCGCGCCACGTGCGACGGCCGCGTCACCGCGAGCGAGGCCAGCCCGATGAACAGCACCGGGAAGATCGCGCCGGCCACGCGCTCGACCGCGGCGAGCCCGCCGCCCAGCACGCCGACCACGGTGCCCACGAGCCAGGCGATCCAGAGCGTGAGCCCGGCGACCAGCAGCGTGCGCTCGGTGGTGGCGCCCACCAGCCGCGGCTCGACCGAATTGCCGGCCGCGATGGCGAAGCCGAACGTCTCGTCCACCAGGAAGAACGCGAGCATGGCCCGCCGCAGCGGTCCGCTCTCGAAGCGGGAGCGCAGGGCGGCGCCCAGCACCAGGTGGCGCAGGTTCAGCACGACCGTGGTCAGCAAGAGCGGCAGGAGGGTGGCGCCGGCGCCCAGCAGGGCCACCAGCGCGAACTGCAGCGCGCCCGAATAGACGAGCACCGACGAGGCGAGCGTCAGCGGCACCCCGAGATAGACGCGCGCGGCCGCGCCGTAGAGACTGCCGAACACCGCGACCGCCGCGGCGGCAGGCAGGCTCTGCAGTACCACCGAGCGGATGCTGGGAACGGAGGGCGATGGCGGGCTCAGGCCGGCAGCTCGATCTGCGGCGACGCCGCGGTGAGCACGGCGCGCTGCCGCGGGGCCTCCCAGCAATCCGTGATGCGCGCGGCGAAGGCGTCGATCAGGGCCGGCACGTCGGTGGCCGCGGTCGGGTGCATGCCCTCCGCGACGATGAGGACCTCCCGGGTGTCGGCAGTGACGGTGGAGCGCCGGCTCTGTCGAAACGTCCAGCGCCGGGCGTGCGCGTGGCCAGCCGCGTCGGCGAAGATGACCTCGCCCGGGTCCGCGCGCTCGGTCTCGCCGCTGAAGCCTCCGTGCTCCTCACCGCCCGCGGCGTGGCGCACTTCCAGGAACGCATCGACGCCCGCGAGGTCGAAGATCGCCACCGGCAGCGCGAAGGCGAGCGACAGCGCGTTGCCCAGATCCACCAGCGGATGCAGCCGCGGCAGGTCGTTCTCACGACGGAAGCGCCGCAGCAGGGCCTCGGCGGCGGAGCGGTACTGCGTGGGCTTGAGCCCCATCTGGGTGTAGGCGCGACGCCACCCCGAGATCTCGGCCAGCTCAGACTCGGGCCCGCGCGCCAGGCGCTCACGCGCCTGCGCGTGGAGCGGCTCTATCAGCGCCGCCACGTCGGCTTGCGGGTGGATGGCGCCCACCCGCAGAACCCCAGGGACGAGCTGGGGGAACTGCTCCCAGATGGAAGGGGTGTGGCCGAACCGCACGGCTCAGACGACCGCGCGTGCTCGGAGAGCGGCCACCGCCTCCGCGGTGAGCCCCAGGACCTCGGTCAGCACCTCGTCGGTGTGCTGCCCGGCCAGCGGAGGCGGCGTGGTCACCGGTGCCGAGGACGACAGCCGGATCGGGCAGCCCGGCACTCGGAAACGGCCGCGCGTGGGGTGGTCGATCGTCTCGACCGCGCCGCGCGCGTTGAGGTGCGGGTCGTCCAGCACCTCCTGGGTGTCGAGGATCGCGCCGCAGGGCACGCCGGCCTTGCCGAGCATGCTCAGCACCTCCGCCTTCGGCCTCGCGCCGGTCCACGTCCGCGCGATGCCGTTCAGCGCGTCTCGATGAGTCCATCTGGAAGGTGCGTCGACGCAGCGCGGGTCGGCCAGCAGGTCCTCGCGGCCGATAGCCCGCGCGAAGTCCTCCCACATGCCCTGGTTCATGGGCTGGACGTAGATGTACACATAGTCGTTGGGCCCGCCCGGCGCGCACGCGTAGAGCCCATCCGGCACCGCGCCGGGCGGCGCCCCGTTGCCCCGACGCGGCGTCGGCTTGCCGTCGCGGTAGTGCACGACGTAACGCTGGCGGATGAGATTGGCCACCGCTTCCTGCATGGACACCTCGACCACCTGGCCGAGGCCGGTGCGCTGACGCTCGATGTAGGCGGCCATGATGCCGGCGGCCAGGTGCACGCCCGCGCCGCTGTCGCCGATGTTGGCCCCGCAGAGCACCGGCTCGCGGTCCGGAAATCCGGTGACGCTCATCACGCCGCCCATGGCCTGGGCGATCATGTCGAAGCTCTTGTACTCGTGATAGGGGCCGGAGAGGCCGAAGCCCTTGAGCCGGGCCAGGATGATTCGCGGGTTGACCGCGCTGAGCCGCGAGTGGTCGAGGCCCAGCCGCTCCATGAGGCCAGGGGCGAAGTTCTCCACCACCACGTCGGCCTGCTCGACGAGCTGGAGAAACAGGGCGTGGCCTTCCTCCTTCTTCAGGTCGATGGTCACGCTGCGCTTGTTGGCGTTGAAGAGCAGGAAGAACATCGCGTCCAGGCCCGGCACCTCGGGCCGGTTCCTCCGCGACTGCTCGCCCCCCGGCGGCTCGATCTTGATGACGTCGGCGCCCAGCCAGCCCAGCAGCTGGGTGCACGAGGTGCCGGCCTCGAACTGGGTCAGGTCCAGGATGCGGATCCCGGTCAGGGCACGTTCGGTCACGAGGTCAGTCCATAGAAGCGCCGTGCGCCGCCGCCGAGGATCTCGCGCTTGGTGGCCTCCGACAGCTCCGCCCGATCCTTGATCATCTGCGGCGCGCCCGGGAAGAAGCCGTCGGGGTGCGGATAGTCGGTGGCCCACAGGATCTTGTGCGGGCCGATGTAGTCGGCGAGCGGACCGAGGCAGCCCTCGACCGGCTCGAACGAGATCCAGCAGTTGCGCTGGAACAGCTCGCTGGGGCGCATCGAAAGCCCGGAGTCGTTGAAGCCCTGGTCGTCGAAGTGGCGGTCCATGCGATCGAGCCACGGGGCGATCCAGCCCCCGCCCGACTCCATGAAGCCGATGCGCACGCGCGGATAGCGGTCGCACACTCCGCTCCAGATCACGCTCATCGCGGCCAGCATCATCTCCATGGTGTGCGAGATGATGTGCCGGGCCCCGCGCGTCTCGAAGCGATCGACGCCGACCTGGGGCATCCCGCCGCTGGCTCCCTCGTGCAGGCCGATGGCGAGGTCCAGCTCCTGCACCTCCTGCCAGAACGGCGCGTAGTCCGGGTGGTGGAGCATCTTGTCGTTGTAGGGATTGGGGCGGAGGAAGCCGGCCCGCATGCCCAGCTCCTTCCGCGCGTAGCGCATCTCCTGGATGGCCAGGTCGATCGACTGCATCGGCAGCATCGCGACCCCGAAGAGCCGATCCGGATAGGGCTGGCAGTAATCGGCGAGCCAGCGGTTGTAGGCCCGGCACATGCCGGCGGCCAGCCCCGGCTCGCGCACTGCGCCGGAGAAGAGCCCGACGCTCGGATACAGGAAGGCCGCGTCGATGCCGTCGAGGTCCATGTCAGGGATGCGGGCGTGCGGATCGAAGCCGCCGCGCCGGCCGTCCACGTACTTCATGGTCTCCTCGGGCACCCCGCCCTGGCGCGCCCCGATGGCCCCGATGACCCCGAACCCCTTCTGGCTGCCGAGCACGCGACCCTCGACGAGCAGGCGCTCCTTGCCGTCGGTGTCGATGACGATGCGCGGGGCGCGGTCGCGATAGGCGGGGTCGATGTACTTGTCCCAGATGTCCACCGGCTCCAGCACGTGGCCGTCCGCGTCGATGACGTTGTAGGCGCGTCCCATGAAGATCCTCCTTCTCGCAGGAGAAAGGGCCGGGTCGAGTAGGTCCCGACTCTAGCATCGCGATGGTCCGCTCTCAAGCGAGCGGGTTGACAACCCCGTGAGAGTGCGGTCACATTCCGCTCGGCCATGAAGCGAAGCACCGACCGCATCCTGACCACGCACACCGGCAGCCTGCCGCGCCCGTCCGACCTGGCCGGCATGCTCGACGCGTTGGACACCGGCGGCGCCGTTGACGCGGCCGCGCTCGATGCGCGGGTGCGCGGCGCGGTGGCGGACATCGTGCGCCGGCAGGTGGCCGCGGGCGTGGACGTGGTGAGTGACGGCGAGCAGGGCAAGGTGGGCTACTCGACCTACGTGCGGCACCGGCTCACCGGCTTCGACGGCCAGAGCGGCGCGGCCAAGCGGGCCGACTGGGCCGACTTCCCGGAGGCGGCGGCGCGGGCCGAGCGCCGCGCCGCGATCATGCGCCCGGCCTGCAACGGGCCCATCGACTGGAAGGACCGCGGGGCGGTGCAGAAGGACGCGGCCAACTTCCGCTCCGCCGTCGAGAGCGCGGCGCCCACCGACGCGTTCATGAGCGCGGCGTCGCCGGGGGTGATCGCCCATTTCCTGCAGAACACGCACTACCCGAGCCGCGAGGCGTACCTGGCGCGGCTCGTCGACGTCATGAAGGAGGAGTACGACGCCATCCACCGCGCCGGCTTCGTGCTGCAGGTGGACTGCCCGGACCTGGCCATGAGCCGGCACCTCGCGTTCCCCGAGGTGAGCAACGCCCAGTTCGTGCGCATCGCCGAAGGCAACGTGGAAGCGCTCAACCACGCTCTGCGCGACATCCCGCCCGATCGCCTGCGAGTACACCTCTGCTGGGGCAACTACGAGGGCCCGCACCACCGCGACATCCCGCTGCGCGAGATCCTGCCGGTGGTGCTGAAGGCGCGCCCGCAGGCCATCTCCCTCGAGGGAGCGAACCCGCGCCACGCCCACGAGTGGGCGGTCTTCCGGGAGGTGAAGCTGCCGGACGACAAGATCCTGATTCCGGGTGTGCTCGACACCACCACCAACTTCATCGAGCACCCCGAGCTGGTCGCGCAGCGGATCGTGCGCTACGCGGAGGTCGTGGGGCGCGAGCGAGTGATGGCGGGCAGCGACTGCGGCTTCGCGACCTTCGCGCGGTCGCAGGCGCTCGTGGAGCCGGAGATCGTCTGGGAGAAGCTCAAGTCGATGGCGGAAGGGGCGCGACTGGCGTCCCGCCAACTCTGGAGATAGGAGACCGATCATGCTGATGCGCCGGCTGGGCCGCACCGGGCTCAAGGTGTCCGCGCTGTGCCTGGGGGGCAACACGTTCGGGTGGACGACCGACCAGAAGGCCTCCGAGGCTGTGCTCGACGCGTACGTCGAGGCGGGCGGCAACTTCATCGACACCGCCGACATCTACTCGAGCTGGGCCCCCGGCAACAAGGGCGGCGAGTCCGAGACGGTGCTCGGCGCGTGGGGGGCCGCGCGGAAGAATCGCGCGTCCGTGCTGATCGCCACCAAGGTCTGCGGGCCGATGGGGACGGGTCCGAACGACAAGGGTCTCTCCCGCGCGCACATCATGGCCGGCGTCGAGGCCTCGCTGCGGCGGTTGCAGACCGACTACATCGACCTCTACCAGGCCCACTGGGACGACAAGGAGACGCCGCTGGAGGAGACGTTGCGCGCCTTCGACGACCTGGTGCGCCAGGGCAAGGTTCGCTATGTCGGCGCCTCGAACTACCCCGCGTGGCGGCTCACCCGCGCGCTCTGGGAGAGCGAGCGGCACGGCTACGCGCGCTACGAGTGCCTGCAGCCCAAGTACAACCTTGTGATCCGCGACGAGTACGAGCGCGAGCTCGAGCCCCTCTGCCTGGAGCAGACGATCGCCGTGATCCCGTACTTCTCGCTGGCGAGCGGATTCCTCTCGGGCAAGTACCGCTCGGGCGAGCCGCTGCCCAAGACGGCGCGCGCGGGCGGGGTCGAGAAGACCTACATGAACGAGCGCGGCTTCCGGGTGCTGGCCGCGGTCGAGAAGGTCGCGGCAGCCGCCAACGCGACCGCCGCGCAGGTGTCGCTGTCGTGGCTCGCGCACCGGCCGGGCATCACCGCGCCGATCGCGAGCGCCACCTCCGTGTCTCAGCTGAAGGAGCTGGCGGGAGGGATCGACCTGAAGCTCGACGCCGAGCAGACCGCCGCTCTCGATCAAGCCAGCGCCTGGCGCGACGCCTGACGTGTGACCTGCCCCGGCTGCGGCCAGACGAATCCGGCCGGCGCCCAGTTCTGTGGGGGTTGTGGAAGCCGCTTGGCCGCGGTCTGCCCCTCGTGCGAGACTCCCAACCCGCCGGGCAACCGCTTCTGCCACCAGTGCGGGGCGGCCCTCTCCGCACCGGCGGCGTCCGCTCCCTCCGCGCCGGCCCCGTCCGCGTCGCCGGTCGCCTACACTCCGCGGCACCTGGCCGAGAAGATCCTCACCAGCGCGGGCGCGCTGCAGGGTGAGCGCAAGCAGGTGACGGTGCTGTTCGTCGACGTGTCCGGCTTCACGTCCCTCTCCGAGCGCCTCGACCCCGAGGAGGTCCACCGGCTCATGAGCCGGGCCTTCGACTTCATGCTGGCCGAGGTCCACCGCTACGAGGGCACCGTCAACCAGTTCCTGGGCGACGGGATCATGGCGATCTTCGGGGCGCCGATCGCGCATGAGGACCATGCGGTCCGCGCGGTGCACGCCGCGCTCGGCATCGCGCGGGCGCTGGAGGCGTACCAGGCCGAGCTGCTCCCGCGCGGGATCCGCTTTCGCGCCCGGCAGGGGCTCAACACCGGGCTCGTGGTGGTGGGCAGCATCGGCAGCGATCTGCGCATGGACTACACCGCGGTGGGCGACGCCACCAACGTGGCCGCGCGCATGCAGCAGGGCGGAGCGCCCGGCCGAGTGACGATCTCGGAGGCGACCTACCGCCTCGTGCGTGGCTACTTCGAGACGCGACCCTTGGGCCAGATGGAGGTCAAGGGGAAGGCCGAGCCCGTCGGTGCGTGGGAGGTGGTGGCCGCGCACGAGACCCGCACGCGGCTGGAGATCGCCGCCGAGCGCGGGCTGACGCCGTTCGTGGGGAGAGAGCGAGAGCTGGGCCTGCTGCTCGAGGCCTTCGGGCGCGCCCGCGACGGCCACGGCCAGGTGGCATTCATGGTGGCCGAGGCCGGGATGGGCAAGTCCCGCCTGCTGGCCGAGCTGCGTCGGCGGATCGGGGGCGAGGCCGCGTGGCACGAGGGGCACTGCCTGTCCTTCGGACGGGCCATGCCCTTCCATCCGCTGGTCGACCTGCTTCGGCGTCAACTCGACATCGAGGACGGGGACACGGAAGCGGCGGTCGCCGCGAAGGTCGAGCGGGGCCTGGCCGCGATCAGTCCGGAGCTCGCGCATGCTGCGCCGTATCTCCGGGCACTCCTGTCCATCGATCCGGGCAACGCCGACCTGCGCTCGATGACTCCCGTCCAGCGGCGGGCCGAGACCTTCGAGGCGCTACGGAGCATGCTGGTCCGGAATGCCGAGAAGCGGCCGCAGGTCGTGGTGATCGAAGACCTGCACTGGATCGACGGGGTGAGCGAGCAGTTCCTGACGACCCTGACCGAGAGCGTGCCGGCCCTGCGCGCGCTGCTCCTGTTCACCTACCGCCCGGGGTACGCGAGCCCGTTCGGGGAGCGGAGCTACTTCACGCGCGTGGTGCCGGCGGCGCTCTCCCGTGAGGAGAGCGCGCGCATCGCCCAGGCGGTGCTCGCCGCCGAAGTGCTGCCCGACGCGCTTCGCGGCCTCGTCGCGGACAAGGCTGAGGGCAACCCGTTCTACGTCGAGGAGCTGGTCCGCTCCCTCGAGGAAACGGGTGCGCTCCGGACCATCGAGGGACGGCTGGCCCTCACCCGGCCCGTCTCGCAGATCGCGGTGCCCGACCGGGTCCAGGACGTGATCGCGGCGCGCGTGGACCGGCTGGCCGAGGCGCCGAAGGTCACGCTCCAGCTCGCCTCGGTGATCGGGCGCGAGTTCAGCCGCCGTCTCGTCGATCACGTGTCCCAGATCGGCGAGGGCACGGACGGCGCCCTGCGCGAGCTGAGCGCGCTCGAGCTCATTCACGAGCGGCGACGGTTTCCCGAGCTGGCCTACGGCTTCAAGCACGCCCTGACCCAGGACGTGGCCTACGCCTCCCTGCTTGTCCAGCGCCGTCGCGAGATCCACCGGCTCGTCGGCGCGGCGATCGAGACGCTCTACGCCGATCGACTCCCCGAGCACTATGAAGTCCTGGCGTATCACTTCTCCCGCACCGACGACGCGGAGCGGGCGCTCGCCTACCTGATCCGGGCTGCTCAGAAGGCTACCCAGGCCTTCGGTCTGCGCCAGGCGCTCGATCTCTACGCGGAAGCCCTGGGTGCGGCCGAGCGGCTCGGAGACCGCGTCCCGGTGACGACCCTGATGGCCATCCACTCGGCCCGGGCGGATCTCTTCTTCGGGGTGGGCGACTTCCCGCGCTCCCGGGAGGCGGCCGAGACCGTCGTGGAGCTGGCGCGGCGCGCGCAGGATCGCTCCGCGGAGGCCAGCGCGCTGATCCAGGCCGCCTCCGCGCTCCAGTGGGCGGAGGATCTGCCAGCCGCGCTCGAGCGCGCCCGCGAGGCGATCGAGCTCGCCGAGGCGGCGGGCGCGCAGCGGCCGCTGGCCGGCGGTCTCTTCGTGCGCGGGTACATCCACCTGGTGAGCGGGAACCTCGACCCGGCGAAGGACGACGTGGAGCGAGCGCTCGC
>Ga0066905_100000135_pt1 | contig 15226 bp, 13 predicted proteins | sample PanSoiMetaPlot36_FD_67483 | JGI IMG/M metagenome (GOLD analysis project Ga0066905, IMG submission 67483) | Tropical forest soil microbial communities from Panama analyzed to predict greenhouse gas emissions - Panama Soil Plot 36 (version 2) | ecosystem: Environmental > Terrestrial > Soil >... | reverse complement strand
CTCCCAGCGCCGCGAAGAAGCGGCATCCGACAAGTTGTGCCAGATCGGGAAGACCGACGCCGACCGCGAGCTACGCAAGAAAGCGATCTTCTGGGTCGGCCAATCGCGCAGCCCGCGGGCGGCGCAGTGCCTCCAGGAGCTGATCAACCAATGACAAACCGTGCGTGGTGTGTGGTGAGTGGTGCGTGGTTGTTGTTGACATCCGGCGTGCAGGCCCAAACGCTCGAAAAGCGCGTAGCTGCTGCCCCGGACGGATCCGTGCGGTTCAGCTTTGCCTCGCGTCCCGATGTCTACGGCAACGGCCGCAATTCGATCAGTTGGGGCTGTCGTGACGGCAACTGCCGTCACCAGCAGACCAATGACTGGCAGGACAACGATTGGTCGGAGCCATGCGACTCAGGACCGGTTCGCGTCGCCCTCACCAAGAGTGGTGGTCGGCTCACCAACATGCGCGTCTACGTCGGCGGCGCATGGCGTCCCGGCACAACCGCTACTGACCTCGGTGTGATCGGCACCAAGGAAGCGACGAGCTATCTGCTGTCGCTCGCGATGTCAGATGATTCCCGGGTCGGCGAGAAGGCGATCTTTCCAGCGGTACTGGCGGACAGTGTCACGATCTGGCCCGACCTCCTGAAGATCGCCAAAAACGACCAGATCTCCCGGAAGGTCCGTCGCTCGGCGGTGTTTTGGCTAGGCCAAGCTGCGGGAGACGCCGCGACCAAAGGCCTGACTGATCTCGTTGATGACGGAGATCAGGATCACGAAGTGCGCGAGTCGGCCGTATTCGCGTTATCTCAGCGCCCCCACGACGAAGGCGTACCGGTGCTGATCAGAATTGCGAAGGAGAACAAGGATCCCGATTTGCGCCGCAAGGCAATCTTTTGGCTCGGCCAGTCGGACGATCCGCGGGCGCTGAGCTTGTTCGAGGAGTTGTTGACTAAGCCCTAGTATCTTGTGGCATGCCATTCTGGACGGGACGGCGTGCCCTCACAGGTTTCCTCCTAGCGGTCGTTCTGCTCGCTGCGGGATGGGCGGCGGTCGTCGTAGCCGTCGCGGTCCATGCAGCCCGCGACCAATCGACCACGGGTGGAGCCGATGCGATCGTGGTCCTCGGCGCCGCCCAGTACAACGGTCGTCCCTCGCCCGTTTTTCGAGCCCGCCTCGATCACGCCGCCACCTTGTATCAACGCGGGCTCGCGCCCGTCGTGATGGTTACCGGAGGTGTCGGCGCGCGCGATACGCTCAGCGAAGCAAACGTCGGGCGCGATTATCTCCTGCGTCTGGGCCTTCCTGGGGACGCGGTGCTACCACTCGCCGCGGGACACGATACCTACACGTCTCTCGAGCAGGTACGACTCTGGTTTGAGGGCCGGGGTAGCCGTCGAGTGCTCCTCGTGAGTGACGGCTTTCACATGCTGCGGCTGGAAATCATTGCCGCGCGCCTGGGTTTGACTGCCTACACGTCTCCCGCACCGGGCTCACCAATTCACGCCAACGTGCGACGCAATACGGGCTACCTCTTTGCCGAAGGCATCAAGGTGCCGATTACCTGGCTATTACAGCGTTAGGAGGGCGGATGCAACTCGCGAGTAGACGAGTCTATAAGGGCAGAGTCGTCGACCTCGACGTAGATACCGTCGAGTTCCCCGATGGGTCGACGGGACAGCTCGAAATGATTCGCCATCCCGGTGCCGCCGCCGTACTCCCCTTCGCCTCAGATCCCCGCGGTACCGACCCCACGATCCTGCTCATCAAGCAGTACCGATACGCGGCGAACGGCCCCCTCATCGAGATACCCGCCGGCAGGCTGAATCAGGGCGAGGACCCCAAAGCGTGTGCGGAGCGGGAGCTCCTAGAAGAAGTCGGTGTGAAAGCCGCCCGCGTCGAGCGTCTTACTACTATATGGACGACGCCTGGATTCACGGACGAGCAGATTCACCTTTTTTGGGCAGCGGATTTGACGGCCGACAAGCATGCCCGCGAGCCGGACGAGTTCATCGAGGTCACCCCCACGCCGCTCTCGAAGGCGCTAACACTGATCCGAGAGGGGGGTATAACGGACGCGAAGACGGTCCTCTGCATTCTCTTCGTAGCCGGTTTCGTTCTGGAGCATTAGTTCTCTCCCCTCTTCGGATCTAGATCAAATGTGGAATTGTGCTGTCCGCGCGCTCGGACAATATTCCCCTTTCGCAGTCCGCTGCCACTCGTAAGTCATTGATTCGTAAGGTGTTAGTACCTGAACCGGGGAGGCACGATTCGTGCCGAATCTACGTAAAGCGAGCCGCCACAGGCTCTTCCCTGTTCCCGTCCGCAACTTGAGAAGGGGACATATGCAGACGACGCTGACGCCTTTCACACCCGCTCCCCCGGTCGAATCGTCGCGCGCGATTCAGCGCGAGGCGTTGCACGAGTTGGACGATGGTCAAGTCGTTATGCGTCATTTGGATGGCGAGCCCCAGGCGTTTGGCACGCTGGTCGACCGGTATCAGATGCGGCTCCTCAACTTCGTCAATCGCACGATCGGTGACCGTGAGCGCGCCGAGGACCTGGTCCAGGAAGTCTTCATCCGGGTCTTCCGCCACCTGCATCGGTTCGATCAGACAAAGAAGTTCTCGACTTGGATCTATACCATCGCGTCGAACCTGGCCAAGAACGAGCTCCGCAATCGAAGCCGGAACCCCTTGGTCCTGTTCCAAACGATCAAGAAGAACTGGGAAGCGGACCATCGCCCCCTGCAGTTCGAGGACACGACGGCCCGCCCAGACGATCTGTATCGCAAACGCTTTTTGAAGGATGCCGTCGATCAGTGCGTTCAGCGCCTCCCTGAGCACCACCGGGAGGTCTTCGTGCTCCGGGAGCTCGAAGGGAAGAGCTACCAAGAGATTGCCGAGATCACCGGATGTAACCTGGGGACGGTAAAAAGCCGCTTAAATAGGGCGCGGAACAGTTTCGCCCAGCTCATCGGCCCCATACTGGTGTAGACCCCAGGCTCCCCGGGCCCCCCAAGGCCGGCCGCGGAACACAAGCGGCCGGGAGTTGTACATTTCACCGTTATGCTGTGCTCCGAGTTCCTCGAGCGGCACTCCGACTTCCGGGATGGCTTGATTACGTCCCCCCGCGAGTTGCAGCGTTTCGCACGACACGTCGCGCAGTGTGAGTCATGTCGACGTTATGACGCGACCGTCAGCCAAGCCGTCAAAGTTCTCCATTCTGCTTCTCCCATCTCACCCTCACCCGATTTTCGCGAGCGCCTCGAAGCGCGACTGGAGCGTGAGCGTCGTCGAAGAACGATACCACCGGCGCGCGCCGGCATCTCGGCGGCGTTACTGCTGGTCGCTGGTGTTGCACTGTTCGTATTCGAGTTGGGTCGACGGCCGAGCGTCGACACGGCGCAGTTGCTCCCGCCGGTCGCATTTCCAAAACCGGTAGTAAATGCCGGTTTGCCGTTTGTCTCATTTCAGGATCCGCGCGCCAGTGTTGTGAACGGGAATCCGTATCCGTACGGAACCGCCCTTGTAGAACCCGCCACAATCACCTTCCAGCCCGCAACTTCGGGCCGCTAGCGATCTTTCGACCTTTCTCATGGCACAGGCGGGCGGTAACTTGCCACCTGTATGCCGGCGCTCACGCTTGATGCGCTTCTGCGCAACCTCAAAAAGGGCGTCCTCGAGCCAGTTTATCTCCTCCGTGGTGATGAAGACGTCCTGAAGGACGAGGCGCTTCGCCAGCTCGTGGACGCGGCGATCGGAGGCGACGCCAATCGGGACTTCAATCTCGATACGCGCTTCGCAGCCGACCTTACGCCGGAACAGTTCCACGCTCTCGTGAACACGCCACCCATGCTCGCGGCGCGACGCGCGGTGGTGGTGCGAGGAATGGACCAGGTCGCCAAGCGTAAGACGAAGCTGCGTGACGAAGTGATCCGCTACCTCAACGCTCCCAATCCGACCACCGTCCTCGCTCTGGTTTTTGGCGCTGGGGAGGAACCCGATGCCGAGCTGCTGCGCGCTTCCACGCCGGTAGACCTGGAGCCCCTTGCTCCCGAACGGGTGCCCCGCTGGGTACAGCATCGGGCCGGCATCCTGGGGCTGACCCTCGAGCCTGAGGCCGCGACGCTTCTGATCGGTGCGGTCGGAAACGACTTGAGCACGTTGGCGCGCGAGCTCGAAAAACTGGCGTCGCTGACGGCGGACACCCATCGCCCTGCGACCGCCGCGGACGTGACGGGGCTCGTAGGCGTCCGGCAGGGTGAAACGGTATATGACCTGGTGGAGGCCGCGTTGTCGCGCCGCGTCGCTCGTGCCGCGCAACTGGTCGAGCCCGTTTTGGAGCAGGCCGGCATGAGCGGGGTGAAAATCGTTGCGCTACTCGGCACCCATCTCGTCGGCACGGCCGTGGCACGCGCAGAACGTGATCGCGGCACGCGGCGACTTCCCGAGGCGATATTCCGTCATCTGCTTGCAACCCGACCTTACGGCCTGCGCAATTGGAAGGACGAAGCCGCGCGGTGGAGCGAGTGGAGCGCTCTCTGGACGCCGGAAGCGCTGCGCGCCGCGCTGAAGGCAGCCCTTGCCGCCGACATTGCCTTGAAAACGGCGACCATCAGCGACGAGAAGGGGATTGTCACCCAACTAGTGCTTGGATTTGCGCCCATGAAACGAGAGGCCGCTTGACTGTCGGACGGTTGGACGGTTGGACAGTTGGACTGCTCGCCGTCTTGGCAATCAGTCCGACCTTCCGACTATCAGCACAGTCCGACGCACGACTCGCGGAAGCGCTGCGACTTGCGCAGACGGGTCAGGCCGACTCTGGGCGCGCGATCGTGCGCCGCCTGCTCACCAGATTGTCGCCATCCGATTCGCTGTACCCCGAGGCCCTGCTCACGGCAGCGAAGATCGCGCCTGACGCCCAAACCGTCTCCTCGAATCTCAATCGCATCGTGCTCGACTATGGGTCGAGCCCGTGGGCCGACGACGCGTTGCTGTTGCTGACCCAACTGCACTTCGCGCAGCGCGACGCCGCGCAAACGATCCAGGTCGCCGAGCGCCTGAGTCGGGACTACCCCGATTCGCCATTTCGCGCGCGCGCGAGCTTCTTCGGGGCGCGCGCCTACTTCGAGCTCAAGAACGAAATGCGGGGTTGCGAGCTGATTCAGCAAGCGCTCGATGGCGCAGGCGACGACGTCGAGTTCAAGAACCAGGTGACCTTCTACGCCGCGCGCTGCAACGGTCCCGCTACGACAGCCGCATCGCCGCCTCCCCCGGGAGGCGATACGGCACGGACCGTCCAGCGCCTCTATGCGGTCCAAGTGCTCGCGGTAAAGAGCGCCGCGCAGGTGGATGAAATGCTGACGCGACTCAAGGTGATGGGCTTTCAGGATGCGCGCGTGGTGCGTGACTCGACCGGCTTCTTCAAAGTGCGTGTCGGCCGATACGCCTCACGTGACGAGGCGCAACGAGTCCAACAACGCCTGAAGACGAGGGTCGGCGGCAACCCGTTCGTGGTGGACGAACCGTGACAGGCAAGGTCGCCACCGACACGCCCGTCATGCAGCAGTATCGCGACATCAAGGCCCGGCATCCGCAGACGATCCTGTTTTTCCGCATGGGCGACTTCTACGAGATGTTCGAGGACGATGCCAAGCTCGCAGCGCGAGAGCTGGGCCTGACGCTGACTTCGCGCAACAACGGCGGTGCGGCCGAAGTCCCGCTCGCCGGCGTGCCGGTCAAAGCAGCGACCGAATACCTGCGCCGCCTCATCGCCAACGGACATCGTGTCGCGATCTGCGAACAGGTCGAAGATCCCAAGCTCGCGAAAGGCGTGGTGCGGCGGGCAGTCGTCGAAACGGTCACGCCGGGCACCGTGCTGACTGAAGACTGGCTGGCCAAGAACCGCAACAACTACCTGGTGGCCGTCGACCCGCGTGGCGCGGACGCCGGCATCGCGACGCTCGACATCACCACAGGGGAGCTGGTGCTCGAGGTGGTGCCAGCCAGCGACGTGGATTTGACGCTGGGCCGTTACGAGCCCCGCGAGATCGTCCTGCCGACAGAAGCCGCGGTCTCGGCACCGGCGGCAACGGTGACGGCGCGCGAAGCATGGGAGTTCGATCCTGAGCTCGCGCGCGAAGATCTGATGCGGACCTACGGCGTGGCGTCACTCGACGGGCTTGGCGTGGCCGGGGAAGATCGGCCGGCGATCGGCGCCGCCGGTGCGCTGCTGCGCTACGCGCGCGAGTTGAAGCCCGGCGGCCTCCCGCATCTTGCCCACCCCAAGGTTCTGCGCCGGGGGGACGTTCTCCCGCTCGACGAGATGACGCGCCGCAACCTCGAGCTCGTGGAGCCGCTGCGGGCCGGCGTCGAAGGCGCCACGCTGCTTGACGTCGTAGACCGCACGCTCACAGCGATGGGCGGCCGGCTGCTGCGCCGCTGGCTGCTCGCTCCCCTCGTCGACCCGGCGGCGATCAATGCGCGTTTGGATGCGGTCGAGACTCTGGTGCGTGATGCCCGTGGTCGCGAGCGACTGCGCGAAGCGCTCGATGGCGTGCGTGACCTCGAGCGCCTCGCCGGCCGGGCGGCGCTGGGACGCGCCAACCCCCGAGAAATGGGCGCGCTGCGTGACTCGATTCGGCGGCTCCCGGATGTGGCTGGGGCGTGCGGCGGGCTCGAGGGGCGCGAACGCTCCACGCTGCTCGAAGCCACGGCGCACGATTTTGACTTGCTCACCGATCTCGGCGACGAGCTTGACCGCGCCCTCGTGGAGCGGCCCCCCGTCCAGCTCGACGAGGGCGATTCGATCAAGCCCGGATTCGATCGCGAGCTCGATGATCTGAGGAATGCCCGCGATGGCGGTAAGCAGTACATCGCCGCGTTGCAGGCGCGCGAGCGCGCCCGCACCGGGATCGGCTCGCTCAAGGTCGGCTTCAACAAGGTGTTCGGCTATTACATCGAAGTCACGCATGCGCACCGCGAGCGGATCCCACCGGACTACGAGCGGCGCCAGACACTCACCGGCGCCGAACGGTTCGTCACCGCCGACCTCAAAGAGTACGAAGCCAAGGTGTTGGGCGCCGAGGAACGAATCGCACAGCGAGAGTCCGCGCTGTTGGATACGCTGCGTCGCCGCGTGGCCGAAGCGACCAGCCGGGTGCAGTCCAGTGCCGGCTTCCTGGCGCGGCTCGACGTTTGGGCCGCCCTTGCCGACGTCGCCGAACGCGAGCGATACGTGCGGCCTGACGTGACCGCCGGCTTCTTGCTGCAGCTCGAGGGCAGTCGCCACCCCGTGGTCGAGCGAATGATGCCGAGGGAGACGTTCATTCCGAACGACGTCAGCCTCGACGAAGCGGGACGCGTGGTGCTGCTGACCGGCCCCAACATGGCAGGGAAGTCGACGCTGCTGCGCCAGGTGGGTCTGTGCGTCCTGCTCGCGCAGATGGGGTCATTCGTGCCGTGCCGGCGCGCGAGCATCGGCGCCGTCGATCGGCTGTTCACCCGGGTGGGCGCGTCCGACAACCTCGTGCGCGGCCAGTCGACCTTCATGGTGGAGATGAGCGAAACCAGCGCCATCCTGCATGCCGCGACCGCGCGCAGCCTCGTGCTGCTGGACGAGATCGGCCGCGGTACCTCGACCTACGACGGCGTCGCGATCGCGTGGGCCGTCACGGAGTGCCTCCATAACACACTCGGCTGCAAGACCATCTTCGCGACGCACTACCACGAGCTGACGCAGCTTACGGAAGAGCTAGAGCACGTCAGGAACTTCAACGTCGCGGTGCGCGAAGTGGGCGATGAAATCGTCTTCCTGCATCGGCTCGAGGCCGGCGGCGCGGATCGGTCGTACGGCATCCATGTCGGCCGGCTCGCAGGGCTGCCCGATCCCGTGGTCACCAGAGCGTGGCAGGTGTTGAAGCTGCTGGAGGCGGGACATCACGTCGCCCGCCAGCAGCCCCCGGCGCCCGCGGACGCCACGCAGCTCGGCCTATTCGCGCCGCCCGCGCCGGATCCTCTGCTCCTCGAGCTCGACGGCCTGGACGTGAACACGCTATCGCCCCTCGATGCGTTGAACCGGCTCGCCGCCTGGAAACAGCGGCGCCAGGAGAAGAGCAACTAATGCGTTGGCTGGGAATGCTGGTGCTTGTGACCGTCGCGGGGTGCGGCGGCGGCTCGGAGCAATCCGGCCAGAACGGCCAAGGCGCGCCTCCCGAGTCGGAGCCGCCGGTCGCGCTCAACGCGGATATGCCGATCGCCTATCCACCGACGCTGTACGAACAGAAGGTGGAAGGGGACGTCACGCTGCGGCTCTTTGTGGACTCGACGGGCCGGTTGATCCCGGAGTCCACTCGGGTCGCCGAGCCCAGCGGATTTGCCGCGCTCGACTCGGCGGCTATTGCGGGATCGGCGCGGCTTCGCTTTGCTCCGGGCAAGCGAAACGGCATTGCAGTCGCGACCGCCTTTCTGCAGCCGGTCGAATTCCGGCAGATAGGGACCACGCGCACGGGCACCGTGACGCTGCCGCCCCCCCCACCGCCTCCGCCGCAACCGGTCGCGCCCCTCCCCGCGGCGCCGCCACCAGCCGCCCAGCCGACAGCGCGGCCGCCGGCACCGCCACCGCCGCAGCCAAGACCCGACACCACACGCGCCGATACAACACGGCGGCCTGTGCCACCAGCGCCTCCGCCCCAGCCCCCACCACCGCCGCCGCCGCCGCCGGCGCCCGACACGACCAAGTCGCGGCCCGACACGACCAAGTCGCGAACGGACTCGAGTGCCGCAACACACTAAGCCGTACGACAACGTCCTCGAGACGATTGGCTGGACCCCACTGATTCGACTTAACCAGGTCACGCGCGGGATTCGCACACCCGTGTATGCCAAGGCGGAGTTTTTCAATCCCGGCGGGTCCGTTAAGGATCGCATCGGTCTCGCAATGATCGAAGCGGCCGAGCGCGAGGGACGCCTCAAACCGGGGGGCCTGATTGTCGAGGCAACGTCCGGCAACACCGGAGTGGGCCTCGCCCTTGTCGCGGCAGTGAAGGGGTATCGCTGCATTTTCACGATGCCGGACAAGATGTCGCAGGAAAAAGCGCGATTGCTGCGCGCCCTCGGCGCCGAAGTGATCATCACGCCCACTGCCGTTCCACCCGATCACCCTGACAATTACATCATGAAAGGCCGTGCGATCGCGGCGGCCCACCAGAACGCCATCTTCGCGGATCAGCACTACAATCCCGTAAACCCTGAAGTCCATTATCAGACCACAGGGCCGGAAATCTGGGAACAGACGAGCGGGAAGGTGACGGACTTCGTCTGCGCGCCTGGAACAGGCGGTACGGTCAGCGGCGCCGGCCGCTACCTGAAGGAAAGGAACCCCAAAATCCGCATCGTCGCCGGGGATCCAGTGGGCTCGATCTACACCGATTACGCCAAGACACACAAGAAAAAGGGCGACGGGCAGCCGTACAAGGTCGAGGGCATCGGCGGCGACAAGATCCCCACGTCCCTCCATTGGGATGTGATTGACGAATGGATCGTAGTGAGCGACAAGGACGCGATGCAGATGGCGCGCCGGCTCGCGAAGGAAGAGGGGCTGTTCGCGGGCGGATCAACCGGCGTGAATATCGTCGCGGCGCTCGAGGTCGCGCGCCGGCTCGATGATCCCAAGGCGCTCGTCGTGACGGTGTTGGCCGATACAGGCGAGCGGTACCTCTCGAAGGTCTACAATGAGGAGTGGCTGCGCGAGAATGAACTGATCGATGATGAGCGTCCGACAGTTGGGCGGCTCGTTGCCGGGAAAACCAACGAATCGCCCGCTGTGATTCACGTGGCGCCCGAGGCGTCGGTCCGGCAGGCGCTGAACCTGATGACGACGTACAACGTCTCACAGTTGCCGGTCATCGACGGTGACGACGGCATCGGCGCCGTCTCCGAACAAGCGCTCATGGCGCGCGCAATCGGTCAACCCAAGATCCTGGACAGCCCCGTGCGCGAGGTAATGGATCCTCCCTTCCCCGTGGTGGACAGTCACTCGCCGCTCGCGCAGCTCACCACGCTCTTGTCGCGCACCACGCCGGCGGCCTTAGTGCGGCGGGATGGCAAAGTTGTCGGCATTGTGACACGGTACGACCTGCTACACCAGCTGGCGGGGATTCGCTGATGCGTGTGACCGTGCTCACAGGGGGGGCCACCCCCGAGCGGGCAGTGGCGTTCGCCAGCGCATCGCAGATTGTGGCGGCCCTTCGCAGCCGGAAGCATGACGTGACGGTGGTTGATCTTGCCGGCGACCAACTGGATGATACGGGAGAACGGGAGCTGCTCGGAGGGGCGGTCGGCCTCACCCCACCCGCCGTGGATGCGCTGGCCGAGCGGGAGAAGAAGATGCTTTCGGAGGGTCTGGCGGAGCTGCCCTCCGTGCGGGAAGCGGATGTGCTGTTTCTCGCGGTGCATGGGGGCGCCCTGGAAGGGGGCACTTTGCAGGCCGTGCTCGATGTCATCGACGTCCCGTATACGGGCAGCGGGCCGCTCGCCAGCGCGTTGGCCATGGACAAAGACCTGTCCAAGCGGCTGTTCCGGGCGGCCGGAGTCCCCGTACCAGCGTGGTTCATGGCGCCAGTGGCCGCGGATGATGTGACGACTGCTCTAGGCTGGCCGGTCATTGTGAAGCCATCCAAGCAGGGTTCATCTGTAGGGTTGACGCTGGTCCGACAAGCCCAAGACTTGGATAATGCGGTCAGTGTGGCCGCCCAGTACGACGATGAGGTCATGGCGGAACAATTCATCCCCGGGCAAGAATTGACCGTAGGGGTACTGGGCGATGTCCCGCTGCCGGTAGGGCAGATCGTGCCGAAGCATGAGCTCTTTGATTATGAGACCAAATACACGCCCGGCATGTCCGAGGAGACGTTCCCGGCTAGGATCGACACCCTGCTAGCCCGACAATTGCAGGAGTATGCGTTGATGGCGCACCGCGCCTTGAAGCTCAGCGGTTACTCTCGAGTTGACTTCCGGGTCACCGCCGAGGGGGACATTTTCTGTTTGGAGGCGAATTCGTTGCCGGGCATGACCCGCACGAGCCTCTTCCCCCAGGCTGCGCAGGCGGCGGGCATCCCCTTTTCGGAGTTGTGTGAGCGGATCGCACGCCTTGCCCGGAACAACCGGGCCGCAAGAGGGGGATAAAAAATGTTCAGCTGGCTAGACGCCTAGTACCGACCGAGGGACCAGATGGGCCCGCAGCGGATGTACGGACTGACGATATGGGTGCGACGCCTCCTGGTCGCCAACCTACTCGTCTTCCTGGTTCAGAGCACGCTCTTCACCGCCCCAAGCTTCCAGGGTGCCTTGGGGTTCCAGCCGCTTCATGCCTGGGAGCGCCCCTGGACCTTCCTTACCTACATGTTCCTGCACGAGAACGTGCTGCACCTCGCGTTCAACATGCTCATGCTGTTCATGTTCGGGCCCTCGGTGGAAGACCAGATGGGAGGTCGGATCTTCTTCCTCTTTTACCTGCTCTGCGGGGTGGGCGGGGCGGTCTTGTCATTCCTGCTCGCGACATGGGCACCCCTGGGCGTGGTGATCGGCGCATCAGGTGCCATCCTGGCTGTGGCCGTCGCGTTCGCGTGGTACTGGCCGAACCACCCTGTCTTCGTGTTCCCGCTGCCGGATCCGATTCCCGCGAAGTGGCTCGTCACCTTCCTGGTCGCTTTTGATCTGGCGCTGGCGTGGGCCGGGGCGCTGACCCAGGGAGCAATGGGCGGGCGGATAGCGCATCTCGCCCATCTCGGTGGTGTCGCGATGGCGCTGGTGTGGCTCAAAGCTCAGGATTGGCGCCTCGCGCGCGCGGAAGGCCGCCAGGGACGGATGGCGGAGTCGAGCGTGCTGGTCAGCCAGCAGCCACGCGCGCGGTCGGGCGCCGCCGCGGGGACGCGGGGGCAACCTCATGTGGAGCGTGACGCGCGGGCGAACGCCGAGATTGACCGCGTGCTCGACAAGATCAACGCGAGCGGCGTCGACAGCCTCACGCCCGCCGAGCGGAAGTTCCTCACCGAAATCAGCCGCAGGATGCGCACGCCGCCGAAGTCCTGATCCCATGATCGCGTTGGCGCTCGCGCTACTCGCTGTGCAGGGGCCATCACCCGACAGCATGAGTGCGCGCGCAGAGTCGTTGCTCGCGCGGGGTGACGTTCAGCGCGCTCTCAAAGTGGCCAAGAAGGTCGTCGAACGGCGTCCGGAAGACGCCCAGGCCCACTTTCTCCTCGGACGAGCCCATTACGACCGCCCTGTCATCGGGCGGTGGGCAGCCCTGGAAGAATTCAAGAAAGCCGCTCGCCTCGCACCCAACGATCCCGCACCGCTGTACTGGCAGATGAAGGTGGGGTTTTACCTGCGTAGCGACGACGGCGACCGCATCGCTCGTGATGCGCTCCTGCAGCTATTCGCCGTCGACCCGGACTACCTCGATGCGTGGGCGCGCTTTCGAGACGTCTACCAAGGTCCGTCCATTTGGCGACAGGCTGAGCGTGCGCTGGCGCGCCACGGCGAGAATGCCGGCGCGCTCGAGCGGCGCGCAGCAATGTGGATCGCGCTTGCGGATGGGAACCGCGCGGACTCGCTGCTCGCGATTGCCGTCACGCACCGCGCTCCGACCGTAAAGACCTACCTCCTCCGCGCAGAGGCGAGCTTTCTCGCCGGCCGGGCCGAGCCGGGTTTCGCCTGGCACGATTCGGCAATCGCCCACGCGAACGACGATGCGAGTGAAGCGTTATGGGATGAGGCTTGGACAATCGCATCTCCCGAAGAAGGCGATCGATACGCGGCCACGTCCCCCGAGGCGCGACAGGCTTTCTTCGAGCGTTTCTGGCAACAGCGTGATCCGAACCTGCTTACGGCGCGGAGTGAGCGCCTGCCAGAACATTATGCCCGTCGCGCGGAAGCTCGACGGATGTACCGGCTGCTTCAGCCGCAGCGATCGCAATACCATTCCAAGGGCGCGCAGGCGTTGGCCGATTATGAACTCCGTCTGGCACAGCAAGAGCTGGCAGCGGGCACGGGAGCGGGAGGCGCCTTCGAGCCCGCTTTGGTGGTGAACCGAGTAGCTGCGTTACGCTGGAACACCACCGAGTTGCAGGATACGGCGCGGGTGTCAGCGATTCGTGCAGGCCTAACGGCTGAGGGCCTCGTTTTCATGAGATATGGGCGCCCCGATCGTCAGGCGCCTTGCCTCTCGGACCTGCTGCGTCCCTTCCAGACTCCGCATTGCCTGAGCCACCTGGATCAGGAGACCTGGCTCTATTCGACCCCCGACGGGCCGCTCAGTCTGAGCTTCTATGGTAACGAGCACTTTCTGCCGCTCTCGAGCGGGCAGCTGCAGAGCTCGAACATCGTCCTGCAGACCGATCGGACCAGCCTGCCCGCGCCCCTCGAAGCGCACGCTTGGTCGGCGATCTTCCGCAGCCATGAGCTCGGACTCACAGACGTTTACTACCGGACCAACGGCGATTCCGCCGCCGCGGTGCTGTGGGATACCGGGGGCGCCATCCAGCCGATTCGCACGAGCGGTTCTGGACTCCTGCTCCTTTCGGTTCCGCCGGGGCTGTACCACCTTGGCGTCGATGTCGACTCGGCCGGCAAACTGGGACGTTGGCGGCGTGACGTTTCCGTGCCGTTCTTCTCAGCCGTCGACCTGGGCATGTCGAGTCTCGTGCTCGCGCCGAGCACCGTGTTGCTCGATCGCGAGGCGGCACTTCGCGGGATGCCGGTCGATCTCACCTATCGCGCTGGAACACCGCTCGCTTCGTATGTGGAAATCTACGGCCTGACGCCCGACCAGGACGGCCGGTCGCAGTACCACGTGCGCTACGCATTCGAGCCAATGCGCTCTCTGGTCGGGAAATTGTTCACAAGCACGCGTCGGGTGGTTTTCGAGTTCGATCGTGAGACCGAAAGCAGCACCACGTTCGAGCGACTCATCGTCGAGCCGGACCGGCTCCCCGCCGGCCGCTATCGCGTCACCGTGTCGGTGACCGACCGAACCAGAAATGTCAAGTCGGAGTCGGTCGCGCTCGAGATTGAAATTCGCTGACCGCTTTCCCAAATTGGGGCGGCAACCAGCGACATGCTCGTCAATCTCGTCCCCGAGTTTCTCGCGACGCTCAGCGCCGCCGATCCCACCGCGGCCTACCACGAGTATCTCGATCACCATCGACCAGTGCTTTCCGCATACTGGGCGAACTACGTCATCGATCCAGACTCGCCGCACGCCGAGTCGATCATTGACGCGGCGCTGCGCGCCGACCGCGCCGATCTCAAACGTCTGCTCGACGACGTCGACGTCGTAGCAATCGCCGAAGAAGCGCTGCGCCGGTCGATGGAGCTGCTGGAGGGAGACTGCGCGGTCGACTTGTATCTCATGGTCGGCGTTGGCGCCGCGAACGCCGGCGAGCTCGTCGTGGGCGGTCGCGGGATCGCCTTTGTCTGCCTCGAGCATTTTACTGGACGCGCCAACGCGCAGACGTTCGGCCTGGGCCTCGCGCCGGATCTGCTTCCTCTTTGGATTGCGCACGAGGTCGCGCACGCGTTGCGCTACACGTCGCCGTCGAGCCGGGCGGCGATACGGCGCCTGGTGAGCGACCTGGACGGTTACTACGACGCCTGGGAGCTTGGTTCGCGCGCGACTCTGCGGGAGTTGGTGGTGAACGAAGGCGCAGCGATCGCCGCGTCGCAGGCAATCGCGCCCGGCTTCGACGCGTGGGAGTACTTCGGGTACAACCGCCGCCAGTATCGTCGCCTGCGCGAGCTCGACGCCTTCCTGCGACGCGCGGCGGCCAACGACCTCGAAGCGTCCGGGCTGGGTCTGCGACTGCGTTACCTGTCCGGTGGCATCAGCCCCGCGGCGCGGCTGCTGGCCGGCAGGGTGCTCCCCGAGCGTTCCGGGTACTACCTGGGTCTGCGGCTGGTCGAGAACTACCTCGGCGAGCACGGCGCCGCCTCGACCGTGCGAGCTGCCGTGGAGGAGCTGCGGCAAGCGGACGCGCGGGCCTCAGGCATCCAAACGGCGTGAGCCCGCGGGGACGAAAGGCTCCCCCGGAGCGCCGGACGAACCGGCCGCTCCGAGAGGTGTTGGACGACCTGCTCAGCCACACCCGCGACGTCGCCCGACGTGCCAAGGCCATGACGCCCGCCGAGTTCGATTATGCCCAACAGCGGCTCGAATGGTTGGCCGACGAGGTCTGGCG
>Ga0066905_100000134_pt1 | contig 15229 bp, 15 predicted proteins | sample PanSoiMetaPlot36_FD_67483 | JGI IMG/M metagenome (GOLD analysis project Ga0066905, IMG submission 67483) | Tropical forest soil microbial communities from Panama analyzed to predict greenhouse gas emissions - Panama Soil Plot 36 (version 2) | ecosystem: Environmental > Terrestrial > Soil >... | reverse complement strand
GCGCCGACCACCGCCACCCGCGCGCCGATGTCGAGCCGCGCCCGCAGCAGGTCGCAGTCGGCCAGCGTGCGCAGATAGTAGACCCCGTCGAGGTCCGCGCCGGGAACGCGCAGCCGGCGCGGCTCGGATCCGGTCGCCAGCAGCAGCCGGTCGTAGCCGAGCTGACTGCCATCGTCCAGCGTCAGCCGCGACGCGCCGGGCTCGACCGCGCTCACCGTCAGACCGGTGACGAGCTCGATCTCCTGCTCCGCGTAGAAGCCCTCCGGGTGGACGTAGGCATTCGCGCGCTCGGACTCGCCACGCAGGTAGTCCTTTGTCAGCGGCGGCCGCTCATAGGGGCGCTCCGGCTCGGCGCCGATCAGCACCACCCGGCCGTCGAAGCCACGCGCGCGCAGCTCCTCCGCGGCCTTGGCGCCGGTAAGGCTCGCGCCAACGATCACGAACACCGGCTTCGTCATCGGATCCTCTCTTCTGTCAGGCTCACGCGCCGCCGCGTGAGCGATTCGGAGGCCGGATCCGACCGGCGCACCGTCTCCAGTTCTAACGCGTATCAAAGTTGACGATAGACCTGGGACGGTAATTTAGTCAATAATCTTGTCTTATAGAAGCGCTCCACCGCGCCGTGCCCAGCCGCCGCGAGCCTCCGCGGCGGCGCGGAAACGTGATCATGGGTCCGGTGCACACCTGACTACACCAGGGCCATGATCACGATTCGCGGGCTAGCTAGGCGCCGGGCCGCCCGGCGGGCTGGATGTTCTGGTTGATGTGGAAGACGTTGTCCGGGTCGTAGCGCTTCTTGACGTGGGCAAGCCGGTCGTAGTTGCCCCGGTAGGCGGCCTCGACCCGGTCCTGGCCCTCGCTCATCATGAAGTTGACGTAGGCGCCGCCGGCCGAGGCCGGGTGCAGCTCCTCCCAGTAGTCTCGCGCCCACTGCGAGATGCGGCCGGCGTTGGCAGGGTCCGGGTCGGTGCCGATGATGACTCCCGCCCAGCCGCCGTCCCGGTAGGCGAACGCCGTCGCGTCGCCGGGCACGCGGCTGGCGGCACCGTCGATGGGGTGCAGGTGCATGGCGGAAAGACCGGTCGGCAGCTGCGCGCCGTACTTGACGTGCACATCGATCGCGGCGTCCGAGATCTCGTTGAAGAAGTCCGCTTTCCAGTAATGCTGCAGCCCAGCCGGGTTCAGGGCGTCGAACGCGCCCTGCAGCACGCTGAACGGCATGGCCTGCAAGCCGACCACCAGCGGCGACCCGAACGTTTTGACCGGCTCGAGTACCTCCCCGGCCCGGTCGTGCGCTCCGGTGTAGCACCAGACGATGCCGCACGCCTTGCGGCCCCAGAGCTCCTCGGGAAACGGCGGCGCGGGGGGGATGCTGAGCAGCGCGAAGAAGCCGCTCAGCTCCTCGGGCAGCGATGGCAGCAGCTCCCGGTACCAGCGCATCACCGCCGGGGTGTCGGCCAGGTCGTACAGGACCGGGCCGCCGATGATCGTCCCGTGCTCGCCGATGTCGTGGCAGCGGAACGTGAACGAGGTGACGATGCCGAAGTTCCCGCCACCGCCGCGCAGGGCCCAGAACAGGTCCGGGTGGGAGTTCTCGCTGGCGGTCACGAACGTGCCGTCGGCCAGCACCACGTCGGCGGCGAGCAGGTTGTCGACCGTCAGCCCGAACCGCCGGGAGAGGTAGCCGACGCCGCCCCCGAGCGTGAGGCCGGCCACCCCGGTCGACCCCAGAATCCCGAACGGAACGGCCATGCCGAACGCCGTCGTCGCGTGGTCGACGTCGCCCAGCGTGCATCCGGCGTCGGCACGGACGGTGTGGTTCCCGGGGCTGACCGTGGTGCTGCGCAGCAGTGAGAGGTCGATGACCAGGGCGCCGTCCCACACGCCCAGGCCGCCGACGCTGTGGCCGCCGCCGCGGACCGCGATCTCGACATCGTGCTCGCGGGCGAACCGCACGCACGCGATCACGTCGGCGGTGTCGCGGCAGCGCACGATGGCGGCCGGGTACCTGTCGATCATGGCGTTGTAGACGGCGCGCGCCCCGTCATAGCCGGGATCTCCCGGCCTGATCAGGTCGCCACGCACGGCGGCCGCCAGATCCTCGTACGCAGAGGTGGCGATGGTGGTTGCGGTGGTCATGTCGGGCCCTTCGGGTACGTCGCTGAAGTTCGGTGCATCCCGAAGGTAGGAAACGCCGCGTTCGCAGAGCGTTCGGGCGTGGGCGCTCGCGCTATCGCGCCGGGAGAACGCCCGGAGCAGGAGGACGAACGCCCCGCCCTCGGAGGTCACGCTCGCAGCACCGGAGCAGCGCGACGCTGCCATGCGCCGACGCCAGCTCCGCGGCGGCTCGCAGCCTTGCGGTGGCCGCATCCCCCTCGTCGTAGTCCGCGCGCATCCGCATTACCTCGGGCAGCCACCACACGTCGTCGTTGGCGCGCGCGGCGGCGATGGCCGCGTCGAGGGCCGCCCTCGCCGCATCGGGGCTGCCGTTCCGCGCCGCCAGCTCGGCCAGCAGCGACAGCCAGTAGGGCATGCGCGCGAACGCGCCATCCGACTTGAGATTGTCAATGCCCCGCTGGGCGAGATGGGTGGCCGGCTCGCCCGCGCGGGACCAGCCGTCGAGGATCAGCGCCCACTCGCGGTAGTAGGCGAACTCGTACCGGCCGCACAGCTCACGCAGTTCCCCGACGGCCTCCCTCAGCTCGGGCAGGTCGCCCCGCATCTGGTGGGTGATGCTGCCGTAGGCAAGGGCCACCGCCAGGCTGTACGGGTGATCGAGCGAGCGGGCCAGCCCGATGGCCTCGCGACAGGCGGACAGGGCGTCATCGTCGTTGCCGATCAGCCAGTGGGCGTGCGCCGCCCAGGCCGTGGCGTGCACGTCGGGCCGGGTGCCGATGCTCAGCGAGCCGGCACCGCTCGCCAGCTTGGCGGCAAGCTCCAGGTGACGCAGTCCCTCGGCGGGCATCCCCAGGCTGACGGCCGACCCGCCCACGGCGAAATGAGCCGGGCCGCTCATCTCGGAGTCGGGGTCGACGAGGGCCAGGGCGCGGGTCGCGACCTGGTAGCCGTCGGCGGTGTGCCCCTGGACGAACCGCGACGTCCAGAGCGCGGCCAGGCCGGTCAGCGCCGAGTTTTTGCGGCCCAGTGATTCCGCGAGGGCGATCGAGCGCTCGATCGCCTGCTGGAGGTCCGGGGATGCATAGCCGTGCCTGGCGTTGAGGGGTGTCGCCATGGCCTCGAGGACCGCGAGCTCCTGCCTGTCCCTGTCCCTTCCCTCGGGCAGGCCCCGCACGATCGACAGCGCCTCCCTGTGCAGCCGGATCGCCTCGGCATGAGCGAACCTGCTCGCCGCGACGTCGGCCGCGCGCCGGTAGTAGGTCACCGCCCGCTCGGGCCGCCCGCCCCGCGCATACTGCTCGGCGAGCAGAGCCGCAACCGACTCGGTGTCCTCGGGGTGGAGCAGCTCGAGGCCCTGAGCGATACGCCGATGGAGCAGCCACCTTTTCGGCGGGCTGACCTGGGCATATGCCGTCTCGCGAAGCATGTCGTGTGAGAAGTCGTAGCCGTCGCCGAACTCCTGCATGATCCTGCGCCGCCACAGCTCGTCGACCGCCTCCACGACGGTGCCGGCCTCGAGGTCGCTGGCCTCCGTGAGCAGGTCCAGGTCGAAGTTCGTCCCCACCGCCGCCGCCAGCCCGGCCACCTCCCGGGCCGCCGGGGACACCTGCTCGAAACGTTTGCGCAGCACGGCCGCGAGGTCACCGGCCGGCAGCGGCGCGCCGCCCGGATCGGCGGTACCGCGCACCGCCTCGATGACGTACAGGGGGAAGCCTCCCGTCGTCGCCTGAAGCAGGTCCGCGTCGGCGCCGGTCAGCGGATGCCCGGAGATCGCCTCCCCGAGATGCGCCGTGTCGGCCGCCTCCAGCGGGTCCAGAGAAAGCTCGGTGAGCAGGCCGGTGGCCCGCATGCGGAAGGTCCACTCCACAAGCTCGGGATCGTCGTCGATATTGTCGTCGCGCAGCGTCCCGGCCACGAGCAACGGCGCGCCGTCGGCCAGGCCCAGGCAGAACGTGATGAACGCCAGCGTCTCCTGGTCGCACCACTGCACGTTGTCGAGCACCAGCAGCAGCGGGCGGCCGACGGCGAGCAGCGCCCGCGCCAGGCCCTCGAAGAAGCGGTGGCGCTGCCAGGCGTCCACCATCGCCCTCGGCCCGGGCTCCCGCGCACCCTGGTCCCCGTCCGGCACCAGCCTGGCGAGCTCGGCGCGCCAGGCGGGGTCGAGGCCCGCCGCCGCCGACCGGACGACGGGATTGCGCAGCCAGTCCGCCACCGGCGCCAGCGCCAGCCGCCCCGACGTGCCAAAGCACTGGGTGCTCGCGACGACCGCGCCCCGCAGCCGCGCCGTGTCGGCGACCTCGGTCACCAGGCGGGTCTTCCCGACACCGGCGCCACCGCGGACCAGCGCGAGACCGCGGCGGCCCGCCGCGGCGGCCCGCCACACGTCCCGGAGCTGGCCGAGCTCCGCGGACCGGCCGAACAGCTGCGCCGCCGCCGGCCCGGGCCGACCGGCCTCAGGCCGGGCAGGCCCGGTGGCCTCGGCGGGCCCCTTGGCCGGGCGTGCGTGGGCCATCAGGTGCTGGAACGCCTCGCGCGTCGGGGAGTCCGGGACGACGCCGAGCTCACGCTCCAGGACCGAGGCGCAGTGGTGGTAGGTGCTGACGGCACCCGCGCGGTCGCCCAGATCGGCCTGCAGCCGCATCAGGGTCCGGTAGCCGATCTCCTCCAGCGGCTGCAGCTGGACCCGCCGCCGGGCGGCATCCACCGCTCCGGCCAGGTCACCCGTCCGCGCCCGCGCCGCGCTCAGCAGATCGCACAGGTCCACGCACTGGCGCTCGAGCGCTGACCTGGCGTCGAGCAGCCAGTCGTCGTACACGCCGGGCAGCAGGCCGCCGCGGTACTGGCCGGTCGCCGCGGCGGCGTGCATGAGGACCCCGTCGTCGTCATCGGCGGCGGCTGCCGCCAGGGCGGCGTTCCGCTCGATATCGAAGACGCGCGCGTCGACGCGGCACGTGGGCGTGTCACGCCAGCACAGATCCCGTGACGTCACGACGAGCGAGCGCTCGTTGCCCAGCACCTGGCGCAGGTGGTGCAGCTCGCGGCGCAGGTTGGTCAGCGCCTGGGCGTCGGTGGACTCGGGCCAGAACAGCCCGGCGATGCGCTGCCTGCCCTGAGGTGACCCGGCATGGCTGACAAGAAAGGCGACGAGAACGACCGCGCGCGACGACCGGGTCCGGACGGCGCCGGTCCCGTCATCGGTGATCGCTGACTCCCCCAGGAGAGACACATGCAACATGTCGCGATGGCCTCCAGACACCTCAGGGTAAACGCAAGCGGCCCCAATTCCCACGCCCGAACCTGTCGGCCGCCCGGGACGGACCCGCATGAGCATGATTGGCTCGCCGTGGCAGGCGTTGACGGAAGGGACGGCCATGGCTGGAATCGCGGCGGATGGAACGCGGCCGAAGACACCGGCAAGAGCCCAGGGGCGGCGCCGCGCCGCCGGGATATACGGCGCCATCATCACCGCCGCGATCCTGGACACCGCCAGCGGCCGCATGCCCACCTATTCGCTCGTGATCGCGGTCGTGGTCACGCTGCTGGTCTACTGGCTCGCCGAGGAGTATTCCGAACTGCTGGGCGAGCAGGTGGAAGACGGTCACCTGCCGACCTGGGCACGCATCCGGGAAACGCTCGCCGCGACCTGGCCGATGGTCAGCGCGTCCTTCGCCCCGCTGCTGGCGGTGGTGGTGGCGCGGCTGGCCGGGGCCTCGGCGCTGGTGGCCGCCAACGCCGGGCTTGTGGTGGCGGTCGTGCTGCTGGCGGCGCACGGGTTTTCCGCCGGCCGCGCGTCCAAACTGCGGGGCCGGCAACTGCTGCTCACCACGTCGGTCGCGATCGGGCTGGGGCTGGCGATGATCGGGCTCAAGGACCTGGTCCTGCTCAATCTGCACTGAGGCCCGTCCGCGCCGCACGGCGCGCAGGCTCCGCGGCACGCCCCGGCCGCCGCCGGCGCCGTGCGCATATGATCTCCATCTGTGCAGGCAACCAACCTGGCGCAGGTGGCGGACGAGCTGTACGCGCTCGCCCCCACAGAGTTCCGGACTGCCCGTGACGAGCGGGCCCGCCAGGCACGCGCGGCAGGGGATGCCGATCTCGCTGAGGCGATCAAGAAGCTGCGCCGGCCGACGGTCAGCGCGTGGCTGGTGAACCTGCTGGTCCGCGAGGCTCCCGATCAGATACGGGAACTGCTGGAACTTGGCGAGTCGCTGCGTGAGGCACAGCAGGCCCTCGCGGCGGACCGGCTGCGGGATCTGTCCGTGCAGCGCCGGCAGCTGATCAGGGCGCTCTCCGAGGAGGCCAAACGACTGGCGGCGGAGGAGAGTCAGTCGCTCAGCGCGCAGGTCGAACACGAGGTGCAGGACACCCTTGAGGCCGCGCTGGCCGACTCCAGCATCGCTGACGCAGTCGGTTCGGGCCGGCTGACCAGGGGGCTCTCCTACGCCGGCCTGGGAGAGGGCGTCGGCGTGGACGATGCCGTCGCCGTGCGGGCCGCGCCGGCGGAGGAGCAGGTAGCCGCGGCTCGCGCCCAGCGGGCGGGAAAGCAGGAGGCGCCCGCCAAGCGGGAGGCGCGGCAGCATCCGGCCGCGTCACGGCCCGCGGGGACAGCGGGGCGCGGCCGGCGCACGGCGGAGCAGGCAGGACGCGACCGCCGGGAGGCCGAGGCGGCCGAGCGGGAGCGGCGGCAGGCGGAGGCGGCCGAGCGGGAGCGGCTCAGGGCCGAGGCTGCCGAACGTGACCTGCGGGAGGCCGACGAGGACGCCCGCGACGCACAGGACGTGCTGGACGCGGCAGAGCGGGAGGTCACCGGCGCACGCGATCAGCACCAGGACGTCGTGCGGCGGACCGAGGACCTGGAACGGCAGCTGAACCAGCTCCAGGAGGAATCGGCTCAGATCCTGCGGATCCTTCGGCAGGCCCAGCGGCGCCGGGACATCGCGGCCCGATCGCTGGACGGCGCGCTTCGCCGCCTGGCCCGGGCGCAGGCGAAGGCCGAGGCTACCGGGGGCGACGCTCCCTCGGGGCGATGAGCAGCGACTGGGCGCCGACACCGACCTGTCCGCGGGCGTCGGACAGGACTGACGTGGCCAGGCCCGCCCCGCCGGTGGAGATGACGGTCCGGGCGTCGAGGCAGATCCACTCGCCGACGGCCTCGCGGTGCAGGTGGACGGTGAGTTCGGGGTTGATGAAGGCCCACTGCCGCAGGTCGAGCTCGCTGGACACGCCGTTCCCGCTGTCGGCGACGGCGAGTACCCGCTCCAGTGAGCCGGTCTCCTCGTCGGGCACGAGCGGGTAGCGCATCCGGGCCCAGACCGTCGCGGGGCCCGGCTCGGTGAAGCGTCCGCGCACCGGCCGCCATTCGATGGCCGACAGGTATCCGTCAACCCAGCCACTGGCCACCGCCGGTGGCAGGGCCTCGTCGGGCAGCGCGGGCGGGGCGGACGAGGGCGCCGCCGGCGGGCTGTCGGTGCGCAGCACGCGCCAGGCGGTGGCGCGTGCCACGTCGCGGCCGTCCGCGCTGGCCACCGCCTCCACCAGTTCCACGCTGCGGCCCGGGCGGGCCATCCGGGCGCGCAGGCGGATCTCCCCAACCGGGATGGCACCCAGGATCTCGCAGGTGAAACGCGCGATGATCATGTCGGCGCGGGGCTCGCACCGCTGGATCGCCCGGCCAAGGAGCGCGCTCGGCGGGCCACCGTGCTGGGCCCGCACATCCCACGGCCCCGTCGTGTGCGATGTGGCCAGCCACAGGTCCTGGCCGGCGGGGACATAGAAGCTGTCAGCCACTCGAATGCTCCACTAGCCAGGCCAGTTAACCCATGTCACAGCGTCAAGGCTCGGCGACGAAGCTCCCCACCGTGGCCGCGTCACCCGATCAGCCCCTCATCCCTCAAGAGCCTCAGTTCCTCATGGACCGTGGCAGCCGACAGCCCGTGATCGCTCGCCAGCAGGTTAATCGATGGCAGCCGATCCCCGGGCTTCAGCCGGCAGGCCTGTCGCCCCACCAGCCGACGGCCGAAGCGATCACGGCCCGCGCATCGTCGCCCGTCACCGCTTCGGCCGATAGGGCATCGGCGAGTCGCCTGTACGTCTCTGCCTCGTTGCTGCCGATAGTGACCTCGGATCCATGAGTTTCGGCTACGACCTGGTCGTCCAGGATCATGAATGGATTTTGTGGCATGGCCGGGAGCGTCACGCCTAGCGGAATGATACCGAGGGTAATGTTAGGTAGCTGGGAGAGGACGTTGAGACGGTCAAGCTGGCCTATCATGCCCTCGCGTGGGCAGGCGCCGATCCTGAGCGCGGCTTCGGTGGTCACAAATTCAAACTTGCGGCCAGGTTCGTACAGAACCTCTTGCCGGCGCATCCGGGTTGTCACCGCCTCGTCTATGCCGTGTTCGGCAGCTCCGTAGTTGCGGACGGCTTCCAGCATCCTGTAGCGGACATATTCGGGGGTCTGTAGCAAGCCGGGTATTATGACTATCTCAAAATTGCGTATCATACGGGCCTGATGTACCAGGCGATCCCAAGCGGTTTGTATTGTGGCGTGCCCCTGGCGCAGCTGGTGCTTCCACTGGCGGTGCATCGTCTGCCCTTGAGTGAGCAGTTCCAGCAATTTGTCAGCTGTCTCCGGAGGCTGGCCGCATGCCTCTACCCATCTAATGATGTCCGTCTCGCTGGGCATCTGATGGCCGTTTTCGATTTTGGGTACCTTGGTCCGCGCCCAGCCCAGGCGGCTAGCAAGCTGATCACCCGTCAGCCCGGCAGACCTGCGCAAACGGCGTAGCCGATCGGCAAGCCCGCCGGGCTGGGTGAGCCACTCTCCGGTGGGGCGCAAGGGTTGCCTTCTGGTCAGACAGCGGCGGTGTCTTCCGCTGAGGTTGCGTTGCGGACCGCCACGTCCCGCCATGCGCAATGCCGAGCGATGACATCCGGATCGGTGACCAGCGTCTTGCCGTCGATGCGCCCGGAGTCATCGAACCGCATCATTAGCAGCCGCTCATCATCGAATAGCCACCAGTCATCGTCCAGCGGCAGCCCCAGGCTAAGGGCACGGCTACGGGCCATGTAGGCGATGATTTCTCCAGCCGCCGCGTGCCACGGCGTAGCCCACATTTCCCATCTTTGATAGTCGGTCGGTGGCTCCGCAAGGACTCTTACCCGGCCGATCCGCTTGCCTCGCCGCGTAAGAGATTGCATGTCGTCCAGCCACGGACGCCACCAGGGGACCTCCGGCGGGGCGGCAGGAGTTCCAGCGAGGAAGAGCCGGAAGTCTTCCTCTTCGTAGTCGAGAGCGTAATGTGCGCGGGCCTCCCACCTCCACGCGGAACGCTCGAAACCGTGGAATAGCTCCGCGAACGCGTCCTCGGTGATCGGTGTCCCCATGGATCACTCAGCCTTCCCGGAACGCTCAATGACGTCAGCAGGCACCCAGACGGCCGTCTCCGCGCGCCCTAGGTCGCGGAGCTTCTTGCGGTCCCGCCAGCCTAGACGCTTGCCCTGCACAACGTAGCCCCCTTCGGCACTGGTGACCTCGTACATGGCCGGGCAGTTGCCGATGTTTGAGTCCTTGGTCTTGTGCATGAACCGAAGTTCCATCGTGGGCGATCCTTCCGGTTGCGAGGCGGACGTTCCGTCTCCGTTCGCGATTGTCCCCTTGCCCACCTGGGCTGTCTAGGGTCATCGGACACTGTCCTGAAGGACTCTTCTCAGGTATTAGAACATCGCAGAACGTTCTTGACAAGACCCTCTGCTCAAGCTCAGTCTGAGGAACCAGACGGGACGAAGGAGAACAGCCAGGCCCGTCTACCTCTCCGGCGTCGGCAGACAGCCGGACGACACCCATCTCGAAGGAGATCTCTAGATGGCAAGCGAGACAGCCCAACACGAGGCGGCCCCGGACGGCTGGCCAAAAGCATGGCGGCCGCTGCCGATGGTTGCGCCGGAGCTCCCAGCTGAGCCCGAGGCGGCAATCACGCTTACGTGCCCGTGTCCGCTCCGTGGGCTCCGCTGCGGAGACTGCATGCTGATTGCTTTCGCTCCGCCCCCGTTCAAGGCAACCCCTCTCGGCTGGGCTCTCGCCACGGCCCGCCGGCTCGGCTGGCGCGTCCGCAGCCTATTCGGAGAGCCAGCCTAGTTCACGCGATGGCCCGGATGTTTGGCGCTTGGGGAAGAGTTGCCAGGCACCGGGCCATCAGCGTTTAAACAGAAAAGGAGCTACCATGACAACGGCGCCAGACAAACTCCCGCAAGAAGAGCCGCTATTCCTTATCGGGCCTCCGCCTGCGTCTCCCAAGCCGAAGCAAAAGAAACTCGCCGCGTGGCATTGGGCCGTCTTGATCATAGGCGTGCCCATTATCGCATTCCTCTCGTGTGTGGGTGCCAACACCGTGGCGCATTGGTGGATCGGCAACCCGCCAGCGGTGCGCGCATCGGCGACAGCCGACCACAAGCCGAAGCCCAACAAGAGCAACCCGGTCCCGCCCCGTTACAACCTGCCTGGTTATCAGTCGGCCGTGAGTGGGCCCGTAGAAAAGGCCTTCACGTCTGCGCTCCGGGCTCTCAGAGCCGATATCAAGGCGCCTGACTATTCGGCGGCGTCAACCGACGCTCCCCGGCTCGTGGCTGCCGCTAACTCGTGGCTCTCACTGCTACGGCCGACGAACCCTCCGCCGAGCTACGGGCCTACAAAGCTCACCTATATGCAAGCGGCCACCATGGCCCGCAAAGCCGGGCAGACAATCCAGCAAGCGCTAAACGCGGGCAACCTAAGCGAATTGCAACGCGGAGCCGATCAAGCGGCCAGGGCGCGATGGTTGCTCTCACACGCTGCGAAGCAGGGGCCAAGGGGCAGCTAACGGCAACGTGCAGTGAGCGCGAGCTGGCCTTTCTGCGTTTCCACCGGGACGGCGCCTAAGCGGTTCCGCTTTACCCGGTACCGGGCGGCCCGGTGCCGCGCGGGGCCCGCATAATCGGCAACCTGGTCGGGCCGAACCGGGTCAGGCGGCCTTTCTCGGGCGGCCCGCGTCGATCCAGAGCTGGCGGGCCAGCACGGCGGTGTCGGTGTTGTCGGTGAACATGCCGTCTACGCCGAGCTCGAAGAACAGCCGGTACTCGGCGATGGCGTTGCCGTAGTCAGCGGGGTTGGTGCCCCGCTGGAAGTCCGCCGGCAGGAAGTTGTTCTCGTTGCGGAACGTGTAGGGCGTGACGAGCAGTCCGGCGCGGTGCGCGTCGTCCACGAGCGAGGTCGGCACTGTCAGGTGGTTCGATGCATCTCGCGGAACGATCTGGTTCTTGTCCGGACCCAGGTAGGTCGCGTATTGGGCCACCCCGCGCAGCCCGGCGGGCGTCACCAGGTCGGCGTACGTGCGGGGATCCCCGCTCGCCACGAAGTCGGCCGGGGCGCCGCTGGCCGCGGTCAGCTGCATCAGCGGCACCGTTGTGTGCTGGTGCAGCCACTGCAGGTTGCCCACCTCGAACGACTGGATGATCACCCCGGAGCCCTGGTTGTTGAGGCCGTTGCGACGCAGCACATCCAGCAATCGCTGCTCCATGGGCAGGCCGATCGAGCGGAAGTACGTCGAGTGTTTGATCTCCGGCACGAGGTTGACGTGCCGGTGGTATTTCAGCGACAGCTCGCGCGCCTGGTCGATGTCGTCCTGGAGAGTCGGGACCTGCCAGAGCCCGTCGTAGAGCGTGTTGTGCTGGCGAATGCCAGGCAACCTCTCGATCGCGTGCAGTGTTTTGAGCTCGGCGAGCGTGAAGTCGGTGGTGAACCAGCCCGTCATGGTGACGCCGTCGATCACCTTGGTCGTCTTGCGGTTGGCGAATTCCGGATGGCTGGCCACATCGGTGGTCTGGCTGATCTCGGGTTCATGCCGGTCGATGAGCACGCCGTCCTTGGTCGGGACGAGGTCAGGCTCGATGTAGTCGGCGCCCATCGCGACCGCGAGGTCGTAGCCGCCCGCCGTGTGCTCCGGGCGGTATCCGGCGGCGCCCCGGTGTCCGAGCACCAACGGTGTGGACGCACGGCGGTCGCCCGATGACCCGGGCGCGGCGGCTGTCGAGTCAGCGGCGGCGGCCGAGACGGCGGTGGCGGAGAGCGCCGCGACGGCAAGTATCGCGACCGATCGTGCGCTGGGCCAGTGCGGCATGGACGCTCCTCGGCTGCTCGGCAGATGGGAATGCCCCAATCTCAAGGGCACCGGGTGAACGCCGCGTTGCCGCCGCCGGAAGCCTGGAAGACTACTCGGCGCGCAGTCGCGCGCGGCCGCCTCAGGCGTCAGGCCTCGCCCTCTGGAGGGCAACCCGCTGCCCCGGCCGCGAGCCTGCGAATAACCGGGGAGGCGGCCCGGCGGCTGCTAACTGGCGGCCCGGTTTGACTCACCCGTACCTCGTTGGTACATTACTCAAGTAATGAACCACCTAACCGGGAGGTTCTGGGTGCCGGCGCTGGACGAGGGCACGCCACTGTTCGTGCAGATTGCGGAGCAGCTGGCTGACGACATCGTCGAAGGTGTGCTGGCCGAGGGCGCGCGAGTGCCGTCGACCAACGAGCTGGCGGCTTATTACCGCATCAACCCGGCGACCGCCGCGAAGGGGATCAACTTGCTGGTGGACGAGGCGGTGCTGGAGAAGCGCCGCGGCATCGGGATGTTCGTTGCCTTCGGTGCGCGGGAACAGCTGCGCGCCGACCGCCGCAAGAGGTTCGCCGAGCAGTTCATCGACCCCATGCTGGCCGAGGCCAGGCGGCTGGGCATCGACACCGACACCCTGGTGTCCCTGGTGCGGGGACCCGGCTGGCACAACGGAGGCGACACGCCATGACCCCGACGATCTCCGCGACGGCGCTGGGCCGGCGCTACCGCGATCAGGTCGCGCTCGACAACGTCTCGCTGACGGTCGAGCCGGACTCCATCACCGGGCTGCTGGGCCGCAACGGCGCCGGCAAGACGACCCTGATGCGCATCGTCACCGGGCAGGAGTTCCCCACCGCCGGCGACGTCCGGGTGTTCGGGGAGGTTCCGGCGGAGAACGATGCGGTGCTGCGCCGCATGGTGTTCGTGCGCGAGGAGCAGACCTACCCGGACCTCCGCGTGGGCCACGTCATCCAGGTGGCCTCGTGGTTCTACCCGAACTGGAGCGAGGAGCTGGCCCAGCAACTGCTCGCCGATTTTGAGCTTCCGCTGCGGCGGCGGATCAAGAAGCTGTCGCGCGGGATGCGCTCGGCCGTCGGGATCGTCATCGGGCTGGCAGCCCGCGCCGAACTGACGCTGTTCGACGAGCCCTACGCGGGCCTGGACGCGGTGGCCCGGCAGCTGTTCTACGACCGGCTGCTGGCGGACTTCGCCGCGCACCCGCGCACCGTGGTGCTGTCCACCCACCTGATCGACGAGGTGGCGGACCTGCTGGAGCACGTGGTGATACTCGACCGCGGGCGGGTGGTGCTGGACGCGCCCGCCGACGACGTCCGCGGCACCGCCATGACGGTCAGCGGCCCGGTAACGGCCGTGGAGGAGTTCGTGGCGGGGCGGCCGGTATGGCACCGGCAGCGGCTGGCTTCACGCGCCTCGGTCACGGTGACCGGCCCGCTGGACAACGCCGCGCAGGCCCGCGCCCGCGCGCTGCATCTGAGACTGGAACCGCTGTCGCTGCAGCAACTGCTGGTCCACGCGGCCGGCACCTCCGCTGACGAGAAGGTGAGCGCATGAAAACGCTGGTGAACGTCGCCCGCTACCACCTGGCGGACCGCGTGACCTACCTGGCCCTGCCGTGGGGGATCTTGGCGTTCAGCTTCCTCATCAACGTGGTCATCTCGGGGCGGCTGCCCAGCCCGCAGGGCGATTACACCGGCGGGCTGCTCACGATCTACGCCTACCTGCTCGTCTGCGGCGCGCTGAGCATGACCAGGGCGCTGCCGTTCGGGCTGATGCTCGGCGTCAGCCGCCGCGTCTATTACCTCGGCACCGCCCTGCTGATCGTGGCGCTCGGCGCCGTCTGGGGACTGGGGCTGACGGTGCTGCAGGCCGCCGAGCGTGCGACCGGCGGCTGGGGCGTCGGGCTCCACTTCTTCCGGGTGGCGTGGATCATGGACGGCCCGTGGTACCAGACCTGGCTGACGTCCTTCGTGCTGCTGGTGCTGTTCTTCTGGTACGGCATGTGGTACGGGCTCGTGTATCGGCGCTGGAACGTGGTCGGGCTGGTCGCCTTCATCGCCGCCCAGCTGCTGGTCGCTGTCGTCGCGATCGTCACGGTGTCGACGATGCACAACTGGGCTGCCGTCGGGCACTTCTTCGCCACCATCACCGCACCCGCGCTGATCGGTGTCCTCGCCGCGCTCACCGTCGCGCTGGGGCTCGGCGGCCTCGCCACCATTCGCCGGGTCACCATCTGACGTCCGGCCCGGCCGCGGGGGGCGACCGGGCCGCGGGGCGCCGCCCGCGGCTGGCCCTGGCTGGTGGGCCGATGCCCTACAGTGACGGCCGTGAGCCCTCGCAAGGCCCGCCGGCTGCCGGCGGGCATGCCCCGCAAGCCGCGGGGGGGCGTCCCCCGCGGCCGCCCGGGGCACCCGGGCGGGGATGAGGGGGCCGACGGCCCCGCGCTCCGGCTCGGCCCCGAGCGCGCCGAATCGGCGCCCGACGGGGACTGGGTGGTCCGGCTGGTGCCCGGCTCCGCCAGCGCGAAGACCTACCGCTGCCCGGGCTGCGACCAGGAGATCCCGCCGGGCACCGCCCACCTGGTCGCCTGGCCGGCCGACACCAGCGGCCCGCAGGACCGCCGTCACTGGCACAATCCCTGCTGGCAGCGGCGGCTGCAGCGGCACACCCGCGGCGGCCGGGGAGGAAGGTGACCGGGGGATGAGCGAGATCCGGGCCAGCACGGTCCTGCCGGCGCGGCGCGAGCCGGTCACCCTGCACACCGCGGACGGGCTGTCGCTGGTGGGCGAGCTCGCGCGGCCAGCCGGGCGCGACCCGGTGGCCACCCTCATCTGCCTGCACCCGCTGCCGACGCACGGCGGGATGATGGACAGCCACCTGCTGCGCAAGGCGGCCTACCGGCTGCCCGCCCTGGCCGACCTGGCCGTGCTCAGGTTCAACACCCGCGGCACCGC
>Ga0066905_100000132_pt1 | contig 15259 bp, 12 predicted proteins | sample PanSoiMetaPlot36_FD_67483 | JGI IMG/M metagenome (GOLD analysis project Ga0066905, IMG submission 67483) | Tropical forest soil microbial communities from Panama analyzed to predict greenhouse gas emissions - Panama Soil Plot 36 (version 2) | ecosystem: Environmental > Terrestrial > Soil >... | reverse complement strand
ATCAGTCCTTCGACCGTCGTACGCAACTTCGACACATCACGGTGACGCAGCAGATGGGCGAGCAGCGGGTGTTCGGTCTGCGCATAAAGGCCGGTCAGCGCGTCCGCATCGGTGGTGTATCCCGTCTTGATGCGCTTCGTCTTGGGCAGCTTGAGCTCATCGAAGAGGATGGCCTGGAGCTGCTTGGGCGAGCCGAGGTTGAACTCTCGTCCGACGATCGCGTAGGCCTGCTCCGCCGCAGTCTTCACTTCGGCCGCGAAGCCTGCTTCGAGATCGGCCAGATAGTCAGCATCGGCAGCAATCCCGACCTGCTCCATGTCGGCGAGGACACGCACGAGCGGCAGCTCGACGTCGCGCAGCAGCGGCATGCCGTTCTTGCCTTCCAGCTCTCCGTCGAGGACCTCGGCAAGATCGACCACAGCGCGCGCCCGCACGATCAGCGCGTGAGACTCGTCGGCTTCGTCCCCCCCATCAAGAGAGAGCTGTCCGTCCGGAGCCTCCTCGGCGCGCAGCTCGCGGCGGAGGAAGCGCAGCGCCAGGTCAGCGAGATCGAAGGAGCGCTGGCCAGGAAGCACGAGATAGGCCGAAAGCGCGGTGTCGCAGGCCAGGCCGCGAAGCTCCCAGCCATGTGCACGGAAGGCGAGCAGCGGACCTTTTGCGTCGTGGAGCACCTTCGGTCGGTCGACATTGGCCAGCCAATCGCCGAAGGCATGATCATCTTCTGCGGTCAGCTGCGCCGGGTCGAACCAGGCGCCGGCACCATCCGTCGAGGCCAGTGCCACACCGGTCAGGGTGCCTGTCCCCCGACCCCAGCGACCGGAGGCCGCAACGCCCACCCGGTCCTTGCCTGAGGCGTGCTGGACCAGCCACTCGGACAGGTCACCGGGGGCGAGCATTCGCCCGTCCACGTCGAAGCCCGCCTCTGCCTCCGGCATAGCACTCGTCAGGGTCTGGTAGAGGCGGTCACGCAGCACCCTGAACTGAAGCGTGTCGAAGACGGCATGGACGGCGTCCCGATCCCAGCCCGGCCAGGCGAGCTCGTCGGGACCTGCCTCGAGCGGCACGTCGCGGACCAACTCGGTCAGCTGGCGGTTGGTCATCACCGAGGACAAGTGCGCCCGGAGCGCGTCCCCGGCCTTTCCTTTCACCTCGTCCACACGATCGATCAGGGCGTTGAGAGACCCGAAGTCGATGATCCACTTCGTCGCGGTCTTCTCCCCCACACCGGGAATCCCGGGAAGGTTGTCGCTCGGATCACCCCGCAGCGCAGCAAAGTCTGGGTACTGATGCGGGGTCAGCCCGTACTTTTCCGCGACCGCACCCGGAGTCATTCGCGCAAGATCCGAGACGCCCCGCCGGGCGTAGAGCACTGTCACCGAGTCCGACACGAGCTGGAACGCATCGCGGTCGCCGGTCACAATCAGCACCTCGTAGTCCGCGGCTTCCGCTTGCGTCGACAGCGTCGCGATGAGGTCGTCGGCCTCATAACCCTCGAGGGCGAGCTTGCGGATTCGCAACGCGTCGAGCACCTCGCCGATCAGCTCGACTTGGCCGCGGAAGTCGACCGGCGTTTCGGACCGCTTCGCTTTGTATTCGGCATAGCGCTCGGCGCGAAACGTCTTTCTCGAGACGTCGAACGCCACGGCGATGTGCGTCGGATGCTCGTCGCGCAGGGCGTTGATCAACATCGCCGTGAACCCGTAGACGGCGTTGGTCGGCTGCCCGGTCGTGGTGGAGAAGTTCTCGACAGGCAGCGCGAAAAACGCCCGGTAGGCGAGCGAATGGCCGTCGAACAACAGCAGCCGCTTGCCGCCGCTATGCCTCGCCGCGCCTGGGTCCTCGTTCGTCATCACAGCCTCAAGCCTATGAGGTGGCGCCGACAGGATGCGGCCTCGCGGACAAGGTCATGCACGCGAGTGACCACGCCGCCGGTAGGAGCCTAAGGTCGGGTAGAGAGCCGGCGCCTGGCGAGGAGGATGGGTGGACGCGACGAGCAGCGGACCTAACAGCCTTGATGCGACGCAGAGTCCTCAGCCACGATCGGCAAGCCGAGGCGTCGAGGTGCCGATGTGGCTGCGCGACCTAGGCCCGGGAACCCTCGCCGAGCGCATGGGCATCGAGTTGACCGAGATCGGCCAGAAGCGCCTGGTCGCGCGGATGCCGGTCGAGGGGAACACCCAGCCTTACGGTCTCCTGCATGGCGGGGCATCGGCGGTTCTCGCCGAGACGCTTGGCTCAATCGGTGCCCAGCTCAGTGGCGGACCCGGGATACAGGCGCTGGGCATCGAGCTGTCCTGTACGCACCACCGCGCCGTCCGCAGCGGTTACGTGACCGGGGTGGCGGCGCCGATCCATGTCGGCCGCACCGTCGCCACGTACGAAATCGTCATCTCCGACGAGCATGGCCGGCGGGTCTGCACGTCGCGCCTCACCTGCCTGCTCCGGCAGGGCGGCGACTAGCCCGCCCACCGCAAGCCTGATGAATTAAGGCCTGGGCGGCAGCGCCTCAGTCGCTGCCGACGGGTTCGGCCGAACGCTCGGCGAGCCTCACCATCACGGCGCGGATCCTTGAGCGGGTGAGGAACCTCTTGCGGCGTTCGATGAGGTCGGTCGCGACGTCGGCACGGAGCTCGTCGGCGGCGAGCCGACGGCGCACTACGGCGGACGAAGATGACCGGGTCATTGTGAGCGGCCGCAGGCCGAGCCGTGCGAAGAAACGGCTCGCGTCCCGAAGCGTCGGATCGAGGGCAACCGAGATCTGGTCCGCGCCGATGTCATCGGCGTAGTCGAGTACGGCAACGATGAGCGCGCGGCCCATGCCACGACGCCGATGCTCAGGCCGGACATGGATGAAGGCGATGTGAACTGCGTTTGACACCTGCAACGGGACGAGCGGCTGGCACACGACGTAGGCGAGGCCGACGGGCTCGTCATCCATGACAGCAATGAACAGCCGGGCATCGGGGTTCTCGATCAGCTTGGCGAGGCCAGCCGCTGCCGCGGCAGGCTCGGACAGCGCCCTGGCTAACCGGCCCCCGGTCTCCCGCAGCTCCCCCCACATCTCCTCGATAGCCGGCAGGTCGTCTGCACGGGCGGGCCGGACCACGGGAACGCGGGTCATTGGCTCTACCTCCGCTCCGTGCACCGTTGCCAGCGCACCTCCACCCGCCGCGTTGCGGGAGCCAACGTGTCCGCAGAGATCCCGACGGCTGGGGGATCCCGACGCCCATGACGAAGGCGGCAAGGACTGCGGATGTGCGGAGCGTACGACCTTTCCGCTGATTCGCCCAGAGGCAAGACAGGTACGGCAGCGGTTGGCGACACAAGACGCGCCGCCCGGCGACACGACCAGACCGACATGCGGTGACAGAGCTGTCGACGGTGCGGTAGGACGGAACCTCCTGACGCGGATCTGGCCGGGGGGTGCAATGCGCGGCGCGGGCACGGCGCTCAACGTTGCGAGCGTCCTGGTTGGCTCCAGCATTGGCGTGCTCCTCGGGCACCGGCTCGCGGAGCGCACCCGCGAGGTGGTCACCGACGCGCTCGGTCTGGTCACGCTCCTCGTCGCGGCGCTGTCGGCCGCAAGCGTCCTGGACAATTCACTCGGCCGGGCGGTCGGCCCACGCGCACCGGTGCTGATCGTGCTGGGCTCGTTGCTGATCGGCGGGATCGTGGGTTCGCTCCTCCGCATCGAGGACCGCCTCGAGGGCATCGGCGCGGCGCTGCAGCGCCGATTCGCGCGACGATCGGCCTCCAACGCCGGTCCACGCCTGATGAATCCGTTGCAGGTCAGCGAGGACTCACGCACGCAAGCGGGCCGCCACCGCAGGCCTGGCGTCGCGGCACCTGACACCAGCCCGCCGGCCCACCCGCCCGGTCAGGCCCGACCGGTCGCGCGACACCGGGCGGCCCACGGCCAGCAGCGGTTTATCGAGGGCTTCGTCACCGCATCCTTGGTTTTCTGTGTCGGGCCACTGACCATCCTCGGTTCCCTCTCCGACGGCCTCGGACGCGGCATCGACCAGCTGGCGCTGAAGTCCGTACTCGACGGGTTCGCCGCGATCGCCTTCGCGGCTTCCTTCGGCTGGGGGGTTGCCGCCTCCGCATTGACGATCTTGGTTGTCCAGGGATCCCTCACTGTTATCGGCTTTGCGCTCGGAGGTTTCCTGCCCGACGCTCATGTCGCCGCTCTCACGGCGACCGGGGGTCTGTTGCTCGTCGGAGTCGGCCTGCGTCTCCTCCGCGTCAAGCAAGTGCCGGTCGGTGATCTGTTACCGGCGTTGATCGTCGCTCCACTCCTGGTAGAGGCGGTGGTGACGGTTCGTTAGAGATCGGGTACGACAAAGTAGGAGAAACACTTGTCACTGATTGATGACGATCTTCCAGTAGGTCCATATCGCAGCTATGCTCCGCCACACGCTCACGACAGCCCGTGGTGCGCCGTCACCACAGACATCCGGAAGAGGGACCACCTGTGCGCAAGGCAGCGATTGCGCTCACAGCCTTCCTCGGCGGCCTGTTAATCGTCCTTGGCCTCAGCGCAGGCAGTGCGTCGGCGCAGGAGGGTGGGGAGGCCGTCCGCGGCACGTTGGTGAGCGCGGGCCAACCGGTGGCCAACGTGAAGATCGACGTGAAGGCCGAGGGCGGGGCCCCGGTCGGCAGCACCGTATCCGACGCCAAGGGCAAGTGGCGCGTCGACGTCCCAGGCGGAGGGCGGTACGAGGTCAGCCTCGACGCCGGGACGTTGCCCGCTGGTGTCGGCCTGGTCAACCCCGACCAGCAGACCCTGCACATCCAGGTGTTCTCCGGCAACGTGCGTACAGTTCTCTTCCGGATCGCCCCCGGCGGCGCGTCTTCGGAGAAGACGCAGTCCAAGTGGGATCGCGTCCCGCAGCTGGCCTTTGACGGCATCAACTTCGGCTTGATCATTGCCATGGCCGCCATGGGCCTGTCGCTGATTTACGGTACGACCGGGCTCACCAACTTCGCGCACGGCGAGCTGGTAACCCTCGGCGCGATCGCCGCCTACTACTTCAACGTCACCGTCGGGCTGAATCTCATCCCCGCCGCCATCCTTGCCACGGTCGTTGCCGGCGCCTTCGGCTACCTGCAAGACCGCTTCTTCTGGGGATGGCTGCGGCGGCGCGGCACCGGCCTGATCGCCATGATGATCGTGTCGATCGGTCTCGCGCTCGTGCTGCGCCACCTCTACCTCTACTTCTTCCGTGGATCGCCGCGGCAATTCGCGGACTACACGATCCAAAAAGGGCTCAATCTGGGTCCGGTCGACGTGACGCCGGCGACCCTCGTCGGGATGGCGATCGAGATCGTGATCCTCACGGCGGTCGGCCTCGCCCTGCTGAAGACCAGGCTCGGCAAGGCGACCCGCGCCGTCGCCGACAACCCGTCACTCGCCGCGTCGTCGGGGATCGACGTCGAGCGGGTGATCAGGATCGTTTGGACCGTCGGAGCGGCGATCGCCGGCGTGGCCGGCATCCTGCTCGCCATGCAGCAGTCGGTGAACTATCAGATGGGGTTCCAGATCCTGCTGCTGGTGTTCGCCGGAGTCATTCTTGGCGGGCTCGGCACAGCGTTCGGTGCGCTGGTCGGTTCGCTCATCGTCGGGCTCATGATCCAGCTCTCCACGCTGTTCATCCCCGAGGAAATGAAGAACGTTGGCGCACTGCTCGTGCTGATCATCGTCCTGCTCATCCGGCCGCAGGGGATCCTTGGCCGGGCCGAGCGGGTGGGCTGAGAGGAGTCCGGCCATGAATTGGGACACCATCTTCTCGGTCAGCATCGAAGCTGCGATCGGCACGAACGCGGTCATCTATACGCTCGCGGCGATCGGCATCAACGTGCAGTTCGGCTATACGGGACTGCTCAACTTCGGCCAGGCCGCCTTTATGGCCGTCGGTGCTTATGGTCTCGCGGTTGGTGTCGCCACCTGGGGCCTCAACTTCTGGCTCAGCATCTGCATCGGGATAGCTTCCGCGGTCGCACTCGCGATCATCCTCGGTATCCCGACCCTGCGGCTGCGCGCGGACTATCTGGCCATCGTGACGATCGCCGCGGCGGAGATCTTCCGGATCACGGTACGAACCTCGAACTACCGCGACGTCACCGGGGGCACCGATGGCCTACAGCAGTTCTCCGGCGCCTTTTTCGACATCAACCCGTACGGAAAAGGTCAGTATGGTGTCGGGCCGGTCAGCTTCGACGATCGGACCATGTGGGTGCTGACGGTGGGCTGGATTCTCGTCGCGCTCTGCTGCCTGGTCGTCTATCTGCTGATGCGCAGTCCGTGGGGACGGGTGCTCAAGGCGATCCGTGAGGATGAGGATGCTGTCCGCAGCCTGGGCAAGAACGTCTTCGCGTACAAGATGCAGTCGCTCATTATGGGTGGCGTCATCGGCTGCCTTGGCGGCTTCATCTTCGCGCTATCAACGGGTTCTGTGACCCCGGACAGCTACGCGCCCGAGGTCACGTTCTTCGCATACACGATCGTGATCCTCGGCGGTGCCGCCCGCGTCCTCGGCCCTGTTGTCGGCGCCGTCATTTTCTGGCTGTTCATCCAGTTCTCCGACCAGATCCTCCGCCAGGCGATTAGCGCCGGGTACATCCCGAACTCGGTCATGGACACCACGCAAGTCGGCGCTGTCCGCTTTATCCTGGTCGGATTGGGGCTGATGGCGCTCATCATCTTCCGTCCCCAAGGGATTTTCGGCGACAAGAGGGAGATCGCACTCGATGCACGCTGAGGAAACCGTCAGCGCCGCCGACGCGGCGCTCTCCGGCGACCGCGAGGCAGCAGCTCGCGCCGCGCTCGCGACTGTCGATCCCGTGCCTGGCGCCGCCAAGCCCGATCCGATCCTCGTTGCAGACAGGGTCATGCGAAGGTTCGGCGGCTTGACCGCGGTGGACGTGGAGCATGTGGAGGTTCAACGCGGCTCCATCACCGCGCTCATCGGACCCAACGGCGCGGGCAAGACGACGCTCTTCAACCTGCTCACGGGATTCGACGATGCCAACGAAGGTCATTGGACCTTCAACGGTGACCGGATCACCGGCCTGCCGCCCTACCGGCTCGCGCGGCGCGGAATGGTGCGGACGTTCCAGCTGACGAAGGCACTGGCGAAGCTCTCGGTCATCGAGAACATGCGGCTTGGGGCCCAGGCTCAGCGCGGGGAACGCTTCCTCGCCGCGCTGATTGCCAGCATCTGGCAGCCACAGGAGAGCGAGATCACCGAGCGGGCCGACCAGCTCCTTGAGCGCTTCAAGCTCGATCGGATGCGCGACGAGTTCGCCGGCGAGTTGTCGGGCGGCCAGCGCAAGCTGCTCGAGATGGCGAGGGCCCTGATGGTCGGCCCCGAGCTCGTCATGCTGGACGAGCCGATGGCCGGCGTGAACCCAGCGCTCACCCAGTCTTTGCTCAGACACGTCAAGTCGCTGCGGGACGACGGCATGACGGTCCTTTTCGTCGAGCACGACATGGACATGGTCTGTGACATCAGCGACTGGGTGATCGTGATGGCCCAAGGCGCGATCGTGGCCGAGGGTCCGCCTGAGAAGGTCATGGTCAACGAGACCGTCATCGATGCTTACCTTGGCTCGCACCACGACACGCCGCTGAGCGAAGCGGAAGAAGAGGAACAGCTCGCCGAGGCGGAGGCGGAGCTGCGGGAAGAGATCATCGAAGCCGAGCAGGAGCGCGCCTGATGAGCGTGAGCGAGCCGACTAACGGCCTCGGCATTCCGTCCCGGAGCGCGACTGTCGAGATCGATCGCAGCGCGCATCTCGGCGGTGCCGAGGGCGCGCTGCTGCGGGCGGACGACATCGTCGCCGGCTACGTCCCCGAGGTGAACATCCTCAACGGCACCGATCTCTACGCCAAGGAAGGCGAGCTGGTCGGGATCATCGGACCCAACGGAGCGGGCAAGTCGACGCTGGTCAAGGCACTCTTCGGCCTCGTGCATGTCCGGAGCGGGTCGGTGACCTTGCGGGGCGAGGACATCACCAACGCCAAGACGCACGAGCTCGTTGCTAAGGGCGTTGGGTACGTACCGCAGATCAACAATGTCTTCCCGAGCCTCACCATCGAGGAAAACCTCGAAATGGGCGTCTACCAGGCACCCAAGACGTTTCGGCAGCGCTTCGACATGGTGGCGGAGCTGTTCCCGGCTTTGGCCGAACGACGTCACCAGCGCGCGGGCTCCCTCTCGGGCGGCGAACGGCAGATGGTCGCGATGGCTCGCGCGCTCATGACCGAGCCCTCCGTTCTGCTGCTCGATGAGCCGTCGGCAGGCCTGTCTCCGAAGCTGCAGGACCAGGTCTTCATCCGGGCTCAGCAGATCAACCGGACCGGCGTCACTGTGGTCATGGTCGAGCAGAACGCCCGGCGATGCCTGCAGATCTGCGACCGTGGCTACGTGCTCGACCAAGGTCGGAACGCTTATACGGCGAGTGGGCGCGACCTTATGCACGACCCGAAAGTTGTCGAGCTTTACCTCGGCACGCTCGCGAGGGTGTGAAGTGACCCTTGTGCGCAGGGCGCGAGCGTGTGGAGCGTGCTGAATCCCTAGCTTAGGCAGTCGATAGGCTCGCCCGCGTGCTTCGTCCCGTCCACATGTGTTGCGCGGCCGCCTTGGCCTGCCTTGCCGTCGTCGCCGGTTGTTCGTCGGATGACAACAGCTCATCGGCCGCCAACCCCGCGCCACCTTCCTCAAGCGGCTCGCGTGCGGCGCAAGCCTGCGAGCGGCTGGTGGCGCTGATCGGATATTCCGAGGAGTCGCTCGTTCCGGCCGGGCAGGAAAACGATCAGAAGTTCGACGACGCCGCGCGGGGCGGAATCGCCGAGGCAATCGGGACGGCGGAGCGCTATGGCAGCCAGCTGCCGGCCTCGGTCCAGCCGGCCGCCCAACAGCTGGTCAAAGAGGGCTATCAGATCGTGCCGGCGGGCGCGCCACGCGGGATCCAGGTCGCGAGCCTGCGGGACTATCGGCGGGCTGCCGATGAGATCGTGCGCGGCTGTGCGTCTGCCACGGATTAAGAATCCGCTCGGGCCCTGTAAAGGGATGGCTTCACTCTTGGTGCCTGGATGCCAAGACCAGCCAGATGCGGGCAATCCCGGTAGAACGGGCGGATGGGTTGGTCGTCGAGATAATTGTGGGCCCGGCCGAGAGGCCGGGCCCACAATTCTGTGCCATCTGCTACGGTCAGCCGGCGATGTTGCCGGTGAGGTAGTCGATGTTCTTGTAGGTGTTGTCGGCGCCGTACTGGTAAATGCCAATCGTGGCAGTCGCCGGGTCGCCGACGTCGTTGAACTCAATCGGGCCGGAGACGCCGTCGTAGTCGATGTCCTTGCCCTGGTCGAGCAGTGCCTTGCATGTCTTGAAGTCGTTGCACTTCTCGCCGCCCTTGCTGACATTGATCAGCTGGGACTTGATGCCAGCGCCGGTGTCGTTCTTCGCGGCCTCGGCCGCAAGAGCGATCAGGTTGGCCGCGTCATAAGACTCCGGCCCGTAGCTGAAGTCCTCCAGCTTGGGGTCGATGGCGAGCATCTTCTGCTGGAATCCCTCAGGCGAAGCAGCGCCGGGAAGGGTACCCTTCGCTCCATCCAGGGTCCCCTTCGGGAACTTGTAACTGTTGGACAGGTTGCCGTCCACGAAGTACCACGGGACGGTCTTGTTCGCGAGTCCCTGCTTGACCAGCTCCGGCACGATGTTCTGCGTCTCGTTGAATGCGATCAGCGCGATCGCGTCCGGCTTCTTCGCCTTGAGGGCCGAGACGGCAGACGCGAAGTTGGTCGTATCGGTGCCATAGATCTGCTTCTCGACGATCTGGCCGCCGCCCTCGGTGAAGAACTTCTCTACGTTGTCGGCGAGGCCAGTGCCGTAGGCGTCCTGGCGAGCGATGATTCCGAGCTTCGAGTGCCCATCGGCAGCGATCAGGTCAGAGAGAACGCGGCCCTGCAGCACGTCTGGCGGCGCGGTCCGGAAGTAGAAGCCGTTGTCCGGGTAGGTCGACAACTTGTCCGAGGTGTTCGCCGGCGAGAAGTGGATGACGCCCGCGCCAGTGATCTTGTCAATGACGTTGAGCGACACACCGGAGGCCGCCGCGCCGATGATCGCGTCTGCCTTCTGGTTGAGCAGGCTATCCACCGATGGGTTGGCCACGTCCGGAGCGTCGTCGCCCGAGTCACTGTCAATGTTCTTGACCGGTTTGCCGAGCACGCCACCTGCCTCGTTGATCTCTTTGACCGCGAGATGAACGCCAGCGAACTCAGGGGGACCAAGGAAGGCGAGGTCGCCGGTCTGCGGGAGCAGGTTGCCGATCGTAAGAACACCATCACCGGCAGGGAGGGACGTGGATGGCGAGGGGCCGGCTCCGGCGTTGTCGTCGTCGCCGCCGCAAGCGGCGAGGATGAGGCTTGCCGCGCCCAGCACGGCGAGGATTCGCCATACGGGAGTGGGGCGGATCATTTGTTCTCCTTCGCACGAGCAGGGCCGCCGGGGTGCGACCGGCTCTGTCTGTTGGTGTGGGAAACCTATAGAGGACCACCCGCCCGACACCAGACATCGTCGCGATTCGCGAACCACGCGTTGCTTACTCGTGACATTGAGCCAGGCAGTTGAGCCTGCAACAAATCATCCGTTGCCCGCCAAATAGACCGGGCGGTTCCGCGCTATCCAGAGTCGCTCAGCCGTGCTCGGCGATCACCAACTCCGCGACATCGCGCATAGTGACCCGTTTGTCCATCGAGGTCTTCTGGATCCATCGGAACGCATCGGGCTCGGACATGCCGAAGGAGGTTTGCAGGATTCCCTTGGCCCGGTCGACAAGCTTGCGCGTCTCGAGCCGGTCGGTCAGATCCGCCACCTCCGCCTCGAGGGAGATGATCTCGGAGTACCTCGACACCGCCATTTCTATGGCTGGTACCAGGTCAGACTTGCTGAACGGCTTCACGAGGTAGGCCATCGCGCCGGCCTCACGGGCACGCTCCACGAGCTCGCGCTGCGAAAAGGCGGTGAGAATGAGGACCGGGGCCACCCGCTCCTCGGCGATCCGCTCCGCCGCCGAGATCCCGTCGAGGACTGGCATCTTCACATCGAGGATCACCAGGTCGGGCTGATGCTCCTGGGCAAGCTTCACCGCTGCTTCACCATCGCCGGCCTCAGCGACGACGTCGTAACCCTCCTCCTGGAGCATCTCCGCAAGATCCATCCGGATCAACGCTTCGTCCTCGGCGATGACGACGCGCTTGCGGGCAGGCTCGATCGTGGCCACGCGGAATCCCTTGATCTAGAACGAATGCTCCGAGCTTAACGTGAGCGCCGCAGGGCTGGCTGGCCGTGTACCCTTTGCATGGCAAGCCGGGATGATGGAACACGGCAGACATGGCGCTCTCAAAAAGCGCTGCCCGTAAGGGCGTGCGGGTTCAAATCCCGCTCCCGGCACATGTTCCGTCCTCGAAATGGGTTTCCTTCCCCACCGCTGTACGTGAGGCGCTGAGAATTTGTCAGTGGTCCGCGGGAGCATTGAGCATGCGAACCGGACACTTCCTTCCTAACAGCACGGTCGAGCTAGTGCTCAAGTTGTCTGACGCTGGCTTAGCAGACCGCGATAATGCAGAGATTTCGGCGTTGCCGTTAAGACCATCCGGCGCTGGCGGCACGTGTATCAGAGACTCGGATTACCACGGGCTCTAGATAACCCGTCGCGACTCTGCCCACTCTGCGGCGATCGTGGACTCCTGGACGAGGAAGCATACGCGCATTTGCTTGGGTGGTATCTCGGCGATGGATCTTTGGCCCTCCTCCGGAGGGGCGTGTACGTGCTCCAAGTCGACACTGATAACGCATATCCCGGCATCATGGATGAAATCGAGCAGTCGATGCGGCGATTGAAGCCGGGTGGCTCGGTCCACCGCACGGCGCGCAAAGGTTGCAAAGCCATAAAGATGCAATGGAAGCATTGGCCGTGCGTGTTTCCACAACACGGACCCGGCAGGAAGCACAACAGAAAGATTGTCTTAGAGGACTGGCAGCAGGAGATAGTGGATCGGCACTCCGGCCTGTTGCTACGTGGCTTGTTCCACAGCGATGGTTCGCGGTTCATCAACCGGGTCCATGCAGTTACGCTTGCCGGCCGACAAGAGTACGAATACGTCAGATACTATTTTGGCAATAAGTCTCGTGACATCCTTGAGATTTGTGGCGCCGCCCTGGATAGCTTGGGCATTTCCTGGAGATTTACGCGACCTGACAACCTCGCCGTATCCCGTAAAGATGCGGTGGCAGCGCTCGACAAGATCGTGGGGCCGAAGTACTGAGCAGGCGCTTGCTCGCCGGGACGATTTCCCTTCGGTCATTTACGGCGTGGCTCGATGAGCCCTCCTGCGCGGATGGCACGCCTGGTAGTAAGGACGTCACCAGACGCCGCGCGGCCCGCTCACGGCACCGGCCGGTGGGGGTGAAACATGAGACGTGCGAAGCGTGAACTCGTCCGCGTCTGCGCGATCTCCGATGTGCCCGAGGAGGGCGCGATCTCGGTTGTCCTCGACGACCTCCCGATCGCCGTCGTCCGCAGTCAGGGCCGGCTGTACGCGATCGAGGACGTCTGTTCGCACGAAAACGTCGCACTATCCGAAGGCGAGGTCGAGGACGGCACGATTGAGTGCTGGCTACACGGCTCGCGGTTCGACCTCGCGACCGGCCGGGCCATCGGTCCACCCGCAAGCCGACCGGTACCTGTCTATCCCGTCAAGGTCGAGGACGGTCACGTCTATGTTGCGGTCCCTCGGCGGGTACGGACGTAGCTCCACGCGCACGACCTGGGATTTCCTGGCGATAGACAACGGATCGGTTGAAGAAGGCACCCGATCCAGGCTGCGCGGAGTGAGGCGCCCTCCTCAACGGCGTCGAGCTCCGGCATGCATCGCTCCTGCGACGGCTCGCGACCGTCGCAGGAGCGACTGCGTTCGAACGATCCGTTATGCCGCTAGGGCAGCAAGTAGTCGACTGCCCGACCCATCACCTCGTTCCTGTCGGCCTCGTCGGTGATGCCTTCAAAGCCGAACCCGAAGTAGATCGTGTCCTGAGTGGTGGCCACGGGTCCCTCTGGGAACCCGGCGGCCGTGGTCCGGGTGAAGTCGTTCGGGTTGGGCGCGCTTCCGCCAGGCGAACCTGGAGTGGTCCACCCGTCCATTCCGTTCTCGAAGGAAGTCGTTCCCTCGCCGGTCGACACCTCGATGTCATCGACGAAGGTCCCCAGGCCCTGAGTCGCCCAGTCGCTGGCGTAGGAGATGGAGACCTCAACCTGCTGGTTCGCGAAGCCACCGAGGTCGACGTTCCACTGCTGCCAGCCGCCTGAACTGCCGGACGCGGCATTCCAAGCCCCCGTGGTCCCTGTCGGATTACACGACGACTGGCCTACCTGGGTCTGGTAGTGGTCCAGCTGCGGATGCAGTGTCCGCCAGCCGCCGGAGTTTTCTGCCTTGCAGCTCTCGCCGGTGGCCTGCGTCGTGTGCCCGTTCAGGTCGGGCAGGGTGGTCCAGTTGTCCTGCCCAGCCGTGTGGGCCTCGACGAACACGTGGTCCCAGTCGGCCTCGGTGTCGTACGAGGTCCAGAAGGACATCGTGGCTCCACCCGCCGGCACGTTGATCGTGTGAGTGAGCCGCTTGTACGTGATATCGGCGATCTCGGAGTAGGCATAGAAGCTACCGGTATGCGGCGCGAACGGGCCGCCAGGACGATCCCATTTCGCCGCGATCTGGCTGCCGAACTGCGGATAGGTTGCCGGATCGAGAATCCCGCTGGTGGCGAGGAACGATGCGTTGTGGACCTGGTTGTCCGCCCCGGTCCCGCCGCCTAGCGTCCAGCCCGAAGCCGGCGGTCCGGCGAACGGCTGGTCGCTGCCGACGATCGGGAACGGGTTCCCGTCCGCATCCAAGCCCGCATCGGAGACGTAGAGGTATGCGCCAAGGTAGTACTGGAGGAAGTCGTTCTTGTCTCCCCAGTTCAGGCACCGATCAGTGACCTCAGCGGGCGGTGGCGGCGTGCCGCCGAGACACCGTTGATTTGCCACCGGGTCGTAGAGTTGAGTACCTCCGATGCCGTTCTCGGTCCCGCCAGCCCACTGGCCGGTGTAGAGGAGCTTGCCGCCCTCGTTCAGGTACTGACGGATCTCCAGGGTCTCGTCGACCGCCAGCCGTGAGGTGTTTCCGCCGCCCCACCCAGGCTCGCGCACGTGGATGTCGTTCCCGCGGTACCAGATGACCGCCTTGTAGTGGTCCAGCACCCCGAGGTGGTCAGGCGCGGTGCGGCCCATGGCGTCGACGTCGTACACGTCGTAGGCGATGCCATTCGCCTTGAGCGCATCCTCGTAGAACGAGAGGTAGTTCGGCGTCGACGGGCTCGTGTTGGCGTACGCAGGGGAGGCGGAGGCACCGGTCCGATCCTCTGCGGCCAGGATCAGGACGTCGGCGTCGTCGCTGTCCTCGACCACATTGAACGTGGCGTGCTCGCTGGTCTCGCCGCCGCCGGTAAACCAGTAGTCGACCGAATCACCAACATCGAGGTCGGGCACAACGCCCCTCAGATAGTGGTAGTAGACGTCGTAGGCGTTGTTCCCCCCGAACCGCTCGCCCGGGGGCGACTCATTAGCAGAGGCGGTCTGCGCCGCGCCACCGTTGATCGAATAGTGCAGCGTGACGTCGCCGACGGCGCGCTTGGCCAGCACCTCAACCGGCTGTGACGACCCGCCGGCGTAGGAAACGTGGACGGTGAGGTCAGAGGCGGGCCAGTTCGTCTTCCACGGGTCAATCGTTGACTCGTTCAGGTATAGCCCCTTGGTGTCCAGCTGGATATGCGAGACCGGGTCGTCCGGGTCCTGGGCGGATTGGGCAACCCTCAATGCGAAGTCGAGGTTCTTCTCGAACTCGCCCTGGATGAGGTTCTCGTCATCCGGGAAGACGAAGCCGCAGCCGTCGCACCCCTCGTTGAGCTCCGGAGTCCAGGCCAGCGTGCCCCGCTTTGCATGGGCCCAGTCGGTGAACTCGCCATTGGTCGTGTACAGGTCGGCCGAAACGCCCGGGTTGAAGCCCTCTACTGCAGGGTCGTTGTCCCGCCCGGTAAGTGCCACATAGACGGGGTCGTCGGCTGACGGAGTCAGGGTCTGCCAACCCTGCGGATAGAGCAGCAACGGGCCGAACGAGTGATAGCTGATCGCGAACTTGAAGGGAACCTTGTCGAACAGGCTC
>Ga0066905_100000131_pt1 | contig 15291 bp, 4 predicted proteins | sample PanSoiMetaPlot36_FD_67483 | JGI IMG/M metagenome (GOLD analysis project Ga0066905, IMG submission 67483) | Tropical forest soil microbial communities from Panama analyzed to predict greenhouse gas emissions - Panama Soil Plot 36 (version 2) | ecosystem: Environmental > Terrestrial > Soil >... | reverse complement strand
GGCTGATCAGGCGGTTGAGTCCCCGTCTGCCGCTGGCGCTGGTGATCGCGCCGAGCGCGCTCGCCAATTCCGCATTCGCCTTGGCTCTTAAGGCGGCGCCGGCGCCACGCGCCGTATAGCGGATGTGGAGCACGACGTCCGAGATGGTGTCATAGTCGAAGGCGCGGAACGCCTCCGGCAATTCGAGCCGCCAGGCGCTGATGGCGCCGGAGCCTTCAAAGGGCAAGTAACGTTCGTCGCGCAGATTGGTCTCAAACAGGCCGCTATCGTTCTGCGCGGAGCTGGTGACGACGGATTGAATGGCGCCAAATGAATCGACAAAACGCGGATCAGCGCCTGCCGCGTCGTCGCGCGCATAGCTGGGGCTCAAGCCCGTCTTGCTTCGCACCGAGCTGCGCAGCAGCGTGAGCGTGCAATTCACGCCGGCATAGGGCCCGGCCACGCACGGAACGGTCACGCTGACGGATTTGATTCTGCGCATGAAATGGCCGGGGAAGTCGAGGTCATACATTACTTCCGGAATGACGAATTCGCAGCGCCCGGTCTGCCGCAGCGCAATCAGCGCTTCAGGGTCGAGGCTGAGAAGCGAGACGTGCTTGGTGATCTCGTATTCTCGCTTGTTCTGATCCAGATAGGCCGATTCCATGCGTTTGATGTCTTGACTCAGGCTTTCGCCCGCGAGCAGTCCTTTGCGCAGGCTGTCCCAATAACCGAACTTGATGAAGTCGCTCGTCTCCAAGCCGAGTTCGAAGCGATAGGCGCGCTCAGCCCGCTTCGCGGCGTCATAAGCGAGCTGATAGGCCTGGAAGTAGGTGGACGCGATCTGGCCCGACGTCCATTCGTAAAGTTCCTGATTGGTGTATTTGTCGCGCATGGCCTGATCCACCGCGCGGGCGTTCTCGATCTGCTTCTGGTTGACACTCATTTCCTGTTGCAGCGCCAGCACGCGCAATTGCGCCGCAACCATTTGCGTCGAAATCTGTTGGATCTCCTCCAGGATGGTCTTGCATTGCAGGCTCCATTCAAGCGCGCGACGCTTATAGCCGCCCAGGATGGACGCCTGGTTGGCGGCGTAGGAGTGCTGGCCGGATTTGAAGTTGAAGCGGTTGGCGAAGACGCGGGCGATCGCGGACAGCGCTGTGCCTCCGAAGGTCGAGCCGATAGTGGGGGGGACGCCCAGCTTGAAGTCCGGCACCAGGCCCACGATCGTAGCGATCATATCGGCGTCCATCGCCATCAACTGTTGTTCGTTGGCCTCCTTGAGTTCGTCGAGCTGGCGCTTCTCGAACCGATTCATGGGCAACGTAGCGCGCTCGGAGGTCTGGGCCTCGCTCAGCATCTCGCCCGAAATCACCTTATCGAGCGCGGCCACCGCCTTCCCGACCTCTTCGTTCGTCATCTTGAAGCATGCTTCAAGAAGCTTGTGCGGCGAAGAGGCCTCCAGAATCGTCTGCCCGATCGTGTGCAGCGTTTTCAGCAGATGCAGCGGGCCGGGCATCGGGTTCGTGGGCGCCACGTCCACGGTCTGCAATTCGCTCAGCATGGCGAGGTTGTGATTGAGCCGCTCGTTGGCCGAGTTCATCGTGTGCGTGAGCCCCTGCAGCGACGCCTCCGCCTCTTGCAGCTGAATCGATTTGAGCGTGCGCGTCATCGTCAGCGCTTCGATTTCCTGGCCCGAGCGCAAGAGCGCCATGGCCTCGCCGTCTCGCTTCTCGAGCGCGGCAAGCAGCGCGCCCCCCAGCGCCTTCACTTCGGCGCAGAGTTCGGTGGCCTTCTGCGCCATCGCGTTGAACCGATAGGCCGGCAGGGGCGCGTTCATGTCGGAGAGCGCGCTGGTGATGTCGATGCCGGCCGCCGCGGCCTTGACCAGCATGGCGGGATCGATCGGGGGCTCGAACAGCGGCAATTGCCGCTCGACGCCCTCGATATTCATGCAATGGCGGATCTTGTAGAGCCGGTCTTCGACCGTGTCCCAATAGGAAATCAGCTTCTCGTTATAGGGCACGCAGAAATAAAGCATCATCAGCGGCGCAGGCGGCGCGTTGGCGCCCCCGCTCGCGGGCGGCGCGGAGGGCGAGATGAAGTCTTCGATCGCCACTAGCACGTTCGCGGTGGTGAGGTCGGCGTTGGCGTTCGGCATCAGGGTGTTGAAGGTCTGCGTCACCGGACGCGCGCGCGGCGGTATGCGGTTCGGCCTGCGGCCCAGCAGCGCCGAAGCGAGGATATAGAGCTGCGTCGCCTCGTTGATGCTCTCGATAGTGTCGCGACGGAACAACTGGTCGCCCCAGGCGATCAGATTGTCGAGATACTTCATGACCACGCTGAGCTGATACGCGCGCGGCCGCCACGCTGCGATGGCGTGCGGGTCAAACGGATGTTTGAGCGATTCTTGCACTTGTATTTCGAGGTCGGTCGGGTCGCCCGGATTCTGTTGGTCGCGCGCGAGCTGACGCATGAGCTCTTGGATCGGCTCGCCTTGGCCGGCTTTATAGAAGGGCAGCGCTTTCCAGAAGCGCCGCGCATAGTCCGTGGGACTGGGGTTGAGGTTGGGGTTGAGGGGGTCCTCGTGCGAGGTCGGATCGAAGACGAAGTGAAACCAGCGCCGCGCTTCGTCGAAGCGCTGATTCTTGCTGAGCCGCGTCGCCATCAGGAACGGCGCGTGGAAGAAGAGCTCCCAGTTGTATTGCGAATAGGCGCCGTCAGGAGAGAAGTCGACATTCTCCGCCGGGTATCGGATATCGACGATATTTGTGGGCTTATATGCATTGACGAATTCGGCGCCCTGATCGATATCAAAGCTTTGCCCATTGTAGGCGTGAGGGAGAGAGACGTTGCCCTTGTCGCGCTGATCCTGGTTCTTGAGGGAGAAGAAAGCGTCCAAGCCCCCAACCAGAATGGAACGGCAAAATTCGTCTACGTAGGGGTGAAAGAATGTGCGGAAGCGCAGTCCTTCAGTGGCGGTCGGGTCCTTCACCCCGTAGAACAACGCTGGGTACAGCTCCTTTAGGCCTATGGTTAAGAGCGCGTCGAAATCGAGGAATTCGCTTTGGTGAACAAAGTATGTATGCCGGTCACTCTGAACAAAGAACGGATCGTTTGAGAACCATGACTCCTCCCTATTTGCGAGACTGATGCGAAGCGCGGTCCTTGGCGAAACAACGGTGGGTCGGATTAGGCCCCTGGTATTTGTCAAAATCGGAATGGAGAGGGGGCCCGCGCCTACGAAGAGATGACTCGCCCGTCGCGCGCCCGGAATTCCTGCGCCTGCATAAGGCTGGTATTCCGAATCCCGGTCGGAGAACAAATGGAAGGGCTGAATGCGCCGCAGTTTTGACAGGGACCGATATTTCCATTTTGGGGTGGCGCCACTCGATAGCGGCGCGCACAGCACAAGATATACTTGGTCTTCCAATCCTCCCGCGAAGAGCCAGAACCGATCGAGAGGAGCGTTTTCCTCCTGGTAGTCGCTAGGGATTGATGCGATCTCAGCATCGAGCAGCTTTTTCGGCGTCCATCCATTGGGCCCTCGCGAGCTGCTTGCAACGCGGACGTCCCAGTAACGCTTAGGGTCGGTGATCGGCGCGCCTTGTGTTATTGTGAGCGCTCCATCTTTTGCCTTCTTGTGGAAGTTCAACCAGAATAGATGGACCTCGCCGAGTCCGAACACTGGCGCTATGTGGTCACCTTCCAGGCCGACGTCGACGCTTTCCCATGGAGTCCAATGATAGCCGTCGATCCTCTGACGATACCAGTACGAACGTGGGTCTTGGAAAGAGCGAGCGATGACATGTACGTTCTTTCCTGAGTTCTCGACTTCCCCATCGGCGCCAAAGGCGCCCACGACTTCCAGCCGCGCCACGCTCTCGAGCTTGTCTAGATAGGCGAGAAAAGCCGGCTCCAAAGTTTCCGGGCTCGGATCGCCCTTGCCGATCGCAGCCTCCAGTTCGGCGAAGAATGGCGTCTTGTCTCTCCTGAGTTCCGGTTCGATCCAGTTTTCCGGATAGAGCAGCACTTTGCGATTGGCTTCCCAGACCCGGTAGGACTTCATCCATTTCCACATTTCCGGGTCGATCGAGCCCGGAGGATATTTCGGTTCAAGCCCCAAGAGCACGCGCTGCACATAGAGCTGCACTGTGCTGATCGCCTGCTTGATGCGCGAGGTGAGCTGGCAGGCGCTCATTTCCACGTCGATCAGGAAATGCGCATAGAGGTCGTTGGCGCTGCGCCAGGCGCCGGGGGATTTGGTGATGAGATAGTCCGTGAGCGCCTGGCGCTGGCGCTCGCGCAGTTGATCGCGCAGCGGCTTGGTGACGTCGAGCCAGCCTGCGTCGTCGAACTTGGCGCGCGCCGCCTGCACCACGGCGTCCGCGGTGGTTGGCGAAACCTCGCCTTGCTGCGCCAGTGCGATGACGTTGGCCGCGCTCATGCCCAAACGCGCAAGACAATCGAAACAGGTAATGAGGCGGCCAAGCCCCTCGGCGTTGATGAAAGCCCGCTTGGCTGCGGCGTTCGTGGCGAGCGCTTCTGCGTCGGACGCCGGCCTCACGCCAAGGCAGGCATCGGCCAGTTGTATGACGTCCTGCTCCGGCCAACGGGTCAGCGCGGCGATCCGTTTGAGATAGGCTTTCGTTGTAGGAGCGCTCTGATCGGCCTTGCGGGCCATCGTGAGCAATTCGCTCACTATTGGCGAGGCGTCCGGCAAACGGGTGCGCGACGCGCAAAGCGCGAGCGTGCGGGCGAGCGGCCCGAGTCGCGGGCCCGTCGATGTAGCGGGCGGGGTGGCGAGATCGAGCAGCGGCCTGTCCGCGCCAGGCGGCGAAAACAGCCATGCGATCTCCTCGCGCGAGAGCGAGAGCTTTTGCACGAGTCCCGCGACGCGACGCGCCAGCGTGAAAGCGGAGAACTGGGCCGGGAAGGCGCCGGGCGTGATCTGCGCCGACGAAGCGATGAAGGCGGTGTCGCGCAGCGCGGACAGCGGATCGGCCGCCGCGAGGTGGATGCGGAGCAGATCGTCGGCGGCGCCGAAGGAGATCTGCAGCGACTGCGCGAGCCTGCGGGCCACGGCGTCTTCGCTCTGAGCGCGCCGCAAAAAAGGCAAGAGCGTTCCGAGAACCGTCTCGATTCGGCTTGCCGGCGCGCTTCCCGGCGACAGCAAGGCGTAAGCGTCGGCGACGAAGTCGCTCGGTTGTTCGTCCATGAGCTTGAAAAGCTCCGCCGGAGCGACCGCATACGGCGTATTGCCAAAGAGAGCGGCGAGCGCGTCGCGCTCGGCCTGGGTGAGAACCCGAGCCGCATAAAGCGTCCGGCCTGCGATGTAGACGACCTCCGCGAGAGCGGGCGGAAGGCTCGCGAGGTCGGGCAACGCCGCATTGGAAGCGGCCAAGCCCGCCGCATAGGGCGGCTGATCCATCGCTGCGAACAAAGCCTCGAGCGTGGGCTCTTGATCTGGCCAACCTCTCTTCAACGCCTCGCGCTCGACTCCGCGCAGAGGGCCCTCGGCGTGGAGGGCTCCATCGGCGACATAGACGACGTCCTTGAGCGTGGGCGGCAAGGCGCGCAGGTCTGGCGCTGCGTCCGCGGGCAGCGCGGCGGAGAAGTCCCGCGCCGCGAAGGTCGCCAGGAGGGCGCCGATCTGGCTTCGCGACGCGCGATAGAGCGCATTGATCGCATTGGCGTATCCCGGGGGCGGGTTGGAGGCTGCGCTCAAGCGCGTTTTGCGCGCGGGCGTCATCACGCCGGTGAAAGTCGCGGCGGCGCCGTCATAGCCGAGATCGCCTTCGAGCGCATCGAGTTCGCCGAACAATCCGTCGAGCGAATCGAGGACCGGATCCTTCGCCTCGGCTGGCGCCGAGTTGGCGGCGGTGAGCAACGCGCTCCGCTCCTCGGCGCTCAGCGTGCGCGCGGCGCCGAGCGAGGTGGGCTGCGGGATTTGTACGACGGTGTTCGCCAAGGCGGCCGGGGGCGTGAACGAAACGCCTGCCGGCAGCTCAATGGGGGAAAGGACCGGCCAAGTCGGATTGGTCTGGGCGTCCAATCTGCCGAACAGCGCATTCAACGCGGCGATGATGTCGCTTGCGCCGTTCGCGGCGTTTGAGGCCGCATCGAGAAGCGCGTTTCGCTCCGCAGCGTTGAGCGCGCGCGACGCGCCGATGGGCGTCGGCCGTCTCGTCTGCACGATGATGTTGGCGAAGGATGACGGCGTTTCAAAGAGGACGCCGGGAGGAAGGTCGGTGGGCGAGAACACGGGCCAGGCCGCGTTCGGCCACGTGAAGGTTTGCGGCCACCCGGACGCCGGCGTGGAATAGACTGCGGTTCCGCGCAGCGCGTCGATGACGTCGGCGATGATCTCAGGCCGCCAATTGAGCATGGCGAGATGCTTGCGCAACTGCTCGCCGCTGGCGTCGGAGGCGGGATCGACGGCGTCGAGCGCGTCGTCGATCTGGCGCAAGTCTTTCCGCAAGGCGTCAAGCGCAAGGGCCGCGGCGTCCTCCTCCGCTTTCTTCTCAACGGGCGCGTCGGGCGCGCCGCGCATCAGCGTTGCGGCCTCCGCGGCGCTGAAGCCCGCGTCGAGCACGCGCTGCGCCTGGCGGAGGAAAACGAGCGTCTGCAACGGCGAGACGAGCGGCGCGCGCCTTGTGAGCTGCGCAGGCTTTATTAACGGCAAGGTGATCGGCGCAGGCGTTGTTAACGGCAAGGCGATCGGCTCAGGCCTTGTCAACGGCCAGGCGATCGACGCGGGCTTTGTGTAAGCGCTAGGAATCGGCGCCGGCGCCGGACCGGCGTCGCAAAATTCGCGAAGCAGCAGGTAGTCCTTAACCGAGACGCCCAACGTCCTGGCAAGGCTTGCATGGGCGAACAGTATGGAGAGCGCGGACAACGAAGCCTTTTGGCCGGAGGGGAGCAGGGCGAACAACAGACGAGTGTCCTGGACGCTGAGCCCGAGCCCGCGCGCGATCGGCGCTTCATTGTCGGCAAGCGATCCCGTGAGCCTCGACGGATCCTCCGGCAACGACGCGATCCGCGCGTCCGGCAGGGTGCGGCCGGCGAACACCTGCGCGTAAACGCTCTGAGCCGGCAAGGGTCCGTTCTCGGTCTGATCGGCATAGATTCGCGGGTCGAGATTGCTCCACCATCCGATGACCAAAGCGACCGGCTGACCGGTGAGTCGGGAGAAATATTGCAGCACCGCGAGATACGAGAGGAAACGCGCGAGCTTGTTCTTGTCATCGGCGCCGATGTCGACGTCGAACGCAGCCACAGATCGATCAAGGTCGCGCGCGCTCCAGCCGAGTTTCTTGCGCAGGCGCACGAAACGCACGATCCGGAGCGCCAGGCCGGGATCGAGCCGGACGGAATTCTTGTCCGCCAGCGGGACGACGCTGAGCTTTGTCAGATCGCAGGTGTCCGGCGGACCGTCGGTCGAAACGATACCGAACGTGCGCGGCTGGAGCCGCGCCGGCTTCTCTGGCGTTTCGGCCCCCACTTCGGATTCGCGCAGGCCTTGCGGCTTTTGCTCGACGGGCGGATTGATGCAGTAGCAGTCGAGCAGCGGCGCCAATTCGGAATAAGTGAGTTGCGAACGCTGCAGCAACTCGGCGACAGTGGTGGGAAGCGCGCCGCCCCAGAGTTCCGTAACTTCGGGCTTGCCGGTGATGATCTCAGCTTCGACGGGGCTCAGCCCTAGATAAGCGAGCGCGGCGCCTACGTCGCCGAGCGCGAGATCGGGGTCGCCTGCGTAAAAGTCCTGCGCCAAATCGGCGCGCGTGACATTGAAATGGTTCAGATAGAGATCGGTCATCTCGCCGTGGAGCGAGAACGGGGCCGACCAGGGATACGTTCGCTGCTGCAAAGCGAGGTACGCGTTGTCGTTGATGTACTGCGGCTGCGCAGCGCGCTCGGCAGCCGTCCCGCCGGTCTGCCGCGAGCGCGAGACGATGATCTTTTGCGCGTCGGCGACGAACAGGTAGCGGTGGGCGCGCGTCTCCGCCGCCCAGCGCACACTCTCCTTGATGACATCGATGGGGGAATCGTCCGTGAATCCCGGCAGATCGCGCAGCAGTGCGCTCGCCTCTCGGACCTCTTTCGCGTTGCCGGCGTTCAGGGCCTTGATCAAGGCGTCGGAACGGCTCGCTTTCGGGATGGTAACGGGAGGCGGCGCCACCGCGTCCTCCAATATCTCGTTCACGAGATCGACGTAGGGAACGGGCGTGATGGTGTTCTCGCAGGTCAGCTCTATCTCGCCGAGGTCGGGACGGCGTTCGAACAAGTAGAGCGGAGGCGCCGGCGGCGGCGGGTTTTGGTCCATGCCTGGATAGGGCTGTTTCTTCCAGACATGAGCGAGAATCTCGACGAAATAGGCGGCCGGGCCGTGGATCGAACGGCATTCCCGGCAGGCGCAGTAATCCTGCGATCCGAACAGCGCTTCGAAGGTCGCCGTCCGTTCATCCGGCGCAACCGTCGCCGCGTAGCTTGCGACTATTGGGCCGCCGCTCGGCGCAGGCGGGGGAGGGGTGTCGATCAGCTTGGCGCCGCCCGGCAGCGCCGCCACGGGCGAGCCGCCGATGCCGAAATAAGTGGCCGCGGCCGCCATTGCGAGAGCCGAATTATGGACGGCCTGGTTATAGAACTGCTCCGCCACGGGCTCGCCGCCCAGCCGTTGAGCCGTTCTGGAGACAAAATCGCGTCGGCCCATGGACACCACGCCATGCGCGGAATCCGCGATCGGCAACAACGCGTTTGTGGCCTCGAGGAGGTCGACCTGGGTCTTGGGCGTGAGTTTGCGGATGCGGTCGAGGCTTAGCAGCGCCTCTCGAGCGAGCGGGCTCTCCTGCTCGGAGAGTCCGAGGCGTGCGGCGGCGTCCTTGTCCTTCAGCATGATCGAAATCGGCGCCGCGCCGAACTCGAAATCCGGATTGCTGCGGAAGAATTTCTTCAGCGCCGCCTGGGTTTCGTTGTCGAAGGCGAGGCGGCCTTCGGCGGCGGCCCGACCAAACGCCGCGCCCGGAAACGCATGTTCGAGCGTGCGCGCGAGCCTTGTGGTATAGGCCGCCTTATCCTCGTTGGGCGGCGGGTTCTCGTTGACGAGCGCATTCCACGCGTTGCGGTCCATCGACTGCGCCAGTCTCCGCAGGTCCTTCGGCTCGCGCAGCCGGTGGCGCTCCTGCAGCGCGCGGCTCAGGCCGTGATTGTTACCGGTGAGCGCGTCGAGAACATAGATCGTCTCAACTGAGGCGATCGCACGCTCGTCAAACCCTCCGGCCTTGAGACCGTCGCGCCAAGCCTCGGTGAGCGGCCGCGCCGTTGCATTTGTGCGCGCGAGCTTGAGCAATCGCGGATCATCCATGGTCGAGGCAAACCTGTCGCGCAACGTGGACCGTCCAGGCGTGGTCGAAGGCGCCAGCTCCAACTGTTCTTGCGCCTCGCGCAGCGTTCGGATCGCGCCAGGGAGCGCCGCCCGGGCGTCTGCGCCGATGATGTTTTCGCTGATGGCGCGTTCGCCGGCTGTGGTCAGCGCCGCGTCGTTCGCGTCGGCCAGACCCGATTGGGAATCTGGCAAGGATTGCCTTAGCAAGCCATAGAATATCTCCGTCAGCGGAGGCGCCGCGCTGGCGGCGGCCGAAGCCGACGCAATGCGCCCGCTCCGAGGCGGCGCAAAAGGTTGCGAGCCGGTCGATTGCGGCTGTGCGCCCTGCGCCAACCGATGCGCTGAAGCGAGCCAAACAACTCGCTCGCGCGCGATTCCGGTCCTCTTCGCAAGGTAGTCGATGTCGGCGGCTTCCAAATGCGCCCAGTCGGCGCCTTCGAGCAGGGGCGCGAGCTGGCTCATGTAGCGGGTGAATTCGGCTGTCGTCTCGCCGTCTTTCGACGCCACGACAAGATCGATTACGGCCTCTGCAGGCGCATTGAATTGGATGTCGGAGGTAATGAGCTCACGACCGCCCGGTTCACATGCCGCGACGCGCAGGGCGGCGGGACCCTTATCGGCGCGGCGAAACTGAGCGGCTGTGTACCTGCCTTCGTACTGCCCCCTTTCATTAGTAGTAGTGTCGACCAACTTTTCTTCGCCGCGCAGGTACTTGTTGAACGCGCATACCCTCACACCCGCCGCAGGCTTGCCATCGGAATAGGTGACCGTCCCGCGCACGATGAATTGTTCCGGTGATGTTTCGCCTCGCTCGCCGCCCGACGGAACCACAAAGTTCGGCGCCCCATCTCCATTGGCAGTGGCTCTCGGACCAGAGACATCAATTCTTGATGCGCCGCCGCCAGTCGCCAGGCCGGGTCTTGGTTGTTCGACAATTGCTTCAGTGACAGATCCGCCCCCAGCCGAAGCAGTGGGCGGAAGCGCCGCTGCGAGCTTTGTCCCGGCTCCCTCTCTTAACAGTGAGGCTGTCTTCTCGCACACCTCACAACTTGGATCGATCCCGTTTGCGATTTGGAACGCCCTCAATGCTTCGCGCGTTGCAGGACCGAAGAATTTCCGCTCAACCTCTGACGCAGGTAAGCTGAGCCCTTGTGACTCTAACAATTCGTGTACACCTGCTACGTCATCGCCGACGTCACCTACTGAAAGCATTTTTTTCATAATCCATCTCCTGAAACTTGAATCGCTTCTGGCCTGCTTCGATGATTGTGACTGTTGACAAATCCACGCTAAAGGCGCTCGCTCAACCGCTTCGAGAACCGAGACTGTCTTCGCCTCTACCGCCCCGGTTTCTCAAAGCGATGCGGCTTTTGGAGGTCGGAGAATTCCTCACTACTTCCCGGACTGTATAATTTGCCTCTACTTCCTCCAGGAAGACTGCGCTCCCCATACGGCTGAGGTTTTCAGGCGGTCGGACAGCGAACGCACCCGAAGCCGCCTCTATTTAGTTTCTTGGAGGCCACACAAATCAACATCGTCAGGAACGAAGGCTTACACCCTACGCCTATACAGATTTGGTTTCAGCTCCGATTTTAGTTTTTCGGTTGAGGTTTCTGCACGTGCGCTCCTTTGGACACAGGTTCGAGATTGAACAACACGAAAGCGCGTGGGTCGCGGGCGACGTATTGCACTCGCTCAACCACTCGAAAGATGTACTTGCTTCCTTCTTGTCTGACGTACTCGGTCGTTGCCTCCCGGCCAACATACAGGCTAGTAGGAGCTCCAGCTAAAGCCACAAGAAGGCCAAATTTCTCAGGTAAGGTACCGGTTCCGTAAAACCCGCCTTCAACCAGGGGTTTAATCCTTTCGGCGGTGGTCACAAGGCTGGCGGGACTTGGAGGAACGAAAGTGTCTGCGTATGCCCGGATTGGTAAGAAGAGCGCGTAAGCCGGAGCCTGGGCCTTGCGGGTTAGTTTCGCAATTCCATTTGCGACGGCCGAGAACAGATGCTCTCCATACAAAATACCGTTTCTCTGTCCATTATCATTCACGGCCGGGACCAAAATAGGCACACTAACACGGTTCTCTTCGTTATCACTAACATCTTTCGGGTTCGCTTCTCCCAGGAGCCCCACGCCGGCGGCTTCACTGACGAGCTCTGCCTTAACATTAGCCGGGAGTTTGCCGTCTTTACCCTGGAAGAAGATGATGTCCTCGGCGAGCGCGATTTCCTTAGCAGCCATCCGCGCCAGCGCCTTACAGGTTTTATATTCTGTTTCCTTGCTAACCTGCGGGCCGGTCAGGGGAAACTCCCTGTAGATCTCGACGAAAGGTTTGGTCCGCCCTTCCTTGATACTGAGGTCATCGAAGTTAATCACGTCATCTGTGACCACCGTGGGATTCGTGTCGAAACGAATTGTTGGGAAGACCTTCTGAGTGATCCTTACTTTCATCACTTCCTTCAACACTTCATCATTGATTTCCTTCCAGACCTCAGCGGGCCATTCGAATCCGTTTGAATTGTTCATAGTTTCTCCTCTCTATCTAAAATGTGATTCATTGTTTTAGTGACCTTCACATAGCTAACGCGTCACGTTATCCAGAAAATTGCCATCCTGAGTACCAAAGAGTGCGAAAAGATCCCGGTTGCTTACGAAACTCTGCGTGTCATACTCACCTCCCTTTCTGAGCCGCCTACTTCACGGGCGCTGGTCGACCAGCGCATAGATCAGCAGACCCAGCCAGACCAGGCTCACTGCCAACGGGATCAACGCGGCAAGACGTGTTGTGCTGATTGATTCAATTCGCCAGGCGGACAGGCGCTCAAGACCGCTTCGCTGTGTCTTGAAGCTTTCGCCGGCGCCCTCCAGATCTCCAACGAACTGATATTGCCGGTCTTCGAATGGCCAAAGCGATTTGGTCAAAAATGAGGCGGCCTCATTCAACTGGTCTCGATAGACCTGTACCAGGAAACGGTCTTCAGCGCCCATCACGTACCACACGAGCGACAACGCCAGTCCAAAGCACAGACCCGCGACGCTTATCGTCTTGTCGCCGAAGATCGTCTTGCCGCCGATTAATGCAGCCTCGATAACTACGAAATAGTTGAAGCGCGTCCACATGCGCTGAAAATGGTTAGTCAGGTATTGAATCTTCAACTCGTAGTCCTTCTGTGCGAAGTCGCTGAAGCGTTTCTTCTGATCGTCAAATAATTCGGTCGAAGTAGTCATGGTCATTTCCCCGATGTGTTAGGCGCCGCTTGATCCTATAGAAGCCTTCAGCAGATCATTTCTCAGTCGTTCACCATCATTCTTTAGCCACCAGATGAAGAAGCCGGAGACGGCTACGAAAATGAGGAAAACGAGAGCGGCCCAATATTTGGCATCGTGCCGATTTGCGTTTAAGGCCAGAAAAGTCCAGGCCCCCAATACTGCGGGATAGATGATGCCTGCAGCGAAGGGCTCGTTGATCAAGCCGCCGATGCCGGGAGCGCGGTGTTCGAATTGACCACTCATGCCAAGCTTCCGCTCCAGACATTTTCCGACTTCGATCAGGTATGTGCATTTCCTGATTCCATAGAGCTCATAGAAGAACAGGCCGAGCGCTATCACAAAGCCGAAAGCTCCAATAGGAAGTGAAAGTGTCTGAATAACATCTGGCTGGGAACCTCCACCTCCTTTCGGTATTCCAGCTTTGAGAAGCTCAGGAATGAGAAGAAAGATTCCAGTCCCCGTCGGCAGCAACCCCAGCAATTTCGCGCGAAAATCATCTATTGCGTGATAGCTCGTACAGAGCTGGTTGTAGACGGTACGGATATTCTCGGATTTCTTATCGTTGTCGTCTTTATTTGGCATAGCAAAACCTCGCAAAGGGGCTGAGATTCCCAGCGCGAACTGCCTGCTCAGTGTGTAGCGCCGGGCCCAGTCGTAGAACTCATCCGGCCAGGAACCGAGCCTCCCCTTCCGGTTAAAGAATTACAGGTTCGGGATCTCGTAGTTAAACCAAAACTCCAGAACCCATTCATCGCAGGAGCGGGAAAACAGCCGTATATTCCGATACCGGTGAACGGAGCCATCGTCCTTCCGAGTGCCCACGATCGTGAGCGTGACCAGCCCCCGATCTCCCTGCTGCGTCACCGATACGTCTTCCACCGCTCGCGATTGGAACGGGTTGTTCGCGAGGCCTTCGAGGAATCCTTCCTTTCCGAACTTGCCCACAACCTTCCCGTTTGCGCGACGGAAGACAAGATTGTGCGACATGTGAGTGCTGAAGAACCGTAACGCTTCAGGGCCACCTTGCTGCTCCATTTCGGCGAAGCGTCGATTGAGTGCAACAAGCGCCTCTGTGTCGTCATGAGCGCTCGCCGGGAGCCTGGCAGAACCTGGCGCGTACTTGAATTCGCCTGTCAGCGCCTAGGACACAATCTCCAGGCCGAATGCATTCCTTTTGGTGTGACAGCGTCGCACGGTCCACTTCTGGGCTGATTCCAGATCGACACGTTTGCTTTCTTCGGCACAGCGCACAACTTCGGCGATTCGCGTTTTTAACCAATAGTGCAAGGCATCCATCGAAGCTATGGCAGTCAGCAATGATTCGTATTGTCTTCGATATCTTCACTTTTCATTCTTATCCTTTTTAACTGGCCAATACATTATTTGGTTGGCGTCATTGGTCGGCTTGAGGTCGCCGGTATAAGGAAGCGACGAATTGAATCTCACTTCTGAAAGTTGATATTCCTGATTAATGTAATTCTGCCCAGGCCTGTTCTCGACGGGCTTGGTTATCGAACCGTCTGGGTTGACAATGAACTTGATCTCGGCAGTCCCCCCGATAGCATTATCTTTGGCGAACAAGCTCGTGATCCTACCGGTCGTGTCCGTCTCATACCCACTAATGGCAACAAAATGGTCTGTAACTGGCTGCTTCACCTCATCGACCACATCATTGGTCGCTGGCTCATTAACCCCAGCCAACACTGATCGTCCGGAATCGATGTGAAGCTTGATCTGGGTAAGCGCGAGGTCGCTGGCGGTCTTGTCCGTCTTTATTCTTTGGGCAACTGCTTCGTAAAGGATCACCCCTCCGCCGCCGGTGGGAGTTTCACCTTCCTTTAAAGTCATATTGACACCAGAGCAGGCCAGGTTGAAGCAGGCTGCCGGATCTCCCCCCGCGTCCTCCCACCCCGGTGGATTGAAGTCCGTCAACTTTGTAGTAACTCTCCCGAAAAGCTCGCTCCGAAGGTCGAAGGACGCCTTGATCGGATCTGAAAAAAAGAGACTTGGATTACGAGAGTCTTCGGAGGACTTTAGATAACGAGGCTCCAGTTCAGTCAATGTCTTTTCGTCAATGCTCTTCTTCAAATGCTCTGAGATTGATTCCCGCAGTAGATCCCGATAATTGTCTGTTCTCACCACTTTTTTTGTCTCGGTGCCTAGCGGGTCTTTCTTATTGATGGGATTGCCTCTGGTGTAGGCAAAGAGGTTGGGTCCGTCTTCGATCCCGATTGGATCGCAACTGGTCCACCTCCCTAACCACGGTGCGTAAGATCTCGCCCCGTGGTAATACAATCCGCTCTCCTCATCCCGCTCCTTACCTGTATACCGATACCGCTTCGCCGCCTCTGTCTGGCTGCGCACGGCCTGATAGGTCGAACTGCCGTAGGGCGCATATTCCTCGTAGGAAATGACCTGCGCCTGGCCATCCAGCTCCAAGCACGCCGAGCCGAGGTGATTGCCGAACTGGTAGCGGATCAGTTGCTCAGAGGCTTGTATGTCGGTGCGTGTCTCCAATAGGGCGATGCGTTGCTTATCGTCCATGATGTGCAATGACTCGCGAACGAGTGGGTTCGACCCGTTCTTGCGATAGATTTCAAAGCCGCCGAGATAAATGCGTTCTTCTTTCTTCGATGTATTCCCTCCGTTACTCGC
>Ga0066905_100000130_pt1 | contig 15360 bp, 12 predicted proteins | sample PanSoiMetaPlot36_FD_67483 | JGI IMG/M metagenome (GOLD analysis project Ga0066905, IMG submission 67483) | Tropical forest soil microbial communities from Panama analyzed to predict greenhouse gas emissions - Panama Soil Plot 36 (version 2) | ecosystem: Environmental > Terrestrial > Soil >... | reverse complement strand
CAGCGGCCCAGCGCAGGCATCGGCCGGCCATAGAAGGCCTCCGCTCGGACCAGCAGCGTGGTGGCAGGACCGAGCCCGTCGACCGCCCTCGTCGCGGCTCGCAGACCCTCCCGCGCCAGGCTGTACGCGCTGCCCTGATCGCTGAGGATGTGTTCGTGCCCGCCGAGCTTGACCAACCTGCCGTCATCGCCGCGGCCGACAACTGCGCTACCCGTTCCGCTGTTGACGACTATCCCGCACCCTCGCAGGTGGTCTGACCAGAGCAGGGGGACGACGTCGTTGACCAGGAGCACCCGCCCGGTGCATCCCGACCCGGCGATCGTGCGCACCAACACCTCGGGCGGTGGCGCTTCGCCGGCCACGGGATAGGACGAGGAGGCGATGCAGCCCCGCAAGGGGATGCCGCCCGCAAGTCCGGTACGGACCTCACGGAGGATCTCGCTGAGGTGCCGCACTGCACGCATTTCGCCGACCGTGGCGATCGCGCAGGAAGGACGCTCCCACGTCCGCACCCGGCCGTCGGGCCCGTGAGTGCGTACGACGGTCCGCGAGCCACCAGCGTCGAGGGCGTACGTTGCCGCCGCCGGTGCGCTCACGGCGACAACCCTATGGCGGGAGGCAGCAGGCCGGGTGGAAGGGCCGCCCCGCCCGCGCTGTGGTGGCCATGCTCTGCGGCATGAGGTGCACCACTCACCCGGACCCACCGGGTGATGAGGGCGACGCCCTGCAGGCTTATGGGCTGAAGGCGTCCTTCATCGCTCGCCGACGACGGCTGGCGCCCGCTCCGGCTCGACGACAGTACGGGCTGGTGTTCGCTGGGTGGCAAGGACAGACCCGAGAAGGACCAGGACGAAGCCCGCGGCGATTCCGACCGTCATCGGCTCATGGACGAAGACGACACCAAGGACGACCGCGACGGCAGGGTTGACGTACGTAATAACTGTGGAGCGGACGGGTCCGACCTCGTCGATGAGCGCGAAGAAGAAAAGGAATGCCACCGCCGTACACAGGATTCCGAGGACCAGGACAGCACCGATCACCGTCGCACGGGGCATGTGCGTCGGCATTTGAGCGATTCCCGGCGCGAGGTACACCAGGCCTGTCGCTGCGAGCGAAGCGGCGACGACGCCGAGGCCGGGGAGATCGGCGAGATATCTGCTAATGATGAACGGACCGAGCGCGTAGCCGAGGACCACGCCGGCCATTTGCGCCACGGCCAAAAGATCTCCACGCCCGAGATCAAGACCCACCAACGCGGCGACGCCCGCGAACCCTACGAGCAATCCGAAGATCCTGCGTGGACCCAGCCGTTCCCCGCCAGATGCCCAGCCCAGCACCGCGCCGACCAACGGGACAGCGGCAATCAGCAGACCTGTCAAGGAGCTGGTCAGGCGCCGTTCCGCGTTCGTCAAGAGGAACCACGGCACTGCCATCTCGACGGCGGCGAAGGCGAGCAGCGGGCGCCAGTGCGGAAGGAGCGATCGAAGCTGGCCGCGGGCAGCCGCGAGCGGTGCGAGCAACGCTGCTCCGATTAGTGTTCTGGCGAGCACGAGCGTGGCCGGCTCGATCTCGCTGACCGCCACCTTGATCATCAAATAGGGTACGCCCCAGATCACACCCATCGTGATGAAAAGCACCCATCCGCGGCGCGACATGAGGCTCCCTTCGCAAGGTCAGTCGACGGTCTCTCGTGATCCAGCATCCTGCTGGGGCGAGAAGCAGTTGACAGTAGCCATTCTGCTCGACGCTGCTGTACGAGACGAGTGGCCTTCCGGCCATCGCGGCCAACTTTCCCGCCACGCGGCTCGCGGGGCGCCGACATGCTTACGGTGTCTGTCGACTCAGTGCGGCTGCGGGGCGACCTCGTCGTGGTCGCTGTTTGCTGCCGCGACCGATGGTCGCCGGACGGCACGCGGAGCGTTGCCCGGCTCGCCCCGCTCAGGTGGCCCGGCGGCGTTTCGTCTGCTCCAATAGACAACGATGATCACCTTGGAAGCCGGCCTCGGCGGCCGCCTTAGGGACCTGCTTGCCTCCTACGTGAGCGACGAGGAGCCCGGAGTTGCTCTGGGTCTCTACCGGGACGGCGATCTCGTCGTTCATGCCACGGCCGGTCTGGCGGTCGTCGAGCACACAGTGCCGATCGGGCCGGACACCGCATTCGATCTCGCGTCGGCGAGCAAACACTTCACCGCGACCTGCGTGCTGCTCCTCGAGCAGGAAGGGCGACTCAGCCTCGACGCCGACGTGCGGACTTATCTGCCCGAGCTCGCCCTGAAGGAGACGGTGACGCTCAGGCAGTGCCTCACACACACCGGTGGCCTGCGGGAGTACTACTCGCTGTGTGGGCTGTCCGGCGTCCCCCTCGCCGGCATGACCGAGAGCCGGCTGTTGCGGTTGGTCAGCGGTCAGCGCGATGTCGACTTCCCGCCCGGCTCGGCCTACTCCTACTCCAACACCGGCTACGTCCTCGGCGCCGCGACAATCCGGCGGGTCACCGGCAAGTCGCTCGCCGACTTCGCCGCCGACGAGATCTTCGAACCGTTGGGCATGGCGTCGACCAGGTTCCGCGATGATCTCACCGTCCTGATGCCGCGAATGGCCACTGGCTACCGGGTGCCGGCCGGCGTGACCGGGCCGCGTCGCTTCCGGCGCACAGACATTCTCGAGGAGGTCGTCGGCGACGGGGGAGTAGTGACAACCGTACGAGATCTCGCGCCCTGGCACGCGTTCATGGCCGGCGGGCGCGGCCTGCATGCCGCCGAACCAGCGCGCCACGAGGTCCGCGACCGGCTGCTCCAGGCACAGGTGCTGACCGATGGCACCCGGCTGCCTTACGGACTCGGACTTGGCATCATGACCGTCGCCGGGCGGCGGACCTATTGGCATTCCGGTTCGATACCCGGCTTCCGCTCTGCATTGATGTACCTCATCGACGAGGGGATCGGTCTCAGCGTCCTGGCAAACCGCAGCGACGTCTATCCATCGCAGATCGCGGTGGCTGCGATTGAGCTGCTGGCCGGCGCCCCGCCGACAACCGCCGCGCGACCGGTGCCAGCCGATCATGCCAAGCGGGCCAGAGCCGAGCTGATCGGTCGCTGGCACGACCAGGACCGAGATGTCTTCGTCGATGTCACGCCCGGTCCCGACGGCGCCATCGAGTGTCTCGACGAGGGCGAGATCAGCCGCTTCGTTCTAGCTACGGATGGTCGCTGGCACGGGACCGCTGGTGCGGCCAGCCTCGCATTCCGCCTGCACGGCGATCACCTGCGCTGTACTCCGAAAGTGGGGGAGGAGACCTACGGCGAGTACGCTCGTGCCGCCGACGAGGCGGGCGCTGAGCAGCCGCCGGTGGGCACGTACTTCAGCGAGGAGCTCGCGGCATACGCAGTGATCACGACCAACACTGGCCCGGCGACGATGCAGATCGGCCTCAGTCCCGCTGAGCGGATGGAACAGGTCGGACCGGGGGTGTGGACAGCCCGCGGTATGACCGCTCGGCGTTCTGGCGCCGGAGCCGACCTGCTCATCAGCGTCGACGGAGCGCGACAGCTCGTGTTCTCCCGAATTGCCGAACCACAGCCGCTGCCGAGGTACATACGGGGGCTGGTCTGAGCCGGCGGACGCGATCGCAAGACCCCGCGTTCATCCTTTGCTGTTGTCATCAACCCACGCCTGCAGCAGGCCGCGGAAGTGCGCGACGAACTGGTCGTGCTCATGCCGCGGGTAGGTGCTCCGCACCGTGTCGACAAGGAGAGCGTCGAAGTCATCCGAGCCCACCCAATCCCACACCATCTCGTCGACGTGCGGCAGCCGGGATGCACAGAAGTCGAGATAGTGATCAGTCTCGAAATATTCGTCGGCGAGCCTGCGGTATTCCGCGAGCTTCTCGCCGTACGAGAGGTCCTCGCGGTCCGCGACGGCGAAATATTCGGAGGTGTCCAGGTCAAGCCGCAGACGCCGTCCGGTGACGACGCAGAACACGGTCCACCGAAGCAGAGCCTTGATGGCCCAAGGAAAGTAATAGTGCAGCGAGGTGATGGCGACGTCTGGGCAGGCGTTCGCATAGTCAATCGGATGGACCTCTCCGCCGCGTACCAAGGACTCACACGAGTTGAATTCCCAGCGGAAGAATGCGTTGACAAGCTTGGAAACCGTGACGACCTCGGCGCCCGTCTCGGGATCCAGGAAGTCGTGTTCCACGGCATAGCGGTCGTGCATCGGAAGCTCAGGGCGAAACCTCATCACCATGGTCTCCGGCCCAATGGACAGTGACCGCGCAAACACGTCGTACCCCTCGACGGCCTGCTGCAGATGCATCAATCGCTCCCCGGATGCGTCGTAAGCCTCGTGCAGCTCCTCACCATCTCGGACCTTGGAGACGCCGACCCAGGCGCCGCCGTCATAGGGCTTCATGAATAGCGGATAACCCAGCGACTCTGCGACGGCGTCCAGGTCGAACGGCCGGTTGTACCGCTCGGACGTGTACGCATAGCGCGTGTTGTCCACCGGGTGCTTAAAGGGCACGAGCACAGTCTCAGGCACCTTGAGACCGAGTCGCATCATCGCGCAATAGGCCGCGTGCTTTTCCATCGCCTGAAAGGTGAACGGGCTGTTGAGAAGGTAGACGTCGTTCATGAGCGCCACCTTCTTGAGCCACTCACGCGGGTGGTAATACCAGTACGCCAAGCGGTCGATGACCAGAGACTGCCGGGGCTTGTCGCGCAGGTTGAACGGCTCGATGGTGATCCGCGACGTGTCAAGCCGATGTTTGGTGCCCGAGTTATCGGTCACGGGGCCGAGTCGGCTCACCAGCGTTTCAAACGCGCGGGGCCAGTCCTCCTCCGTGCCCAACAGCAGGCCGATGATGTGGTCGACGTCTGGCATCGGTCCTCCGGCGGTGCTTGTCCTTCAGCGGTCTATGTCCTTCTGGCGGTCCCTGCTCCCGGCGTGCTAGCTCTCTGCGCAGTGCTTGCTCTTAGGGTGGGCCTTCCATCACACGCTGGTTGTTCCCTTGCGTTGCTCGTCAGCAGAAGCGTGGCAGGTGATGCGCGAACTGCGCGCGCCACGACGGCCAGTCGTGTGGCACGTCATAGCCCCACAAATCAAGTTCGTGCGGGATTCCCTTGCTGGCGAGCAACCCTGCCATCTGCCGTGTCGAGTCCAATGATCCAGTTGTGTCCTCCCATTGACCTTGCCCACACACCAGCAAGAGCCACAGGCGAGACCGCAGCCAGTCGAGATGATCGCCGTGCAGGTGGGCGACATAATCGGTGGGATTGGCGAAGTAAGCCGCGTCCCCGCGCTCGCCCCATCCGTGCCACGCGGACGGGTCATAGTTGCCCGACATACCGAACGCTTGTGGGAAGAGGTCAGCGCGGCGAAAGGTGAAATTCACCGCGTGAAACGCCCCCATCGAGCAGCCGACCGTCACGATGTCACCGGTGTTCTCGCGACCGCCGCAATCCTCGTGGATGAACGGAGCGACTTGGTCGAAGATCCAGGACTCGTATGCGCCATGGCGCCTCGCACGCTCCTCAAGGGGCACATCTCTGGCCGCCCAGGACACGCTGTCATAGGAGTCAACGCAGTAGATCTTCGCTCGACCGGAAGCGATCAGACCCTCGACCGCGCCCACCATCCCGTTGTTCGCGAAATCCTCTGCGCGGCCTTGCTCGGAAGGGAACACCAGGATCGGGCGGCCCCACTCGCCGTAGCACAGCACGCCCCCAGTCGCTCCAATGACCGGCGAGTAGAGCTCCACCCGGCGGACGCGCATGTCAAAGGCCACCTTCGTCCGGACCCCACAGTCGGCGAAGCAGGTCGACAAGGTAGGGGTCGAAGGCATCCCGCCAACCGGTGTAGTTGTGGGCATCGGGCACCTCGTGCAGCTCCACCGGGTAGCCGTGGCGGCTGAGCGTGCGTGCTGTTTCTTGGTTGTTCGCGAGATTCTCCTCTGCCCGCCCGCAGGTCATGACGATTGGTACGGCGCGCCGCACCGGCCGGTCGAGTCCGCGGGTGAAGCGGGTGATACGGGCAAACCAAGGGACGGCCGACTCCTGTGGGTCTAGCCGGGGCTGGAAGAAGCTGCCGGACTGCAGAAAGAGCCCGGCGAAGCTGTGCTGATGCGTGCGCTGGGCGTGGAGCATTGCGAGTGCGCCCAGACTGGTTCCCATCCCGATGACCGGGTGACCCGCCCTGACCCCAAGCTCTGCGCGGACGCGCGGCAGCACGTCATGGGCGAGGGCACGTGCGTAGGCCGGGTTAGCGGAATACCACTCGTTTCGTGCTCCTGGTCCGAGCAGCACCAGGTGAAATGGGGGCACTCGTCCGCTGGCAATGATCGCCGCCACGAACTGGCCGAGGTCCGCGAGCTTGTCGTACTCGGGCCCGTCGTGGACGACGAGGATTCGGTCCAGCGTCGCGCCACCCGTGGCCGGCGCGGACATCGTCGGTGACCAGATCCGAGTCCACACCTCGCCGTCCAGTCTTACGGCCGGGATCGCCATCTCGCGCCATGCGCCGGCCGCCGCCGCCGCGTGGAGCCACAGCGGCTCGGCATAGTCGGATCGCGCTAATACCGATCGCTCACCGAAGGCGCCGCCGACCCGCAGTGGGTTCGCCGGGTCGCAGATCAGCTCGACGTCGCCGTTCGCATGCCGAAGCTCCAGCCGGTATTCCAGCCGCCAGGCGTCGGGAGGCGACGTCATGAGCTGCCAGGCCTGTCCGTCGTAGGTGAAGTCGGCCATGACGGGCCGCCGTCCCGTGTCACGGACCAGGCGCACCCCGGCGAGCTTGTGGTTCGGGTCGGGAAACCGGAACGTAATTGCGTCGACATCCCAGCTCGGACCGGCCGCATTCACCCCCGCACGATAACCGCTCACCGCGCCGCGTCCCCGCTAACTACGCCTGATGGCTTTGGTCAGGAGCTCAACCGGCCGGCCGCCTGGTACCACTCAAGCGCTGACCGCCGACATCATTCGTTTCGTACGGTCTCGGGACGGGTGATCCGTTCGAGAAGCGGGAGAGTAGACGCGATGATGCCGAGGGAGGCGGCGAGCCCGCCCAGGACGATGAGGAAGTAGTCGACTCCGGGTGGTCGAAGCGTGTAGTCCATTTGGGCCCTGAGGAACAGCTGCGCGGCGAGCAAGCCGATCCCGATCGCGACCGCCGCGACGACAAGGAGCGGGACGGCGCTTTCGAGGGCTACCACGCGGCGCAGGACCCGTAGCGGCACACCGCTCAATCGAAGCACGCTAAACGGGCGCCTGCGCTCACTGAGGCCGCCGGCGATGCTGACCGCGAGGCTGCACCCGGCAATCGGCAGGCTGGTGAGGATGACGACCTTGGCTAGCTGCTGCCATCCGGTGAGGGTCTTGGTGAAGTCGGACTCGAAATCGCCCGTGGTGGCCGGTGGCTGCGGGCTTGCCGGATAGGCAGCTTCGAGTACTGTGCGCGCGCGCTCGATCGCCGACGTTGACCCATCCGTTCGCACGACGATCGATAGCACCGGAAGCTTCTTGAGCTCGTCGACGGAAAGCTGGACGGCCGGCCACACCGTCGCAGACGCCTGCGATGTGTCGGGGTCGATGAAGTCCGACCTCACTGCGGCTCCCGTTGCGCCGCTCTGACAATGACCGAGCGCGGGCGCACGAGCGAGGTCGGCGCAGGAGACTACGCCAGGCAGCAGTCCGGGGCTGGCGTTGTCTGCGGCCCAGTAGTCCGGGTTCCTACGGACGACCGTCACGCTCCGTACTCCCGGTGTCGAGGTCAGCCCCGGCACAACCGCCCTCGGGACCGAGGTCGCCGGCGTCGGGTCGTCGTACCAGAACTCCATGGACAGCGCAGTCCTGCCGAGCGCGCCGCCACGGTCAGGACCGCGGTTGGCAACGATCGTGCCGATAACGCCGATGGCCACGCTCGTGACGAACAACGCGAGGACAAGACCGCTGATGGCACGGAATCCACCCTGCGGGTCGTCCGCGAGCCGTCGCGCCGCTATGAGCGTGGCAGGCTTGCTGGCGCGCCTGGCCATGAGTCTCGAGCCGGCCATGGTCAGCCAGGGGCCGGCGATTACCAGTCCTGCCATGATCAGGAGAATTCCTGGGAGAAACGCCACGACTTGGCCGGTCGTGGTACTGGGTCGTCGACCGACGAAGTAGGCCAGTTGACCGATGCCGACAAGCAGCAGGATCAGCCGGTAGGGCCGCGGTGGGCGCGGGGTGACTCGCCGGGTGACGCCGAGCGGGGAGATCCGTACGCGCCGCAGCGCAAGGCGCGCTGCGGCCGCCGCGCCGACTGGCACGCCAAGTGCGACCAGCAGAATATCGACGGCGTTGAGCGAGAGATCGCTTGGATAAAACGGCACCCCGGTGAAAGGAATCCCGGCTACCGGGTGGCGGACGAGGAAGAACACTCCAAAACCCGCGGCGGTGCCGATGACGACGGCGGTGGTCGATTCGACTGTGGAGATCACCGAAACCTGCCGTGGGGTCGCGCCGATCAGGCGCATCGCGGCGAAGCGCTGTTCTCGACGGGTGGCGGTCAGCCGGGTCGCCGTGCCGATGAAGATGAGCAACGGGAACAGCAGCGCGGCTGCCACGACGGACAGGATGAGGTCCAGCCCGGCAGCCCGAATCCCGACCACGCAATCGGAGCAGTCCCCGGGCGCGGTAGTACCGATACTGGTGATCTGTTCTGAGTAGGCGAGCTGCGAGACCTGCTCCGGGGTGCCGCCGATGACGATGATGAGCGACTTCGGGGACGGTAGCCCGGCCCGGCCGATCGTACCGATCTGGTGCCCGGGAAAGCGGTCCTTGAGTTCGGCAGGCGGGGTGGAGGCGAGCAGATCACTCAAGGCGGGCGAGGCGTAGAACTGGCCCGGCCCAGGCAGATGGGGGAGGCCAGGTGGGACAGGTGAATTCGGACCGGTTGCGGCCAGGTCGACCCGGCCGATCACTTGACCGCTGAAGTAGTCACCTCGTAGCCGCCACCACAAGGGGTCAGGCGACGGCCCGAGCGCGCGGACAGCGGCGCCCGAGGCGTTGCCGGTGCTGTTGAGCCATGCATAGCGTGCGTTCTGCGCGTTGACGGCATTGATACCGGCCAGGGCGAGCAGCAGCAGGCCCACTCCGATTGCTATAGCGGTCGCGATCGTGGCGAGGCGGAGCACCGCCTCCTTGCCGCCGGCCACCGCGATACGCAGACCGAGGCGGATCATGACGCAACCGGATCCGGCGTGAGGGCGTTCACTCGGCCATCGCGGACGATGACCTCGCGATCGGCGTACGCGGCCACCCGCGGCTCGTGGGTGACCAGGAGGACGGTCGTGCCTTCCTCCCGGGCGGCGGCCACCAGCAGGTTCATGACATGTTCGCCGGTCAGAGAGTCGAGCGAGCCCGTCGGCTCGTCGGCAAACAAGATCTGGGGCTCGGCCACCAGTGCGCGGGCCAGCGCGACGCGTTGCGCCTGTCCTCCCGATAGTTCTCCGGACCTGCGCCGTTCCAGGCCGTCCAAGCCGAGCCGCTCCAACCAGCCCCTGGCTTTCGTCAGCGCGGCTGGTCGGCGAGCACCGCCGAGCAGCAGCGGCAGGGCGACGTTTTCCACGGCGGTCAGCTCGGGGACGAGCTGGCCGAACTGGAAGACGAAGCCGAACCGGACGCGTCGCAACGTGCTGCGGTGCGGCTCGGCCATGGTGTCCACGCGGCGACCGTCGTACCAAATCTCTCCGGATGCCGGCACCAGGATCCCGGCGAGGCAATAGAGCAGCGTGGACTTGCCTGATCCGCTCGGACCCATGACCGCCAAGATCTCGCCCGCGGCGGCCGAGACGCTTGCACCGCGCAGCGCGGGTGTCTCGCCAAACGACAGGACGACGTCATGCGCTTCGATGATGCCGCGCTGTTCCGACGCTCCCACGGCAAGGTTCATCCCAGTCATGACCGGATCGCCTCCGCCAGAGCATCAAGGCGAGCCGTAGTGAGGTCGATCCATCGCAAATCGGCCTCGAGATGGAACAGCGCGTGGTCGGCAAGGAGGGCGTCGACCAGGCTGCCGGTCCGTTTGATCTCGGTCAGCTCACGCATTCGCTGCAGGTGGGCGGCTCGTTGGGTGTCGAGGTAGTACGCCGCGGGGCGATCAAGCATCAGCGCCAGTACGACCTTGGCGAACAACACGGTTTGTTGGTGCGGCTCGGGCTCGACCGGTTCGCTCAACCAGGTCTCCACCTCCGTCGCTCCACGCTCGGTGATGACATATCGCTTGCGGTCCGGGCCCTCGCCTGGCTCCACGTCGCTGATCACCACTTTGCCGTCTCGGGCGAGGCGGCCAAGCGTCGCGTAGACCTGACCGAACGGCAGTGGGCGGCTTCGGCCGAAGTAGGTGTCGTAGTCCCGCTTGAGGTCGTAACCGTGGCTGGGCTCCCGTTCGAGCAGGCCCAGGAGGGTGAGGGGAACGCTCATGAGGCGAGCATACACTGAGCGTATACTCCGCGTATATACTGACTTTCTGGTCTTGGTTGAGGCGCGGCGGTACACGGGAGGACGGGCCGCAGCAGTGGGTTCCAAAGTTGCGACCTGTTCAGTCGACCCGGCCCAGCGCGGTCACGCTCCAGATACCGGTTCCGTCAGGGCGCGTTTACGCCACCGGCGCCACCCGCGGACTTGTCCGATGTGCCCCGACCGGTCCATGGTGGGTCCTATGTTGTGAGTGCCGTCTGACCGATTCACTCATCACTCGACGCGCTGGGGGGCTAGCGGTGGGGGTTCTCGCTCCGAGGGATCATGGCCGCACGGCCGTCCGTTCTCACGAGCACAGGTCGGGAGAGACACCATCCGCCCGAGCCCCAGGAGGCGGGGCACACCGTCGCACTACCTCTCCCGTGTCGCATGAGAGCTACCTGAGTCGCCGTTACTTCGCCCCGCTTGACGGACTGAGGGCGGTCTCGATCCTTCTTGTGATGACTGCGCACACCACAGATCCGCTGTTCCACCGGTTACACGGTGCCGTCGGAGTAACGATCTTCTTTGTTATTTCTGGATACTTGATCACGACGCTGCTGCTTCGTGAGGAAGAACACCAGGGGCACGCTCGCATAAAGGCGTTCTACATCCGCCGAGCCTTCCGGATCTTGCCGCTGTACTACGTGACACTCATCGGCTACATCGTCCTGATCGGCATTCTGCACCTTCAGGCAGGCTCCGCGTCTCTATGGCATTCGCTTCCCTGGTATGGGACCTACCAGAACGACCTAGTACCGGACGACGCTGGGATTTTTGGGCAATCCTGGTCACTGGCGATAGAGGAGAAGTACTACCTCCTATGGCCGTTGGCGTTCACCATACCTGTCCTCATGAGAGGCCGACTCGCGGTGGCAAGCGGCCTTTCAGTGCTGACAGCGGTTGCCGTCCTCTCGCCCGCCACCGCTTACTTCGCGATCTACACACCGATCCTGTTGGGCTGCGTTGTGGCCATAATGCTCGACAAAGAAAGGCTCTATCGGCTGATGACTCGACTGGCCACGGCACCCGTCGCTCTACTGCTGATCGCCGCGATGATTGTGTGGGACATCGAGTTCGAGAACGGTTCGAACGTCCACATCTTTTTCGCAGTCTTGACCGCGCTTCTCTTTCCTGCGGTGCTCATTGGGCCGCGATGGCTTTCTAGCCTGCTGAGCCATCGGGTACTGGTTTACATCGGAACCAGGTCTTACGCCCTGTACCTCATCCACCGAGTGGCGAAGGGCGTCGTTGACAAGGTGGTAGCCCCGGGATCGACTTCTGTCCCGCACCAGCTCCTCCACTTCGTGCTTATGGTGGCCTTGGCTCTAGCCGCCGCCGAGATCTTGTGCAGGCTGATCGAGCAGCCGATGATTCGGCTCGGGCGGCGATTGGCTTCGACGAACCGGGGAGCACGGACGATCCCCGCTGGGGTCGAGGCCCGCGCTTAATGTTTCGCACAGTGATGAAGACGCGAAGCCGCCGGAACATCGGTGCGGTCGGAACATAGGGCGGCTTCGAGGACATCAGGGCCATTAAGACCGTCAGCACGAACTGACGACTCATAGCATGAGCGCATGAGCTGGGACGAGTCGTTCGTCGATCGCTACGACGACTGGTCCGCGGACATGACGGAGGACATCCCGTTCTATGTCAAGCTCGCGCGCGAGGCCGATGGACCGCTCGTTGAACTTGCCGTAGGCAACGGTCGGGTCGCCATCCCCGTCGCGCGGGCGACCGGGCGACCAGTCGTGGGAATCGATTCCTCGCCCGGGATGCTCGAGCAAGCGCGCATCCGAGCTGCGGACGCAGGGGTGATTCTCGATCTGCGCGAAGGCGACATGCGCGAGCTTGCGCTCGACGAGCCGGCAGCGCTGATCTATTGCCCGTACCGGGCGCTCCTTCATCTGCCGACGTGGGCCGACCGGCGCCGTACGTTCGAGCATGTTGCGGCATCACTGCGGCCCGGCGGCCGGTTCGCCTGGAACGCTTTCGCGTTCGACCACCAGGTTGGCGTTCGACTGGACGGACGGCACCAGGACCGGCCCGTGCCCCACGTCATTCGCTATGCAGTCGGTGCTAACCGCATCGACATCACGCTCGATGGAGGCGGCACCAGCTCCGTCTGGTGGGCGACCAAGAACGAGTGGCTCGGCCTCCTCGATGTTGCCGAGCTTCAGCTCGAAGCTCTGTACGGAAACTTCGAAGAAGAGCCGGTCGACGACGAGAGCCGCGAGTACGTCTTCGTTGCCCGCCGCTGAGCGAGCGCTCGATCTCGCGACCGCGCGAAAGTAGGAGGACTTCCTTATAACAGTACTTGTACAAGTACTGTTATAGTTATGCCATGACGAGGCGCGCGACCGAGCCGGCGATCGGCGAGATCGAGGCCGAGATCCCATATCCGCTGAGTCGGGCGGTCACAGATATCGAGGAAGCGCTTCAGCGCAAGAGCTTCCATGACCGCATCGTGGAGAAGCTGGCAGCTGACGACGCATGGGTCTGACCGACACCCTCGTCGATCTCACTCCGCTGCGTTCGTCACGCGCATTCCGGCGGCTGTGGATCGGTCGCTCGTTCTCCGAATTCGGCGGCCAGATGACGCTCATCGCGGTGATTTACCAGGTCTGGCAGATGACCGGCAGCCCCGTCTGGACCGGTGCGGTAGGCGTGGCAAGGAGCATCCCGCTCGTCGTGTTCGGTCTCTTCGTCGGATCGATCACCGACCGGCTCGATCGGCGGAAGGTCTACTTGGTCACCACGACCGGCCAGGCCACGTGCTCGGTACTCCTCGCGGTGCAGGCCCTCCTTGGGCATCTGCCGGTACTTGGAGTTCTGTCGCTCGTCGCGTCGCAGGCCTGCTTCGGGGCCGGGGGTGCACCCGCGTTTCGTACGTTCATTCCGCGACTTCTCCCAGCGCGCCAGGTCGCGGCGGGCCTGGCACTGGACCGGATAGCGTTCCAGGCCGCGATGCTGGTTGGGCCGGGTATCGGCGGCTTGATTCTTGCCTGGCGCGGTGTCGGCGTCTGCTACCTGATTGATGCGATGACCTTTATCTTCGCCTTCTACGGCGCTCTCGGACTTCCGGCCATGCGTCCGGACGGTACGGCGGCCCGACCGGGGCCGCGCGGTGTGGTCGACGGTGTCAGCTTCTTGCTACGCCATCCCGGAGTGCGAGGAGCGCTGCTGACTGACCTCGCCACGACGGTGTTGTCCTTTCCGATCAGCCTCTTTCCACTGATCAATGTCGAACGCTTCGACAACGACCCGCGTACTCTCGGCCTCTTCCTCACCGCGATCGCTGCCGGTGGCGTGATCGCGTCAATCTTCTCCGGGGCGTTTACCCGGTCGCCCCGTCCCGGTGCGGTCATGCTCGTCGGATCAGCTGTCTGGGGCATTGCCGTCGCGCTGTTCGGCGTCGCCCCGAACCCATGGCTCGGGCTGTCCTTCCTTGTCCTGGCCGGCGCCGCGGACACGATATCGGTGGTGTCGCGGAGCACGATCGTTCAACTGCACACGCCTGACGAGCTACGTGGGCGGGTCGCAGCGGCCGAGCAGATCGTCGGGCAAGCAGGCCCCGATGTTGGCAACATGCGAGGCGGCCTGGTCGCGGAGGTGACCTCAGCGCGCGCTGCGCTCGTCAGCGGTGGACTGCTCTGCGTCGCTGTCGTAGGCCTGATCGGCACGAGAACGCCGGGCCTGCGCGGCTTCTCGACCTCACGGCTGGTAGCCGACGAGCGGAACGCCGTTCTCGACTGACGAGTGTCGGACAACTTGCCGGGCGCAGGCTCTCGGCGCACACCATCGACACGGTCCAGGCCGACTCGGCCCGGATCACAGGCCCGCGAGCTGGGGTGCCTGGGTGTAGCGTCCGCATGCAATCCCGGGCATGGCACCCTCGAGAAACTTCGGCATGGCCCGCCGATCCTGCGCGGCTTATAGTTCGACCAAGCCAGTCCACCTTCCGATCGGCGCTCCCAGGTCGCCGGTCCTGGGACAGGGCAAGGGGACTCCGTATGTTTTTAGCCATCCGCCGTGGAGTCCGGTCACTAGCCGTCGTCGCATCGACCGCGCTCGCCGCCTCGTTCGTCGCTGCCGTCTCGGCGGCGGCCGACGACGGCGCTCCCCAGCCGATCGACTTCGTGCACAACGTGGTCGATGCGCCGGCACCCGTCACGAGCGCGGTCTTCGGCACGAGTCCCGGCGCGAAGATCGGCACGCCGATCTGCCAGACGAACACGTCGACCGCTGCGAACGTCAACACCGACTGCGAGCACGACGGGCCGCATAACGAGACGTCCATCGCGGTGAACCCGACCGACCCCAGCAACATCATCGGCGGAGTGAACGATTACCACCTCGCGATCAATCCGGGCGGCCAGGTCTCCGACACGATCCGGTCCCGCGCCCACGTCTCCTTCGACGGCGGCAAAACGTGGACGTCGTATCCGATCGACGCCAATTCGGCCTACCAGGCGACCGGTGACCCGTCCGTCGCCTTCGACGCCTCCGGCACCGCGTATTACGCGACGCTCGGCTTCCGCTTCGTCGGACCGGCGAACGCTATGAACCCGGACATTGTGATGCACGCTTCGCCCGACGGGGGCAAGAACTGGAACACAAAGATCATCGCGCGGGGCAGCGGGAATAACACCAGCGTGGGCGACCTCCTCGACAAGGAATACGTCGCGGCCTGGGGCGACGGCAACGCGCTGGTCACCTTCGGCGACTTCCGTCTGGGTCAGAGGGGTGCGTTCGTCAGCGCCCGCATCTACGCGGCCGTGACCCATGACGGCGGCCAGACTTGGTCGGAGCCAACGCTGATCTCCGGCGATCTGGACCAGGCGTTCGTCCCAACCCCGGTCGTGAC
>Ga0066905_100000129_pt1 | contig 15366 bp, 14 predicted proteins | sample PanSoiMetaPlot36_FD_67483 | JGI IMG/M metagenome (GOLD analysis project Ga0066905, IMG submission 67483) | Tropical forest soil microbial communities from Panama analyzed to predict greenhouse gas emissions - Panama Soil Plot 36 (version 2) | ecosystem: Environmental > Terrestrial > Soil >... | reverse complement strand
TTGCGGCGCCGGCTCGTCCGGCTCACCGAATCGGGCATCTACGTCGCCCCGCCGCCGAGCGCGGCCATCGACAGCCTGATAGCAGCCGAGCGGGTGCGGCTCGCGCAACGGCAGCACCAGGTGCTCGAGGCGCGAACCGCGGTCAGCGAGTACACCGCCGAGCACCTGTCCGGACAGGCCGAGCGCCGGCCGCCGGTGCCGATGGATGTGGTCAGCGGCACCGAGGTTCCGGGTGCGATCGAGGACCTGGCCCGGACCACCCGCGGTGATGTGTGCTCACTCGTGCGGCGCAGCCGCAGCACCAAGCATCCGTACCTGACCCAGGTCGGGCGGTACCTGATCGACTCGGGACGGTCGATGCGGACCGTCTACCCGATCGGACTGATGGCCGACGCCGATCAGCTGGCCGCGGTCCAGCTCTGGCTCAACCAGGGCGAGCAGGCCAGGGTCACCCCCGAGGTGCCGACTCGGATGATCGTCTTTGGGACGGAGGCAGCGATCATCGACCTGACGTTCGACCAGGAGTCGGAGACCGATCTGATCGTGCGCTCCCCGGTGCTGGTGGCCGCGCTGCGTGAACTGTTCGAGCGGGTGTGGACGCATGCGGTCGCGATCTCGCACGCCGATGTGGACGAGGGCAGCGATGACCGCAAGAAGCTGATCGAGCTGCTGTCGTTCGGTCAGAAGGACGAATACGTCGCCCGGCACCTCGGCGTATCCCTGCGCACTGTCCGGCGCCGGGTAGCCGACCTGCTCGCCGAGCTCGGCGCCGCCTCCCGGTTCCAGGCCGGGATGGAGGCGGTCCGCCGGGGCTGGGCCTAGGCGGCCCAGGTGCCCGCGATTGTGCTGGTTGGAGCCCAGTGGGGAGACGAGGGCAAAGGCAAGGCGACCGACCTGCTCGGCGGATCGGTCGACTACGTGGTCCGCTACCAGGGCGGCAACAACGCCGGTCACACCGTGGTGATCGGCGCGGAGTCTTACGCGCTGCATTTGCTCCCGGCCGGGATCCTCACCGCCGCCTGCACGCCGGTCATCGGCAACGGGGTGGTCATCGACCCGGCGGTGCTGTTCGCCGAGCTGGACGGCCTCAGCGAGCGGGGGGTCGACACGTCCCGCCTCCTGGTCTCCGCCGCGGCGCATTTGATCATGCCGTACCACCGGGTCATCGATAAGGTCACCGAGCGCTTCCTCGGCCGGCGGAAGATCGGCACTACCGGCCGCGGCATCGGCCCGACCTACGGCGACAAGGTGGCCCGGCTCGGGGTGCGAGTGCAGGACCTGTTCGATCCGAATATCCTCGCGCAGAAGGTGGAAGGCGCGCTCGAGCAGAAGAACCAGCTGCTGGTCAAGGTGTACAACCGGCGCGCGATCAGCGTCGATCAGGTGGTGGCCGAGTACCTCGGCTACGCCGAGCGACTGCGGCCCTATGTCGCGGACACGGTGCTACTGCTCAACCAGGCGCTCGATGCCGGCGAGGTGGTGCTGCTCGAGGGCTCCCAGGGCACGCTGCTCGACGTGGATCACGGCACCTACCCATTCGTCACCTCGAGCAGCCCGACCGCGGGCGGCGCCTGCGCCGGATCCGGGATCGGGCCGACCCGGATCACCCGGGTGCTCGGTGTCCTCAAGGCGTACACGACCCGGGTCGGCTCCGGACCGTTCCCCACCGAGCTGCTCGACGCGGACGGGGACTACCTGCGCCGGGCCGGCGGCGAGGTGGGCGTGACCACCGGCCGGGATCGCCGGTGCGGCTGGTTCGACGCGGTCATCGCTCGGTTCGCGGTCCGGGCCAACGGGCTGACCGACCTGTTCCTGACCAAGCTCGACGTGCTGTCCGGGCTGCCGCGCATCCCGGTGTGCGTGGGCTACCGGGTCGGTGACGAGCGGCAGGACGAGATGCCGCTGACCCAGACCGAGTTCCACCACGCGGTTGCGGTGTACGAGTACTTCGACGGCTGGACCGAGGACATCAGCTCGGCGACCTCGGTCCGCGAGCTGCCGTCGGCAGCGCAGCGGTACGTCGCCGCGGTCGAGGAGATGTCCGGGGCGCCCGTCTCCGCGATCGGTGTCGGCCCCGGCCGCGACCAGACCATCCAGGTTCGGCCCCTGCTCTAGACCGGTTCGCTACGATCGCGAACGTGAGCTATGACCTCCGGTTCGTGCCGCACAACCCGGGCCAGGACTGGGAGGAGACGCTGGCCGCAGCCGAGGAGTCGTTCGGTCGCGACCGGCCGGTCGGCGGTGACCTGGCCGACACCTGGGACCGGTTGGTCGACCGGTGCCGGCCGTTGCTGGACGGCCCGGTCGAGCTCTACCTCACCCGAGAGTTCCGCGAGCTCTCCGACGAGGGCACCGGGATCACCCTCACGCTGTTTCCCACCGAGGCGGGACTGACTGCGCCGTACGGTCACGGCGAGCCGAAACGGCTGATCGCCACGATGTTCGCGCTGGCGCAGGTGGTGCAGGAGGAGACCGGCTGGCGCGGCTTCGACCCGCAGCTCGGGGTCGGCCTCGACGAGGTGCGGGCCGGCGTGGTGGAGACGCAGTACACCACCGGACCGGGCGGTGATGACCGGTCAAGCATGCGCTTCGTCCAGCAGTGGACCACGTTCGGCGACGTGGTCGAGCCTTAGCTCCGCCGGTTGGCGCCCCGCGCTAGCCTCACCGTCGGTGAACATCCTCGTCATCGGTTCCGGCGGGCGCGAACACGCGCTCTGCCAGGCGCTGGCCGCCGATCCCTCGGTTACCGCGCTGGCCTGCGCGCCGGGCAATGCCGGCATCGCCCGGATCGCCGCCACCCACCCGGCTCCGGCCACCGATTCGGCGGCGGTGACCGGGCTCGCCCGGCGGCTCGGCGCGGACCTGGTGGTGATCGGCCCGGAGGCGCCGCTCGTCGGCGGCGTCGCGGACGGAATCCGGGCAGCCGGGATCGCCTGTTTCGGCCCGACCGCGGCGGCCGCCAGGCTGGAGGGCTCGAAGGCGTTCGCGAAGGAAGTCATGGCCGTCGCCGGGGTGCCGACCGCGCGGGCAGTGGTGGCCGAGACCGACGCCGAGGTGGCGGCCGCGCTGGCCGGGTTCGGCCCGCCGTATGTGGTCAAGGACGACGGGCTCGCCGCCGGCAAGGGAGTGGTGGTCACCGCGGACCGGGCCGAGGCCATGGCGCATGCGGCCCGGTGCGGCCGGGTGGTCATCGAGGAGTACCTGGACGGCCCCGAGGTTTCGCTGTTCGGGATCAGCGACGGGACCCGGGTGCTGCCGCTGGCGCCGGCCCAGGACTTCAAGCGCGCCGGTGACGGGGACACCGGGCCGAACACCGGCGGCATGGGCGCCTACTCACCGCTACCCTGGGTCCCGGCCGGCCTGGTGGCTGACGTGCTCGACACCGTGCTGCAACCGACCGTCGACGCGATGCGCGCCCGCGGCACCCCGTTCGCCGGCCTGCTCTACGCCGGGCTCGCGCTCACCTCGAGCGGAGTGCGGGTGGTGGAGTTCAACTGCCGGTTCGGCGACCCGGAGACGCAGGTGGTGCTGGCTCGGTTGGCCAGCCCGCTGGCCGGACTGCTGTACGCCGCCGCGACCGAAGAGCTGGCCGGGATCCCGGCGCCGGTCTGGCGGGACGACGCGGCGGTGACGGTCGTGATCGCCGCGGCCGGTTACCCGGCCAAGCCGCGCACCGGCGACCCGATCGAGGGGATCCACGCCGCCGAGGCGGTTCCCGGCGTCTCGGTCCACCACGCCGGAACCGCCACCGACCCGGACGGCCGGCTGGTCACCGCGGGTGGCCGGGTGCTCGCGGTGACCGCGATCGGGGCCGACCAGCGGCAGGCGCGCGAGCGCGCCTACCAGGCGGTGGCGCGGATCCGGATACCCGGCGCGCGGTTCCGGACCGACATCGCGGGATGATGGGCCGGTGATCGAGCGCTACACGCTGCCGGAGATGGGCCAGGTCTGGAGCGAGGCTCACAAGTACGAGATCTGGTGCCGGATCGAGCGGCTCGTGCTCGAGGCGCAGGCCGAGGCCGGCGTGGTGCCGGTCGAGGCCGTGGAACCGGTACGCCGGGCCGAGCCGCCGACCCCGGAACGGGTAGCCGAGATCGAGGCGGTCACCCAGCACGATGTGATCGCGTTCCTGACCGCGTGGGCGGACAACACGGTCCCGCGGGAGTCCGCCCGGTACGTTCACTTCGGGATGACCTCGTCGGACCTTCTCGACACCGCGCTCGCCGTCCAGCTGTCCGAAGCGTCGGCCCTGCTGCTGGTCAAGGCCGACCGGTTGATCGCCACGCTGCGCGACCACGCGCTCGAGCACCGCGCCACCCTGCGGGTCGGGCGTACCCACGGCATTCATGCCGAACCTGACGTGTGGGGGCACCGGGTCGCCGACTTCGCGTTCGGGATGGCGCGGTGCAGGGATCGGCTGCGGCGGGCCAAGAGCGCGGTCGAGGTCTGCACCATCTCGGGTGCGGTCGGTACCTACTCCAACATCGACCCGGCCGTGCAGCGCTGGGTTGCGGCCGCGCTTGGCCTGCGCGAGGCAGACGTCTCGACCCAGGTGGTGCTGCGCGACGGGATCGGGGAGTGGGTGTCGACGCTGGCGATCATGGCGTCGGTGCTCGAGGCGATCGCGCTGGAGGTGCGGCACGGGCAGCGGACCGAGGTGCGCGAGCTGTTGGAGCCGTTCAGCCCGGGCCAGAAGGGCTCGTCCGCGATGCCGCACAAGCGGAACCCGGTCCTGTCCGAGCGCATCTGTGGCCTGGCCAGGATCGTGCGGGCGCAGGTCACCCCGGTGCTCGAAGGCATCCCGTTGTGGCACGAACGCGACATCTCACATTCCTCGGTCGAGCGGGTCGCCTTGCCGGACGCCGCGATCACCACGGACTACCTGCTGCACCTGGGCAACCGGGTGATCAGCGGGCTGGAGGTCGATGCGGCCCGGATGCGGGAGAATCTGGACTCGACGTCCGGGCTGATCTATACCAGCGCGGTACTACTCGACCTGGTCGAGCAGCAGGGACTGTCCAGGGAGGGCGCCTACGCCATTACCCAGGCGGCCGCGATGGAGACCTGGCAGAGTGGCCGGGCCTTCCGGGACACCCTGGTCGATCACGCCAAGACGGCCGGGTTCAGTCTTGACCCGGCCCGGTTGGATGAGATCTGCCGGCCCGAGCGGTATGTGGAGCGGTTGGACGAGATGTTCGCCCGATTGGAGGCGCTGGCATGATGGCAAAGCTGGCTACCTGGGTGTTCCGCCTGATCGTGCTCTGGGGGGCGCAGCGGCTCATTCGCTGGTTCTCCGGGTGGATCGAGGATCGTCCCAAGAAGACCTCGCCCGCCAGCCCGGATGAGGTGCGCGAATGACGGCAGCCATGCCGCTGGACGGCCTGATCCCGAGCCACACCGGGAAGGTCCGGGACCTGTACGCGATCGGCGACGACGAGGTGCTCATCGTCGCCAGCGATCGGATCTCCGCGTTCGACCGGGTGCTGGAGACGCCGATCCCGGACAAGGGCACGATCCTGACCCAGCTGTCGCTGTGGTGGTACCAGCAGCTGGCTTCGATCGTGCCGAACCACCTGGTGACCGCCGAGGTCGATGACTACCCGCCGGACCTGCGCAAGCTGGGTTCCGCCCTGCGCGACCGGTCGATGCTCTGCCAGCGGGTCGAGATGATCCCGATCGAGGCGGTGGCCCGCGGCTACCTGAGCGGTTCGGCCTGGACCGAGTACCAGCTCGACGGCGCGGTCTGCGGCATCAGCCTGCCGACCGGCCTGGTCGAGGGCGCCCGGCTGCCCGAGCCGATCTTCACCCCGGCGACCAAAGCGCCGGCCGGTGAGCACGATCGGAACATCGGCTATCCCGAACTGGTCGAGCGGATCGGCGCGGAGACCGCCGAGGAGCTCCGCGATCTGACCCTCGCGGTCTACCTGCACGCGCAAGAGATCACCGGCAAGCATCAGATCCTGCTCGCCGACACCAAGCTCGAGTTCGGGCTGCTCGACAACGGCACGCTGATGCTCGCCGACGAGGTGCTCACGCCCGACTCGTCGCGGTTCTGGCCGGCGGACGAGTGGGCACCGGGCGGACCGCAGCCGTCCTACGACAAGCAGTACGTCCGGGACTGGCTCAGCTCGGCCGAGTCGGGCTGGGATCCGGCCTCCGCGGACCCGCCACCGCCGCTCCCGCCCGATGTCGTGGGTCAGACCCGGGCGAGGTACATGGAAGCGTACGAAAGGCTCACCGGCCGTCCGCTGTAAGGGCTCGCGGTAGGCGCCGCTGTAGGCTCGCTGGCCGTGACCTGGCTTGTCACCGGCGGCGCCGGCTACATCGGAGGGCACGTGGTCGCCGCCATGCGGGCGGCCGACCTGCCGGTTGCGGTGCTCGACGACCTGACCACCGGATCGGTAGACCGGGTGCCGCCCGAGGTGCCCGTGGTGCGCGCATCGGTGCTCGACCATGACGCCGTGCTGTCGGCGCTTCGCGACCACGCGATCACCGGAGTGCTCCACCTGGCCGCGCGGAAGGCGGTCGGGGAGTCGGTCGAACGGCCGCTGTACTACTTCCGCGAGAACGTCGTCGGCTTCGAAACGGTGCTGCGCGCGATGCGCACCGCCGGGGTGACCCGGATGCTGCTGTCCTCGAGCGCGGCCGTCTACGGCAACCCGGACTCGGTCCCGGTCAGCGAGGACATGCCGATGCGGCCGCTGAGCCCGTACGGGCAGACCAAGACGATCTGCGAGTGGCTGGCCGCCGCCGCGCACCGGGCGTACGGGATCAGCTATGTGACCCTGCGGTACTTCAACGTGGTCGGCGCGGCCAGTCGGGAGCTGGCCGATACCGGCGTGTTCAACCTGGTCCCGATGTCGCTGCAGGCGATCTCCGCCGGCCGGCCGCCGCAGGTGTTCGGCGACGACTACCCGACCCGGGACGGCAGCTGCATCCGCGACTACATCGACGTGCGCGATCTCGCCGACGCACATGTGGTGGCCGCTCGGCGGCTGGAGCGGGAGTGCGCCGAAGTCTACAACGTCGGCCGCGGCGAGGGCTTCACGGTCAAGGAGGTGCTGGCCGCAATCGATCGCGTGATCGGCAGCGAGCACCGCTACCGGATCGTCGAGCGCAGACCCGGCGACCCGGACAGCTGCTACGCGGCGGTCGACAGGATCGAAAAGGGGCTCGGCTGGACGGCGCGGTTCGACCTGGACGACATGGTCGCGAGCGCCTGGGCCGCCTGGCCGAATACCGGCAGCTGACGGCCGGTGGCGAGCGTCTGCACGTCCCCTGCCCTCGACGGCCCTCTTTGTGATCATTACTGCCGCCGCTGCCAAATGATCACCCGTTTTGGGTGGTTTGTCACACCGGAACGGCAGTAATGATCGGGATCGGGGCGGATACGCTGGCTCCGGCCGTCCCACCTCGAGCAGCGCCAGGAGCTTCGCGTGCCGCGCGTCGTCGTCGATGTCATGCTCAAGCCGGAGATCCTCGACCCGCAGGGGCAGGCGGTCCAGCGAGCACTCGAGCGGCTGGGCTTCGACCGAGTGACTTCGGTCCGGCAGGGCAAGCGGTTCGAGATCGAGATCGCTGAGCCCGGCGCTGCCGATGCCGGGCCGGCCGGGTCCGGCGCCGCGGTCGAGCTGGGCCGGGACATGGCCGCGAAGCTGCTGGCCAATACGGTGATCGAAGACTTCACGGTGCGGATCGAGGATGCCGCCGGGGGTGCCGGGTGACCCGGATCGGGGTGGTCACGTTCCCCGGGTCGCTGGACGATCGGGACGCCGCCCGCGCGGTCCGGCTGGCCGGCGGCGAGCCGGTACGGCTCTGGCACCGCGACACCGACCTGGCCGGGGTCGAGGCGATCATCCTGCCCGGCGGGTTCTCGTACGGTGACTACCTGCGCACCGGCGCGATCGCCCGGTTCTCTCCGGTAATGGGTTCGGTGATCTCCGCGGCCGGGCGCGGGGTTCCGGTGCTCGGCATCTGCAACGGGTTCCAGATCCTGTGCGAGTCGCACCTGCTGCCGGGCGCGCTCACCCGCAACAACCATCTGCACTTCATCTGCCGCGACCAGCGGCTGCGCATCGAGTCGAGCCGGACGGTCTGGACCGCCGGCTACCAGCCGGGTGCGGAGATCGTGATCCCGGTCAAGAACGGCGAGGGCCGGTACGTGGCCGACCGGGACACGCTGGCCCGGCTCGACGGCGACGGCCTGGTCGTGGCCCGCTACCTGCACGGCAATCCCAACGGTTCGGTCGCCGACATCGCCGGCATCACGAACCCGGCGGGCAACGTGGTCGGGCTGATGCCGCACCCGGAGCACGCGGTCGAGGCGTTGACCGGCCCGGGCACCGATGGGCTTGGTTTCTTCACCTCGGTGCTGCGCCGGCTGGTGCCGGCGTGACCGCGCGCATCCACAACCCGGTCGCGATCGACACCGTCGAGCACGCGGCGGCGACCCCCGCGATGCCCCAGCCGTATGCCGAGCTCGGCCTGGCAGCGGACGAGTATGAGCGGATCCGGACCATCCTCGGTCGCCGGCCAACCGGTTGTGAGCTGGCCATGTATGCGGTGATGTGGAGCGAGCACTGTTCCTACAAGTCCTCGAAGATTCACCTGCGGCAGTTCGCCGAGAAGGCGCCACACTCGGACGCGCTGCTGGTCGGGATGGGGGAGAACGCCGGCGTGGTCGACCTCGGCCAGGGCTGGGCGGTCACCTTCAAGATCGAGTCGCACAACCACCCGTCGTTCGTCGAGCCGTACCAGGGCGCGGCGACCGGGGTCGGCGGCATTGTGCGCGACATCCTGTCGATGGGCGCGCGGCCGGCCGCGGTGCTCGACCCGCTCCGGTTCGGGCCGCTGAACGCCGCCGACACCGGCCGTGTACTGCCCGGCGTGGTGGCCGGCATCGGCGGTTACGGCAACTGCCTGGGCGTGCCGACCATCGGCGGTGAGCTCGTCTTCGACCGCTCGTACGCGGGGAACCCGCTGGTCAACGCGCTCTGCGTGGGCGTGCTCAGACGCAACGCGATCAAGCTGGCGAAGGCCTCGGGGCCGGGCAACCAAGTCATCCTGTACGGCGCGAAGACCGGGCGGGACGGCATCGGCGGGGTGTCGGTGCTCGCCTCCGCCACCTTCGGCGCGGCCGGCGACGGCGGCGGCGATGCCGCGAAGAAGCCGAGCGTCCAGGTCGGCGACCCGTTCACCGAGAAGACGCTGATCGAGTGTTCACTCGAGCTGTTCGAGCGCGACCTGGTGGCCGGCATCCAGGACCTCGGCGGCGCCGGGCTGGCCTGCGCGACCAGCGAGCTGGCCTCGGCCGGGACCGGCGGCATGCGGGTCTGGCTCGACCGGGTGCGGCTGCGGGAGCCGTCGATGGCTCCGCACGAGGTGCTGACCAGCGAGTCGCAGGAGCGGATGTGCGCGATCGTGGCGCCCGCTGACGTGCCGGACTTCCTCGCGGTCTGCGAGAAGTGGGACGTCGACGCGGTGGTCATCGGCGAGGTCAGCGCGGTCACCCCGGCCGAGGCCGATGCCGGGGGCCGGCTGGTCATCAGCTGGCACGGCGAGGTGGTCGTGGACGTGCCGCCCCGGACGGTCGCGCACGACGGCCCGGTCTACGCGCGCCCGCTCGCGCGGCCGGCCGACCAGGACGCGCTGGTCGCGGATGCGCCATCGCCCGCCCGGCTGGCCCGCCCGGCCGGCGGCGCCGAGCTGCGCGGCACACTGCTCCGCCTTGCCGGCTCGGCCAACCTGTGCGCCAAGTCCTGGGTGACTGCGCAGTATGACCGCTACGTGCAGGGCAATACCGTGCTGGCCCAGCCGGCCGACGCCGGCATGATCCGGGTCGACGAGTCGACCGGTCTGGGAGTCGCCGTGTCGACCGACGGCAACGGGCGCTATACCCGGCTCGACCCGTATACCGGGGCGCAGCTCGCGCTGGTCGAGGCGTACCGCAACGTGGCTGCGACCGGTGCCCGCCCGCTGGCGGTGACGAACTGCCTGAACTTCGGCTCGCCGGAGGACCCGGCGGTGATGTGGCAGTTCGCCGAGGCGGTGGGTGGCCTGGCCGACGGTTGCCTGGCGCTCGGCATACCGGTCACCGGCGGGAACGTGAGCTTCTACAACCAGACCGCGAACACGGCGATCCTGCCCACCCCGATCGTCGGGGTGGTCGGGGTGATCGACGATGTCGCCCGGCGAACGCCGACCGGGTTCCGCCGGGCCGGCGACGTGGTGCTCCTGCTCGGGGCCACCAGCGACGAGTTCGGCGGCTCCGAGTGGGCGCACGTCGTGCACGGTCACCTTGGCGGGCGGCCGCCCGCGGTAGACCTGGCCGCCGAGCGGCTGCTGGCGGAACTGCTGGTGGCCGGATCGCGCGAACGACTGCTGTCCGCCGCGCACGACCTGTCCGACGGCGGGCTGGCCCAGGCGCTGGTCGAGTCGTGCCTGGTGGGCGCTATCGGTGTTCGCCTTGCGCTGCCGGGCGACCTCGACCCGTTCGTGGCGCTGTTCGCCGAGTCGGCCGCTCGGGCCTTGGTGGCGGTGCCGTCATCATCGGAGCCGCGGTTCACCGAGATGTGCCGGGCGCGCGGCTTCCCGATCACCCGGCTCGGCGTGGTCGCCGGCGACGCAATCGACGTCCAGGGCCAGTTCTCGATCCCGCTGGCAGAGCTGCGATCGGTTCACGAGGCGACCCTGCCGGCCCGGTTCGGCTGAGCGTTCGGGTCGGCGTCGGGTCCCCAGCCCGTTCCGGCCTCGAACAGCCGATTCGACCGACCGCTACTCTCGGGCGCATGGCCCAGGCCGTCCGGCGCGCGGATCCAGCGAAGATCCGGCTGGCGCTCACCGCCCAGTGGCAGGCACTGCGCACCTACGTCGATGGTCTCGAGTCCGCCGACTTGGCCGCGCCGTCTAGCCTGCTGGGATGGACCGTCGCCGATCTGGTCGCGCACATCGCCGACGGGGTAGCGGCGCTCACCGAACGGCTCAGCCATCCGCCGCCTGACCGGGTGCAGACCGACATCGTGGAGTGGGCGCGCCGGTGCGCGGCGCAGGCGCCCAGGCTGGCCGACGACGCCCGGGAGCTGGCCGCTCGCGGTGACAGCCGGGAGCAGCTGAGCATGGCCGTGGCCCGGGCCGAGAGCGCGCTCGACCAGGTGGTGAACCCGCAGCGCGTGCTGTGGTCGCCGGTCGGTGGGTTCCGGCTGACCGACTACCTGGTGACCAGGGTCATCGAGGCGGTGGTGCACGCCGACGACCTCGACCCGGAGTTTCCGCACGACCGGGCCGCCCTGGGCACCTGCGTCCGGGCGCTGGCCGACATTCTGGCCGCGCTCGTTCCCGGTTCCTCGGTCGAGCTACGCATCCCGCCGTTCGCCGCGGTCCAGTGCGTGCCCGGACCCCGGCACACCCGCGGGACGCCGCCGGCGGTGGTCGAGATCGACCCGCTGACCTGGGTACGGCTTGCCACCGGGCGGACCCGGTGGCCGGAGGCCGTCGCCGCGGGTCGGCTCCGCGCCAGCGGTGAGCGCACTGACCTGTCCCGATTCCTCCCGGTGCTGGCCTGACGTCCGGTGCTGGCCCGGCGTCCGGTGCTGGCCCGGCGTCTGCCGCCTGGCGTGAGCTGGAGTCCACCCGAGCTGTCGTGCAACCGAGCGGCGATTTCAGACGTCTGCTTGCCGAGCGCGGTCGGAGGTCTCCGGCCCTGGAGGCGGCCGATGAGGCACGACGAGGACGCGGAGGAACGCTTCGCGGCGCTGTACCGTGCCTGTTACGGCCGGCTGGTCGCCCAGTTGTACGCGATCACCAGCGATCTCGGTGAGGCGCAGGAGGCGACCCAGGAAGCGTTCGTGCGCGCCTGGTCGCGCTGGCCGGAACTGCTGAGCCTCGACAACCCCGAAGGCTGGCTTTACGTGGTCGCGCAGCGGATCGCGGTGAGCCGCTGGCGGCGCACCCGCCGGACCGTGCTCGGCTGGTTGCGCGACAGCGACATTTCGCACTACGAAGGCCCCGATCTGGGCGTGATCGTCCTGGTCGAGGCGTTACGGCGGCTGCCGGTCGCACAACGGCGCGCGCTCGTGCTTCATCACATGGGGGACCGGTCGGTCGCTGAGATCGCCGACGTCGAGGGCGTGCCGGTCGGCACGGTCAAGGCTCGGCTGTCGCGCGGCCGGGCCGCGCTGGCGGCGTTGCTGGCCGACCAGCCACTCGGCGGGGTTTCGGTAGATCGATCCGACGCCGAGCTCTCGAGTGAGGAGGTGCGACGTGCGTACCGGAAGCCCTGAGTACGACATCGAGCCCGACGGCCTCGATCTCGACGCGATTTTTCAGCGGGTGAGCTACCGGGTAACGGTCGGTGCGCCCGGCCGGGGCCCGACGGCGGCGATCCGCACCGCTCATCGCCGGCGGGTCGCCCGAGCGGGCGTAGGCGCGGTACTGGCTGTCGCGGGCGTGGTCGGCGCGATCGCGGTGGGCGCGAACCTGATAGCTCGCCACGGTCCCGGCGGCCCGGTCGGGCCGGCGTCCACCGCAACCGGGCCGAGCACGCTCGAGTCGGCGGATCCCGGTGCGCCCGCGGGCAAGGCCATCCCCAGAAGCCTGCTGCTGACCATGGCCGACATTCCGTTCGGCGCGGCCACTCCGCCGCCCTACGAGCTGATCCCCGCACTTGCCAATACCTGGGCCGAGACGTGCGGTGTGCGGGCCGAGCCGCCGATCATCGGCGGCGAGAACGCGGTCGTGCTCGGCGTCAGCGGCATGCGCGGCGAGATCGAGCAGTACGTCCGCGACGCCGGTGATCAGATCAACGCGGCGGGCTGGATGTATGGCGTGCGGTCCGCGATGGACTGGTGCTTCCGGGATGCCGGCGCCGACGTGCCCGGCTACCGCCTGACCATCCGGCCGCTCGGCACGCTGTCGGCGGCCGGCTATACCGCCGCGGTCCGGGTGGCGCTGACCGACGCGCGGAATGACGACCCGAGGATCCACCTCTACGCGGTCGGCCGGGCCGGCACGCTGGTCACCGCGATCCGCTACGACGTACCGGGGACGGATCCCGATCGGCTGGTCGCCGGTTTCAAGGCGCTGGTGACGGCCGGGATGGAGCGACTCGCCGGGATCGGCGCCGAGGCCGGCAGCGGGTAGGTCGGTCTCTTGACTGCCGTCACGAACGGGCAATACTGACGGCACCAGCGGATCGATGACCTGACGGGGCCCGAATGCAGCTGACGCCATCGGCGCATGTCGACTCGTTCACGCGGGACCACCTGCCGCCGCCGCAGCAGTGGCCCGAGCTGGTGTTCGACCTACCGGAGCTGGCGTACCCGTCCCGGCTGAACTGCGCAGCGGAGCTCCTCGAGGCCACCATCGCTCGGTACGGGCCGGACCGGCCTTGCCTGCGCGCCGCCGACGGCTCGATCTGGACCTACGAGCAGGTGCGCGACTGCGCCAACCGGATCGCTCGGGTGCTCGCCGAGGATCTCGGTCTGGTGCCGGGCAACCGGGTTCTGCTGCGCGGTCCGAACAACCCGATGCTGGTTGCCGCCTGGTTCGGGGTACTGCGAGCCGGCGGCGTCGTGGTCACCACGATGCCGCTGCTGCGTGCCGGCGAGCTGCGCACGATCGCCGAGATCTGCCGGCCCTCCATCGCGCTCTGCGACGCGCGGTTCACCGACGACCTGGAGAAGGCCGAGATCGACGGGCTCGCGATCACCACGTACGACGGCTCGGCTGCGGACGACTTGACCCAGCTGATGGCGGCCAAGCCGAGCGAGTTCGAGGTGGTTCCGACCGCGGCCGACGATGTGGCGCTACTGGCGTTCACATCCGGGACCACCGGCCGGCCGAAGGCGACCATGCACTTCCACCGGGACGTGCTCGCGATCGCGGACACGTTCTCCGCGCACGTGCTCGAACCGCGCCCCGATGACGTCTTCGCCGGAAGCCCGCCGCTGGCGTTCACGTTCGGCCTGGGCGGGCTGGTCATCTTCCCGCTGCGGGCCGGTGCGTCCACGCTGCTGCTGGAGAGGGCGGCGCCGCCCGATCTGTTCGGCGCGGTCGCGAGGCATGCGGTGACCGTGCTGTTCTCCTCGCCGGTCGCCTACCGGGCCGCGCTCGGACTGCTCGGCGAGTGCGACGTGTCGTCGCTGCGCAGATGCGTATCGGCGGGCGAGGCGCTGCCGAGGAGCACCTGGGAGGCGTTCCACGACGCCACCAGCCTGAAGATCATCGACGGTATCGGCTCCACCGAGCTGCTGCACATCTTCATCGGTTCGGCCGACGACGAGATCCGGCCGGGATCCACCGGCCGGCCGGTCCCCGGCTACCGCGCGAAGATCATCGACGACACGGGCGCGCCGGTGCCGGACGGCGAGCTCGGCCGGCTGGCGGTGATCGGACCGACCGGCTGCCGCTACCTGTCCGACGATCGGCAGCAGGTGTACGTCGTCGACGGCTGGAACCTCACCGGCGACACCTATCTGCGGGACTCCGACGGCTATTTCTGGTACCAGGCGAGATCCGACGACATGATCATCTCGGCTGGCTACAACATCGCCGGTCCGGAGGTGGAGGAGGCACTGCTTCACCACCCCGACGTGCTCGAGTGCGGCGTGATCGGGGTGCCGGACGCGCTTCGAGGGACGGCAGTGGTGACCGCGTATGTGGTGCTCCGGGACGGCGTGCCGGCCTCGGCGGAGACGGTCACTGTTCTGCAGGAGCACGTGAAGGCCGAGATCGCGCCGTACAAGTACCCTCGCGTGATCGAGTTCCGGGACGCGCTGCCCCGCACGAACACCGGCAAACTGCAGCGGTTCCGGCTCCGGGAGGAAGCGGCCACGGACAGCCCGGGCGCTGCGGCAGGGGGCTAGGCACTAGGCACTGGGCACCGGCACAAGACGCGACTCGGGGAGCGGCCGGTGCGACCGCTCCCCGATCTCCTCTTGGTGGCTGGCTGAGACTACGGAGTGACTACCAGCCGGTCGGCGTAGATGTTCTCGTTGCGGTTGCCGATGTTGTTCGTCGGGATCGCCGCCGGAGACAGATCACACTGCCCGGCTGGCACGTCCCGGTTGTCGGCCCAAGCCACGTGCACGACGTGGTTCGTGCCGTTCCAGCGGGCGGCCAGTTCGATGTAGTCGCCGTGGAACGCCGACGTGCCACCACCGAACATCTGGCAGTTGCCGTTGTGTGAGACGTCACTGACCCGCTCCTCGTGGCTGAACGTCGGGTAGGTGACGCCGTCGCAGTTCGTGCACGCGTAGAACACGTCGAGCGCCTCGTTGTCCGGCGTCGTGCTGTTCCGGAAGTCGTACCAGGCGACGTGCAGCGCGTGGTTGGAGACCTCGATCGTCGGGAAGATCTGGTGCCGGTTGC
>Ga0066905_100000128_pt1 | contig 15370 bp, 12 predicted proteins | sample PanSoiMetaPlot36_FD_67483 | JGI IMG/M metagenome (GOLD analysis project Ga0066905, IMG submission 67483) | Tropical forest soil microbial communities from Panama analyzed to predict greenhouse gas emissions - Panama Soil Plot 36 (version 2) | ecosystem: Environmental > Terrestrial > Soil >... | reverse complement strand
GCTTCGCTGTCGGACCCGGTGCTGGTAAGGGCCGACGGCACCTATCTCTACACGCTGCCGAGTGTGGTCGACGATATCGATCTTGGCATTACCCACGTGATCCGCGGCGAGGATCATGCGGTCAACACTGCGCCGCAGATTCAGCTATTCGAAGCGCTCCGCGCCACCCCGCCTGCTTTTGGTCATCACAGCCTGCTGGTAACCGCCGACGGCCAGGCGCTGTCAAAACGCGATCGCTCGCTTTCGATCGAAGGGTTGCGGCAGGACGGGATCGAGGCGCCTGCAGTCGCGAGCTACGTCGCGACGCTCGGGACGTCTGACCCGGTCGCGCCGCACGCAAGCCTCGACGAGCTGGTGCAGGGCTTCGACTTCTCCAAATTGTCGCGGGCGCCAGCGCGCTTCGATCCGGTAGAGCTCCGCACGCTGAATGCGAAGCTCCTGCATATCCTACCCTTCAGCGCCGTAGCGCCGAGGCTTCGCGCCACGGGCGTCGGTGGCGGCGAGGAATTCTGGAAGGCGGTGCGTGGCAATCTCGCGCGGCTTGACGAAGCGAAACTTTGGTGGCGGGTCGCGCAAGGTCCGCTCAAGCCGGTGATCGAAGACCGCAAGCTTTGTCATATGGCCGCACGACTCTTGCCTCCCGAGCCTTGGGACGACGCCACTTGGTCCGCCTGGTCGTCTGCGGTCAAGGCTGCAACCGGCGCCACGGGCAAGGCGTTATTTCAGCCGCTTCGCCTTGCGTTGACCGGCGAGGAGCAGGGGCCAGAGCTCAAGCATCTCCTGCCGCTGATCGGAAGGCGCCGCGCTGCCGCGCGCCTTGAGGGCCACACAGCGTAGAAGAGATCATTGCGCGGTTGCCGGCTTGGCGGTTTTCTTGATGACGCTCGACGAGGCCGTTTGACCCGTCGCGGGCTGGCCCGCCGGAGGTTGCGCCGCTGAAGCGGAAGCTGCAGGCGGAGGAGGTGGTGCCGCGGCGGCGGCAGCCGGAGGCGCCGCAGGCTTCTGTGCCGGAGGTACTGTCTGAGGTGCAGCAGCCGCAGGATTGGCCGGCGGGTTACTTCCCGTTACATCAAGATCAAGTTGCGGCACGGGCTGCGCGTCTTGCGCTGCCGGAGGCGCGGGCGCCTCGCCGGCGGGCGCCGGCGTCGGCGGCTTTGCGGCAATCTTGCCCTTGCCTTTGCCCTTGCCGGGCTGTGAGGCAGCTTCCGCTTCGGCCCGCTTGTTGGCCGCCTCGATTTCGGTGGGATTGTATTCGGCCTGCTTGCATGAGCAGCCCTGCACATATTCCTTGCGGAACCTAAGGGCGACCGGGAGGTCCATATAGGCCGAGCCGTTCAGCGATATCGCCTGCTCAATCTCTTGGCCCGGATTACGATAGACATAGAGCTCGGCCGGCGCCGCGCAGCTCGACTGGCACTGCTGGGCTTCTTGCGCCAGGCGGCCGGCGTAGGTGGAATAGCTGATCGGGTAGAAGAACCCGTCGCACAGCCTCACGCACACCGAGCGATAGCGGCCGTTCGGGTCGATGCTGCGATAGATCGGCGTCTGCGGTATTTCTTCTTGCTGCTCGTCCTGACCGCCGCCGCCGAAAATATCGAACAACCCGCCGCGTCGCGCCGTCTGCCGGGCTTGGCCGCCGCAGCCGGCACGCGCCAGCGCATCTTGAAGTTCGGCCTGACGCCGGCGGTTTCCGCCGCCGCCGGACAGAGCCTCCCGCTGCCCCTGGAGTTGGCTCAACTGGCGCCGCGCATCCTCGACCCTGTCATTCATCTTCAGGCATTGCGGGCTCCTGACCAGTCCCCGGCCGAAGATGAAGAAGCTCTGGAAGCAGCCCGCGTCCTCCATGGCCGCCTGCGTGCCTTGGAACACGCGGTCAGCCTGGGCGATTTGCTGGTCGATGCGGGTCAGGTCGCCGCGATCGGCCCCTCCGCCGCCTTGCGCCGCGGCGAGGTCTTGCTGGAGCTGCATGCAGCGGATCTGCTGGTCGCTCTGTGCAAGAGCTAGTCCCGCGCCGCCGGCGAGCGCTGCGCCACACAGCAGAAGCGCAACGAGGCGGGCATGGCCGATCGACCGCACCGGCGACGCGATCAGGCGCCGAAAATTGCGTTTGCCGCTCACGAAGTTGGTTCCACTCCCCAGGGCCCAGCGACACATTATGCGCGGCTAAAATCGAGGGTCAATGCGGCATCAATAAGATGATTTCAAGCGCCGTTGCTTGACGCTTCTGCCGATTACGGCCATAAGCAGTCCCAACATGATGCAAAAGCAACCCATCTTTATGATTTCGTGCGGCATCATTCCGGGCTAGCAAACAAGCTCGCCCGGGTCGTTCTCCTTTTAACCATCTCTTCCAGTAGTTCCGAACACTAGGGCGGGCCTCGAGCCGAAGGGGCTTGTCAGTGACGCTTAAGCTTTACAACACGCTCACCCGCAGGAAGGAGGACTTCCGCCCGCTCGATCCTTCCAATGTGCGCATGTATGTGTGCGGGCCGACGGTCTACGACTTCGCCCATATCGGCAACGCGCGGCCGGTGATCGTGTTCGATGTGCTGTTTAGGCTGCTGCGGCATATCTATGGGCCAGAGCATGTCACCTATGTCCGCAACATCACCGACGTCGATGACAAGATCAACGCGCGGGCGGCAGAGGAATGCCCCGACCTTCCGCTGAACGAGGCGATCAGGCGCGTCACCGAGAAGACCGAGGCGCAGTTCCACAAAGACATGGCTGCGCTAGGTGCCCTCAATCCGTCCGTCGAGCCACGGGCGACTGAGCACATCTCGCAAATGAAGGCGATGATCGAACGGCTCGTGCAAAAGGGCTGCGCCTATGTCGCAGAAGACCATGTGCTGTTTCACGTCGCTGCGATGCCGGACTATGGCAAGCTCTCTGGTCGCTCGCTCGACGAGATGATCGCCGGCGCGAGAGTCGAGGTCGCGCCGTACAAAAAAGATCCCATGGACTTCGTGCTGTGGAAGCCGTCCAAGCCCGGCGAGCCATCATGGCCATCGCCAGTGGGCATCGCCGCGCGCGGGCGTCCGGGCTGGCATATCGAGTGCTCGGCCATGGCCGAGGCGCATCTCGGCGGTGTGTTCGACATTCATGGCGGTGGCATCGACCTCGTATTCCCGCATCATGAGAACGAGATCGTGCAGTCGCGCTGCGCGCATGGCACCAAGATCATGGCGCAGGTCTGGATGCATAACGGCTTCCTCCAGGTCGAAGGGGAGAAGATGGCGAAGAGCCTCGGCAACTTCGTCACCGTCCGTGAGTTGCTTGAAGGATGGCACGGCTATGCCTGGCCGGGAGAGGCGCTTCGCTTCAATATGCTTCGCACCCAATATCGCCAGCCGCTCGATTGGACTCTAGTTAGCCTCGACGAGGCGCATAAGACACTATGGGAGTGGTATGGCGATCTGGAAGGCAAGGAGCCCGCGACCGGTCTTCCGGGCCCGGTGTTGGACGCGCTGCTGGACGATTTGAACACACCTAAGGCCATCGCGGAGATGCATAAGCTACACAGCGCAGGTCATGGGGGCGGCCTTCGCGCCGCACTTGCCTTCCTCGGCTTCTCTGGCGACCGAGGCAAGATCGAACGCGTTAGGGCTCGCGACAGGCAAGGTGTCTCGGTCGCGCCCAAGGCGAAGGTAGATGCTTTGATCAGCGCGCGGAACGCGGCGCGTGCAGCGAAAAACTTCAAAGAGGCCGATCGCATCCGCGACGAGCTTGAAGCCATGGGCATCACGCTGAAGGACGCGAAGGACCCAAAGACCGGCGAGCTCGTCACCACTTGGGAAGTCGCCCGATGACGCGCGAACGCATCTCGCTCTACGACACGACGCTCCGCGACGGCGCGCAGACGCACGGCGTCGACTTTTCGGTCGAGGACAAGTGGCTGATCGCACAACAGCTCGACGTGCTCGGCCTCGACTACATCGAGGCTGGCTACCCCGGCGCGAACCCGACCGACACCCGCCTGTTCGCCGAGGCTAAGCCGCTCGGCCATGCGCGCCTTACCGCCTTTGGCATGACCAAACGGCCAGGCCGCTCGCTCACAAACGACCCCGGCTTCCAGGCGCTGCTCGCGACCAAGGCCGATGCCATCTGCCTCGTAGCCAAGACCTGGGACTTTCATGTCGACGTCGCGCTTGGCACGAGCCTCGAGGAGAATCTCGCGGCCATCAAGGAGTCGGCCGGAGCGGTGGTTACGAGCGGACGCGAGGCGCTGATCGACTGCGAGCATTTCTTCGACGGCTACAAGGCCAATCGCAGCTACGCGCTCGACTGCGCCAAGGCGGCCTTCAAGGCCGGCGCGCGTTGGGTCGTGTTGTGCGACACCAATGGCGGCACGTTGCCTGAGGAGATCGAAAAGATCGTTACCGAAGTAGTGAAGGTGATCCCCGGCGATCACCTTGGCATCCACGTCCACAACGACACCGACAACGGCGTCGCCAACTCGCTCGCTGCGGTGCGCGCCGGAGCGCGGCAGATTCAGGGCACGCTCAATGGACTTGGCGAGCGCTGTGGCAACGCAAACCTCACCTCCATTATCCCGACTCTCATGCTGAAGTCGGACTACGCCGAGCGCTTCGAGACGAGCGTCACACCGGACAAGCTCAGGACGCTCACGCACGCGTCGCGCATCCTCGATGAGGTGCTGAACCGCGCGCCCAACCGGCACGCGCCTTACGTGGGGGAGTCTGCCTTCGCCCATAAAGGCGGGATCCACGTCTCCGCCGTGCAGAAGGACCCGCGCACTTATGAGCACGTGCCGCCGGAATCGGTCGGCAATCGCCGCAAGCTGCTGGTGTCGGATCAGGCAGGCCGCTCCAACATCCTCGCCGAGCTCGACCGCATCGGCATCCCGATTCCCAAGGACGATCCGCGTATCGGCAAGCTGCTCGACGAGATGAAGGAGCGCGAGGCCGCCGGCTACGCCTACGAGGCGGCCGACGCCTCATTCGAGCTTTTGGCGCGGCGCATGCTTGGCAACGTGCCGCAATTCTTCGAGGTGGACTCGTTCCGCGTCATGGTCGAACGCCGGCACAATGCGCTTGGCGAGCTCGTCACCGTATCTGAGGCGACCGTTAAGGTGCGCATCGATGGCGAGACTGTGCTATCGGTCGGGGAGGGGAACGGCCCGGTCAATGCGCTGGATAAGGCTCTGCGGAAGGACCTCGGTCCCTATCAGAGTTTCATCAACGATCTCGAGTTGGTCGACTATAAGGTGCGTATCCTCACGGGAGGCACCGATGCCGTCACCCGCGTTCTGATCGAGAGCCGCGACGGCGTAGGCAACCGCTGGTTCACGGTCGGCGTCTCGCCGAACATCGTCGATGCCTCGTTCGAAGCGCTGCTAGACTCTATCAATTACAAGCTGATCCGCGACGGGGCGCCGACGCCCTAAACGTCCCGGCGGAGCAAGACATGGCCGCTACCGGCGAGCGTATCGCGACGTGCAGTTGCGGGAATTTGACCGTCACAGCGCGCGGCGAACCGCTCGATGTCTATCTGTGCAACTGCACCGCCTGCCAGCGCGGCACCGGAACCGCATTTTCCTACGCGGCTATCTTCCCGAGTCAGCGGTGAGCAGCGCCGACGAAAGGCGGGCGTATAGGCAACAGGGCGATTCAGGGCGCTTCGTAGAGAGCTTCTTCTGCCCGATTTGCGGGACGGCTGTGCTGTTTCGCGCAGAAGGATTGCCGGGGACGGTCGGTGTGCCGGTCGGCTGCTTCGCCGATCCGAGATTCACGAAGCCGTCGAAGCTGTTCTGGGCCTCACGACGTCATCACTGGCTCGATCTTCCCGACGACATCGCACTGGTTGACACGCAATAAGGCTAGAACTTCGCCGAGACTTCGGCCTCGGCGCTCGCTTCGGCGGGATAGGTTCGGAGCACCTTATCGATCGCCGGGACCACTTCGCCGACGCGATCGACGACGAGCATATTGAGCTCGAGGCCCGGGCGAACAAAAAGCTCCCCGCTCATCTTGTCGAACAGTTTGAGCAGTGGGTTCCAGAATTCTTCGATATTCACCAGCACGATCGGCTTCGAATGCCGGCCGAGCTGCGACCACGTGAGTTGCTCGACGAACTCCTCGAGTGTGCCAATGCCCCCCGGCAGCGCGACGAAGGCGTCAGACTTCACGAACATCAAGTGCTTGCGCTGATGCATGTCGTCGACCACGATCAACTCTTGGGCTTCGGTGAGCATGTGCTCGCGCTCGCTCAAGAAACCTGGGATGATGCCGGTGACGTAACCGCCATGGCGAAGCGTCGCGTGGGCAATCTCGCCCATCAGCCCGAGGCTGCCCCCGCCATAGACGAGGCCGATACGGTTCTCAGCAAGGATGCGCCCGAAGTCGCGCGCCGCCTTGGCAAAGGCGGGATTGCGGCCCGAGCCCGAGCCGCAATAGACGCAGATATTCCTGATGCCCGAGGCGAGGGGGACGTCATTCATCGGGGGTCATGTGGCATTTGGTTTCGGCGTGCGTCAAGGAAGGCATTCGGGGTGGCAGAAACTTGTGTGATCCATTAGGGTTCCCGCCGTCACAAGGGTTCACGATTGAACCATCAAGCGTCGCGTGACGAGCAAAACGTGCTAAAGGAACGATGGGATGACCAAGAAGCTTATCGTGTGGAGTCTAGGGATTGGAGCTGCGCTTTTCGTTGCTGGTCTTGGATTCAATGTTGCGCCTGCCGCCGCTCGAATGGCCGGATACCGGCTCGCCGCCGATAAAACACCTGGTGACAAGAGTTTGATCGCGCCTGAAGGCGCGCAAGATGAGTCATCGGGCGAGCCGCCGCGTCACGAGCCGCCCATTAGGTTCACCACGGTCGACTATCAGGACGCCGGCGATGCCGGGGGCGAGGTGACACTGGCTGGAACCGCGCCCGCCGGGACCGTGCTCTATCTGTTTTTTGACGATAACCCTTTCGCCAAGCTCGATGTCGACGACCAGGGCAAGTGGAGCGTGGAGAAGGAGGTCAAGCTCGAGAACGGCAACCACGCGATCCGCGCCGATCAATATAACGAGACCACGCGTATGTTGTCGGGGCGAGCCATGGTCACGATCGCACGCGTGCCGCCTGGCGAGACGCCGAAGGATCAGGGCGCAGGGCCCGTAGGGGCCCCGATACCCCAGCCCTCGCAACCCTAGTCTTTGCTGTCGGCTAGGGGTGGAAGCTGACGTTTTTTGGCCTTTTCAGGACCGTAAAATTCTGCTCGACATGAGGGGACGCGGGCCGCGCATCGCCGAGGGCTGATCGGGATGAAGCGCAGCAAGAGGTCCACTGGCTGGCTAGCAGCCATTTTGGTTGGTGTCGGTGCCGGCGCCGCTGCGCTCTATCTCTATTCGCAAGGGCTCATCCCGCCTCTACCCACGGGGCAAGGGGCCGGAACGGACAATGGCCCCGTGGCGTCTTCTGCGCCGGCGAAACCAGAAGCGTCGGCCCCTGCCGAGGCGCCGTCGCAGCCGCAAATTGCAGCGACAGGTGAGGTAGCACAGCCCGCCAAGCCCATGACGGTGCCGAGCTTCGATGTCGTGCTGGTCGAGCCGAACGGCGAAGGCGTGCTGGCGGGGCGCGCCCAGCCGGGCTGGACCGTTACCCTTGAGACCGGCGGCACGAAGGTCGCTATGGCCACGGCCGATGCGCAAGGCGAGTGGAGCATCGTTCTGGAGAAGCCACTTCCCCAGGGCAACCATTCGCTATCGCTCAAGACCATATCGCCGGATGGGACGAGAGCGCTTTCCTCGCAGCAAACCGTGTCTGTGGCCGTCGCCAAGGTCGGAGAGGACACCGCCCCTCTCGCCAGCGCGAGCGAGTCGGCAAGTGGGCCGGCAGGAAATGTTCCGCTCCCGAGCGACACAGTCGCGGCTGATGCCGCCCAACCCAAGACGCAAATCGCATCAATCGAGCCAACCATTCAAGCGACCGTGGGCGGCGGGCAGGCGCAGCCCAGGCCAGGGATCACGCTCAGCACCGTCGACTACCAGGACACCGGCGCCGAGGCCGGCAAGCTCACGGTAACGGGGACCGCCGATCCAGGTGCTCAGCTCTCGCTTTATTTCGACGACGTCCCGGTCGCCAAGGTGACCGCCGACAGCTTGGGAATGTGGCGGATCGAAACCGACAAGAAGCTCGGACTCGGAGCTCACACCTTCCGCGCCGAGCGCTATGACCAGGCAACACAGAAGGTCGCGGCGCGCGCGACGGTTACCTTCGAGCGCGCCAATCCTGCGCCTCCCGCGGTAGCCGAGACGGGTAAGTCTCAAGTTGCCGCCGCCGAAGCGGGTCAGCAGCAAACGTCAGCTCAAGATGCTTCGACCAATGAGAAGGCCAAGACCTACGTTATCAAGCGCGGCGACACGCTGTGGGCCATCGCCAAGCACTATCTCGGCAGCGGCTTCCTCTATAGCTCGATCTTCCAAGACAATCGCGAAGTGATCAAAAATCCCGACCTCATCCTCCCCAAGCAAGAGGTGAAAATGCCAAAGCCGTGATGCGCTTGGCGCGGGGGCTCTCGGGGACTATATCTTTGAAACCTAAGGGCAGCTCGTGAGGCTGCCCTTTTTGCCACGCGCCAACAGAGCCGAATTTCCGGATGCAAGACCTGCCGCAATCGAGAGCCGACGCCGTGCTGAAAGCGCGCACCGGGCACCTCGCGGTCGCGCGCGAGCTGCTTCCTTACATCTGGCCCGCCAACCGTCCCGATTTGCGTTGGCGCGTGGTCTTTGCGCTAGCGGCACTCGTAGCCGCCAAGGCCATCACGCTCGCAGTACCCATCGCCTACAAGCAGGTCGTGGACTGGCTCACGGGTCACGCCAGCGGCGCCGGCACCGCGGCGGAGTCGGCGCTAGGGCTAGCAGCGGTCCCAGCCACGCTTATCGTTGCCTACGGCGTCGGCCGCGTGCTGATGGTGCTGTTCACGCAGTTCCGTGACATCTGGTTTACCGTGGTGGCTCAGCATGCGGTGCGCGAGCTTGCCATCAGGACGTTCCGCCATCTGCATCAACTTTCGCTGCGCTTTCATCTCGAGCGCCGCACCGGAGGGTTGAGCCGAGTCATCGAGCGCGGCGTGAACGGGGTCGACACCATCGTGCGCATGGCGGTGTTGAACTCGATCCCAACCGCGGTCGAGCTTCTCATGATCTCAGGTTTGGTCGCCTATTATTTCGGTTGGATCTACGTCGTGGTCGTGCTGGCGACCGTCATTCTCTATGTGTGGTTCACCTTCGCCGCGAGCGAGCGGCGCATCGCCATTCGTCGCGACATGAACGACTCGGACACCGAGGCGCATTCGAAGGCGGTGGACAGTCTGCTCAATTACGAGACCGTCAAATATTTCGGCAACGAGGAGCTGGAGGCCAGGCGCTTCGATGCCTCGATAGCACGCTACGTGAAGGCTGCCATCCGCACCTACACCTCGCTCGGCGTGCTCAACACCGGGCAGGCGATCATCTTCACGGCCGGCACCGTGATCTGCATGCTGCTGGCTGCGCGCGACGTGACGCGCGGCACGCTCACCGTCGGCGAGTTCGTCATGATCAATTCGATCCTGATGCAGCTCTATGTCCCACTTAACTTCATGGGCATGGTCTACCGCGAGATCAAGCAAGGGCTGATCGACATCGAGACCATGTTCGCGTTGCTGCATGAGCCTGCCGAGGTTGTCGATCAGCCGGGCGCCAAGCCCCTTCGCGTGAAGAAGGGCGAGATCAAGTTCGAGAATGTGTCATTCGCCTATGACCCCGAGCGCCCTATCCTGAAAAATGTCAGCTTCGAGGTCCAGGCGGGAAAGATGGTGGCCATCGTCGGGCCGTCGGGCGCAGGCAAGTCCACAATCTCCCGTATCCTATTCCGCTTCTACGATATTTCGCGCGGGAAGGTGCTGATCGACGGCCAGAACATCAAGGACGTGACGCAAGCCTCGCTTCGGGCCGCCATCGGCATGGTCCCGCAGGACACCGTGCTGTTCAACGACACCGTCGAGTACAACATCCGCTACGGCAGGCCTGACGCAAGTCCTGCCGAGGTGCGCGAAGCTGCGCGCCTCGCTCAGATCCACGAGTTTATCGTGACTCTGCCGCAAGGCTACGACGCGCTCGTTGGTGAGCGGGGGCTGAAGCTCTCTGGCGGCGAGAAGCAGCGCGTGGCGATCGCCCGCACCATCCTTAAATCGCCGCCGATCCTGATGCTCGACGAGGCGACTTCCGCGCTCGACTCTCATACCGAAAAGGAGATCCAGGATGCGCTGGAACTAGTGGCCCAGAACCGCACCAGCCTCGTTATCGCGCATAGGCTTTCGACCGTAGTCCACGCCGACAACATCATCGTGCTCGATCATGGCGAGATCGTCGAGCAGGGCACGCATCTCGAGCTTTTGGCGAAGGGCGGTCTCTATGCCAGCCTGTGGGCCCGTCAGCGCGAGGCCGACGAGGCGCGCGAACGTCTCGCGCAGGCCCTCGAAGAGGAGGAGCTGCCGCCGTCGCGTGCGGCAGAGCGCCTCGAGGACGAGGCCCTTGCCTCGACCTAGCGCAAGCTATGCACCTGCATGAGTAACAGTCACAGCATCCTCGATAGCATCGCCAACGCGTTCGTTCCCATCCACCGGGACGGCTATAAGTTCGTGTTCGCGGCGGCTCTCACCACGCTGGTCCTCTTCCTCCTTGCCTCTCCACTCGGTTGGCTTGCGGCGATCGCGACCGCCTGGTGCGCTTATTTCTTTCGTGACCCGGACCGGGTCACACCGGCGCGCAAAGGTCTCGTCGTGAGCGCAGCCGACGGCAAGATCACCGGCAGCACCGATGTGGTCACGCCGCGCGAGCTTGAATTCGGGGCAGAGAAGCGCACCCGCATCTCCGTATTCCTGTCAATTTTCGACGTTCATATCGTCCGCGCCCCGGCGGGAGGCCGCATCGTGAGAAGCCATTACGTGCCGGGTGCTTTCCTCAATGCCGAGCTGGACAAGGCGAGCGAAGACAACGAGCGTCGTGCCCTTGTCATCGAGATCGATGCCGGTGAGAAGGTCGGCGTTGTGCTGATTGCCGGTTTGATTGCGAGGCGGATCGTGACTTTCGTGCGTGAGGGGACTAGCGTAGCGAGGGGCGAGCGCATCGGGCTGATCCGCTTTGGGAGCCGCGTCGATGTCTATCTTCCGGCAAACTCTTCAGTGTTGGTCGCGCCCGGCCAGACCGCAATTGGCGGAGAGACGGTCCTCGCCGAACTCGCAACAGCCGGGGATGCGCGGCAGTCCGAAGAAGCGGCCCGCTCAGAGCAGATCAAGGGATAGTGGCGCGTATGTTTCCACCCTTCGATCCGGAACGTGACGAACGGAAGCGCCGGCCGCTTGTCTTCGCCCGCGGCCAGGTGCCGGTCAGGGTGCTGATCCCGAGCATCTTCACGTTGGTCGGATTGTGCGCTGGACTCACTGCTATCCGCATGGGCATCGAGTCGCGTTGGGATTTGGCAGTCGCGGCGCTCGTATTCGCGGCTTTTCTCGACGGCATCGACGGACGCGTGGCCCGCCTGCTCAAGGCCTCCTCGCGCTTCGGCGCAGAGCTCGACAGCCTTGCCGACTTCGTGAATTTCGGCGTGGCGCCTGCCATAATCATGTTCAATTGGGCGCTTGAGGACCTGCACAGCCTCGGCTGGATTGCCGTGCTCGTGTTTGCGGTGTGCTCCGCGCTGCGGCTTGCGCGCTTCAATGTATCGCTCGACCGCACCGACCTCCCGGCCTGGAAGAGCAACTATTTTGTCGGCGTGCCGGCGCCGGCCGGAGCCATACTCCTACTCCTCCCGATCTACGCCCAGGATCTCGGCCTCCACCTCCCGCGCCTCACGCCGCTGGTGTTCTTCTACACGCTCGGCATCGCCCTGCTCATGGTGAGCAACGTGCCGACCTTCTCTGGCAAGCTGATCGGGCAGAAGATAGCGCGCGAATACGTGCCGCCGGTGTTTGTGGCGGCGGCGCTCTTCATGGCCCTGCTTCTGACCTATCCCTCGCTCACGCTTGCCGTGGGCTCCTTGACCTATCTCGCGCTGATCCCCGTCTCAGCCTATCGCTATCTCGCCGAAGAGCGCGAAACCGTGCAGGCTGCCAAGGCCAAGAACGGCAAGGGTCGTGACCAGCATGCTAAGGAGCAGGAGCCGGCGGCGGGAGAGGGGAGCGCCAGAGCCAAGCCATGAAGCAGCGCCTCTCTAGCTACCTCCGCCAGCTCGAGGCCGAGAGCATTCACATCATGCGCGAGGTCGCGGCCGAGTTCCGCAATCCGATGATGCTCTATTCCATCGGCAAAGACTCGTCCGTGATGCTGCATCTCGCGCTCAAGGCCTTCTATCCCTCGAAGCCGCCATTCCCGCTGCTGCATGTCGATACAACCTGGAAGTTCCACGAGATGATCGCGTTCCGCGACAAGGAGGCTCGCCGGCTTGGGCTCGACCTAATCGTCCATACCAACGAGCAGGGCATGAAGGACGGCATCTCGCCTATCACCCATGGCAGCGCGCTTTACACCGACATCATGAAGACCGAGGCGCTGAAGCAGGCGCTCACGACCCACAGCTTCGACGCCGCGTTCGGAGGGGCACGCCGCGACGAGGAAAAGTCACGCGCCAAGGAGCGCGTATTTTCCTTCCGCAACGTCTCCCACAACTGGGACCCGAAGCGGCAGCGTCCAGAGCTCTGGCATCTCGCCAACACCAAGGTCAGGCCTGGCGAGAGCATGCGCGTGTTCCCGCTCTCCAATTGGACCGAGCTCGACGTATGGACCTACATCTATCTTGAGGATATCCCGGTGGTGCCGCTTTATTTCGCAGCGGAACGCCCAGTGATCGAACGCAGCGGTATGCTGATCATGGTTGACGACGAGCGTCTACCGATCGATCCCGGCGAGAAGGCGGAGATGGTGCGCGTCAGATTCCGCACGCTTGGGTGCTATCCGCTGACCGGCGCGATCAAATCGAATGCTGCCACGGTTCCTGAGATCATCGAGGAGCTGGTCGAGACCCGCTACTCGGAACGTCAGGGCCGGGTTATCGACCACGATCAGTCAGGCTCTATGGAGAAGAAGAAGCAGGAGGGTTATTTCTGATGGCCCGCCTCAGCGTTGTCGAAACCGAGCGGCAGACCGCCGCCGAGCAGGTAGCCGCCCGGATTGCGGCGGAAGAGGATCGCGGCCTCCTGCGCTTCCTTACCTGCGGCAGTGTCGATGATGGCAAGTCGACACTGATCGGGCGGCTGCTTTACGATTCGTCACTGGTGTACGAAGATCAGATGCGGAGCGTCGAGCATGACTCGCGCCGTTTTGGCGGAGGCAGGGGAGGGGCGCTCGATCTTTCGCTCCTTATCGATGGGCTCCAGGCCGAGCGCGAACAGAAGATCACCATCGACGTCGCCTACCGCTACTTCTCGACACCGCGGCGCAAGTTCATCGTCGCGGATACGCCCGGGCACGTGCAGTACACGCGCAACATGGCGACGGGCGCGTCGAATTGCGATTTCGCCGTGCTCCTGGTCGATGCGCGAAGCGGCGTGCTCACCCAGACGCGACGCCACACCTGCATCCTTTCGCTGCTCGGCATCAAGAAGGTCGCGCTCGCTGTCAACAAGATGGATCTCGTCGATTTCGACCAAGCGCGCTTCGAGGCGATCGCCGAGGAGTTCGCCAACTTCGCTGCACCGCTCGGCTTCGAGCACATCACCGCGATACCGGTTTCCGCGTTGAAGGGCGATAACGTGATCAGCCCCAGCGCGCATATGCACTGGTACCACGGGCCGACGCTGCTCGGACATTTAGAAACCGTCGATATCGGCAGGGCGCCCGGGGAGCGGCCCTTTCGCTTTCCAGTCCAGTGGGTTAACCGGCCGCACCTCGACTTCCGCGGTTATGCCGGCACGGTGGCGAGCGGGATCGTGAGGCGCAGTGACGAGGTGGTGATCAGCCCATCGGGCAAGCGCGCCCATGTAGCGCGCATCGTCACCGCCGACGGCGACCTCGAGACAGCGCAGGAAGGCGACGCGGTGACGCTTACCTTCGCCGAGGAGGTCGATGTGAGCCGCGGCGACCTGGTCACGCTTCCAGGCTCGGCGCCTTCGATCGCCGATCAGATCGCGGCAAAGCTCATCTGGTTCGACGATGAGCCGATGCTACCCGGCCGCGCTTATATGCTGAAATGCGGCAGCCAGACCACGACCGCCACGGTCTCGAATCTCAAACACAAGCTCAACGTCGACAATCTCGATCACGTGGCCGGCAAGACGCTCGAGCTTAATGAGGTCGGTTCCTGCAATATCAGCACCGCGAAGGCGCTGGTATTCGATCCTTACGCCGAGAACGTCGACACCGGCTCATTCATCCTGATCGATCGCTTCACCAATGCGACGGTCGCCGCCGGCATGATCGAGTTCGGGCTGCGCCGCGCCACCAATATCCAATGGCAGGAGCTGTTCATCGACAAGGCGGCGCGCGCCAACCTGAAGGAGCAGAAGCCCTGCGTGTTATGGTTCACCGGCCTCTCCGGTGCTGGGAAGTCGACCATCGCTAATACGCTTGAGAGGCGGCTCCACTCCATGGGGCGCCACACTTATATGCTCGACGGCGACAATATCCGCCACGGTCTCAACAAGGATCTCGGCTTCACCGACGCCGACCGGGTGGAGAATATCCGCCGCGTGGCCGAAGCGGCGCGACTGTTCGTCGATGCTGGCCTTATCGTCATGGTCTCGTTCATCTCGCCGTTCCGCTCCGAGCGGCGCATGGCGCGCGATCTGTTCCAGGAGGGAGAGTTCATCGAGATCTATATCGATACGCCGCTTGAAGTGTGCGAGGAGCGCGATCCCAAGGGGCTCTACCGCAAGGCCCGCGCCGGCCTCATCACCAATTTCACCGGTATCGATTCGCTCTACGAGCCGCCCGAGAATGCCGAGCTCAAGCTCGACACCAGCAAGACCTCGCCAGAAACCCTCGCCGAGGTGGTGCTCAAAGAGCTCAGGAAACGGCACGTCGTCTAGATTGGCAGGCTGCAGCCGCTCAAGTCCCGCTAGATCGCAAGGAGATGAGATATGCCATCAGACAAGCGGCAGAGCCGGCTGCTTGCGTCGCTGGCCCTCATTGCGGTGATCTGTGCCGTGCTGCTGCCGTGCAAGAGTGACGCGGCCGACGACAACAGTCTGTGGAGCGTCTATGAGCAGGCGCTGAAGGGAGCGAAATACGTCGACCTGACCCACACAATCACGCCGAACATTCCCGTGCGGGCCGGGTTTGCCGACTCCACCTTCGCTCCGGCCAAAGCCGGTGCAGACATCGAAGGATTTGCCAAGAGCGGCGAGGTCTATACCTACGCGAAGCACGGCTTTGAGGCGACGGAA
>Ga0066905_100000127_pt1 | contig 15482 bp, 14 predicted proteins | sample PanSoiMetaPlot36_FD_67483 | JGI IMG/M metagenome (GOLD analysis project Ga0066905, IMG submission 67483) | Tropical forest soil microbial communities from Panama analyzed to predict greenhouse gas emissions - Panama Soil Plot 36 (version 2) | ecosystem: Environmental > Terrestrial > Soil >... | reverse complement strand
GCGCTTACGATCTATTCGTAGCCCAATTGTCGACTGACCGGTCATCTCTGTAATTGCGAGGCGGAATGAATCCGGACGAGCCAATCACGCATTCTTTCGTTGTCAGAATCTGGCTGGAGAGGTCAGCCGACGGCGAAGAGGGTCTGAAATGGCGCGGTCAAATCACACACTTACCTGGCAATGAAAGTCAGTCGTTCAATAACCTCGACAGAGTTGTGGATTTCATACTCACTTATCTCGGAGACGCGGCGGCGCCGGTTACAGGCATCAGTCGGCTCAAACAGAAGCTTAGTCGTTGGCGGCGGCGTTGGGGCGGCGGTCATCGGCTATAGCTTCAGGAAACATCATCAGGCGCCGAAATCCACGCGCCAGCTACTGATCAACGTTTATCCCTAGGAGGTAGAGCTATGCCAGTCACGCCAACTTTTCCGGGCGTCTACATCGAAGAACTTTCCAGCGGCGTGCGGACGATCAGCAACGTCGCAACCTCGATCACAGCGTTTGTCGGTTACACCGCGCGCGGATTGGACAATCGCGCCAAACGGTTATTCAGCTTCGCCGATTTTGAACGGGCTTTCGGCGGACTGGCGCCTGACAGCGAGCTCAGTTACGCCGTCAAACATTTCTTCGACAACGGCGGCGGCGAGGCTTACGTCGTGCGCGTGCCGAAATCTTCCACTTCCATCAGCCCTCCCGACGAGGCCGCCGTCGCCGCCAGTGTGACGTTACTCGACGCCACAGCCGGAACGCAGAATCAGGCGCTGAAAGTCATCGCGCTGAGCAAAGGGGCATGGGCCAACAACGTTCTCATCGATGTGGATTATGATGGCGTCCCCGCGGCCGACACCAAAGCTTTCAATCTGACAATCACCGATCTTTCCACCGGCGCGGTCGAGAACTTCTCCAATGTGACGACAGACGCTACGAAAAACAATTACGTGGTCTCGGTTGTCAATGACGAAGACAACGGTTCGCAAATGATCAAGGTTGAAGTTCCCAACCCCAGCGCGGGCCGACCGGTTCAGACCGGGACCGTCGGCGGAGAGATTGACCTGACTACTATTCAGAACGATAAGGATTACCAGATCAAAATCAGCAGCGATTTGCCCGCGACCGGAACGACCATCAACAACGTCAACCTGGTTGTTATTGCGAACGGAGAAGCTATCCCGGGCTCGATTCTGGGTCTCTGCCGTCTACTCGAGAGAAAGATAAACCGGGCGCTTCAAGACAAACCCGGCGCTAGTGTCCGTTGTGTTCCGGGCGCGTCGGGAAAAGGTATTCGCGTCTTCGCCGATTTCGATCAGGCGCTACTGCCGAACACCAGGGACGCCGCGCTGACTTTTTCGAGCGGCGACGCAAACAGCATCCTCAGCGCGCTTAAGCTGGGGGTGGGCGGGCCTGGCGGGAATGTTAGCGTCAACGTCTCACACTACATTTTAGGCAAAGGTAGAACCGCGCTTGCGCAAGCAGGGGCTGTGGCGGGAGTTGACGGCACCGTCCTGCCCAAGACGCAGGAGTTGATCGGCTCGCCATCGGCCTTCACCGGAATATACGCGCTCGACAAAGTCGACCTCTTCAACATTCTCTGCATTCCGGACGCCACTCGCCCCAAGCCAGGTGATCCGAACCAGCTCGACAGTGGCGTTGATCCCAACTCCATCTTCGGCGCCGCGTACGATTTCTGCGAGAAGAATCGCGCTTTTCTGGTCGTCGATCCGCCGCCGGGCGTGAAGAATGTTGACACGGCCGCCGATTGGAAAACGTCCGGGCTGAAGGTGCGCGGCAAGAATGCGGCGGCCTACTTCCCGCGCGTCAGAGTTCAGGATCCGCTCAACAACTTCCAACTTCGCACATTCGCGCCCAGCGGGATGGTCGCCGGGCTGTACGCGCGCACCGATGTCGAGCGCGGCGTGTGGAAGGCTCCGGCGGGCACGGACGCTTCGCTGCGCGGCGCGCAGGGGCTGGTTTACCAGCTGACAGACCCCGAAAACGGCGCGCTCAATCCGCTGGGACTAAATTGCCTGCGCAACTTCCCGATTTACGGCCACGTGTCGTGGGGAGCGAGAACGCTGGTCGGCGCCGACGCGGAAGCCAGCGAGTGGAAGTATGTGCCAGTGCGCCGCCTGGCTCTCTTTATCGAAGAGAGTCTGTATCGCGGCACCAAGTGGGTGGTCTTCGAACCGAACGATGAACCGCTGTGGGCGCAAATTCGGCTGAACATCGGCGCGTTTATGCAGGGCCTGTTTTTGCAGGGCGCGTTCCAGGGCAAAACGCCGCGCGAAGCCTATCTGGTCAGATGCGACAAAACTACAACCACGCAAAACGACATTGATCGCGGCATTGTCAACATCGTGGTCGGTTTTGCGCCGCTCAAACCGGCGGAGTTCGTGATCATCAAAATCCAGCAACTGGCCGGGCAGCTTCAAGCCTGAGCCGGGAAAGGTTACGGAGGAACACAGCAATGGCACAGTTCAGCGTCAACGGGCAACGCTTTGACCCGTACAAGAATTTCAAGTTTCGCGTCAAATGGGACGGGCGTTATGTCGCCGGCGTCAGCAAGGTCAGCATGCTTAAACGAACGACCGAGGTCGTCAAACATCGTGAGGGCGGCGATCCTTCCAGCAGCCGCAAAACGCCGGGCCGCACCGAATACGAAGCCGTCACGTTGGAGCGCGGCGTTACGCACGACACCGAGTTCGAAAAGTGGGCCAACAAGGTCTGGAATTTCGGATCGGGGCTTGGCGCGGAGGTTTCGCTGAAAGATTTTCGCAAGGAGATCACAATCGAAATGCTCAACGAAGCCGGGCAGGTGGCGAAATCATGGAAGGTCTATCGCTGCTGGGTTTCGGAGTATCAGGCGGCGCCTGACTTTGACGCCAACGCGAACGCGGTCGCCATCGAACGCATCAAGCTGGAGAACGAAGGCTGGGAGCGCGATTACGACGTGGGTGAACCGACAGAACCGACATTCACCGAGCCTCAGTAAATGAATGCGCGCGCTAACGAACGCCGAAATTCTGGAAGTGTGGGAAAGCGGTTGGCAGGCTACGCCGGCGCAGTGCGCCGTGTCGCTGCTGGCGACGGCTTCGCCCGGGATCGCGCCCGGCGAGGTCGCCAGCTACAACGTCGGGCGGCGCGACGCCCTGTTGCTGCAACTGCGCGGGCTGATGTTTGGCCCGAAGATCGTCAGTCTGACGCTCTGTCCGAAATGCTGCGACGGCGTGGAACTGGAATTCAACGTCGCCGACTTTTCCGCGCCGGCGCTTCCGGCTGAATCCATCGGCGATTCCACTATTGTTGTTGATAACTACGAAGTGAGTTTTCGGTTGCCGAACAGTCTGGATCAGATCGCGATCGCCAAAACGCGGGACGTCGAAGCGGCGCGGCGAACTTTGCTCAGCCGCTGCGTGAAGTCCGCCCGGCGTGAAGGCGCTGATGTCTTGCCGGAGCTTCTGCCCGCGTCGGTGGTGACGGCAATGACCGACAGAATGGCCGAACTCGATCCGCTGGCGAGTGTTTTTCTGGCCGTGAACTGCCCCGGTTGCCAGTGCCAGTGGCAGTCGCTTTTTGATGTCTGCGACTTTTTCTGGCGCGAATTGAGTTCTTACGCGCGGCGGCTGTTGCAAGAGGTTCACTTGCTTGCTTCAGCCTACGGTTGGAGCGAAGCGGAGATTCTGTCGTTGAGTTCTGGGCGAAGGCGTCTTTACCTGGAGATGGTCAGCCGATGAATGATTACCTGGGCAATCTGGCGGCGCGGACGTTGGGGCGGATGCCCGTCTTACAGCCGCGCCTCGCTTCGCGGTTCGAACCGGTCGAATCGCCAGCCGCTCTTCCGGGCGATGCTCCCGGCTTTTTTCAGCAGCGCGCGGCTGAGCCGGCGGAAGTGGAAGAGGAGCTTGAGGCGGCGGCAAATCATGATTCAATAGCCAGGCCCGCGAGACTGCGCCGCCTGGGATTGCTCTCTGATCAAACAGCGGAAACTGAAGAGTCGCTCGGCGCGGCGGGACCTGACGGCGCCGATCAGGTTTCACATGCTTCGCCTCGGGTTTCGATCAAGACTCCGACGACACAATCTCAGCCGGACGTTTTGAGCCAGTCGCTCTCTCACGCTCAGGCGGAGGAAAAAGATATGTCGCTTTTACCAAGTCGTCCATCATCAACACTGACCGAGACCAATCGCGCTGATGACGCCGCGAGGAGTTTTGCTGATCTGGCGCCAGCGCCTCAGCGGCAGGAGACGTTGCTTCAGGCTGAAACCCGGCGCGCTGATTCGTCGCAGCGGCAAGACACAGAAAACCGGCGGGACAGCGATGATGAAAAAACAACCGGACTGTCGCCGGAAGGCTCTTCGCGCGCGCAAGCGCTTCAGCCCGCTGATTGGCTGTCGCCTCTTACTCCGCCGGCTGTCGCTTCGCCGCAGTTTACGCAGCCGATTGAACGCGAGCCGGTCATCAAAGTGACGATTGGCCGCGTGGAAGTGCGGGCCGTGGCGCCGACGCCGCCCACCCCAACAGTCAAAGCCGCCGAACAAACGCCGCGCATTCAGGCGCTGCCGCTCAGCGAATATCTGCGGCGGCGCGACAACGGAGAGTTATGAGCAACGCGCTAGCAATCGCCGCCGTCACCGCCGTCCTGGAGGACTTGCTCCGCAACAGCCTGAGCGTCCCCGCGGTAACCGCCAGCATTGGCGGGGCGGTAACGGTCAGCGCCCTGTCGCCGGATCGCGTCTTGCCTCCGAACGGCGCCGATCCCGACCAGCTCAACCTCTTTCTTTATCAGGTCACATATAATCAGGGTTGGCGCAATGAGGGATTGCCCGCGCGCAACTCCGCCGGCGAACGAGTCAATAACCCTACGCTTGCGCTCAATCTGCACTACCTGATGACGGCCTACGGCGCGCGCGATTTCAATGCCGAGATCATACTCGGCCACGCCATGCAGGCGCTGCACGAAACGCCGGTCTTGACGACGGAAGGCATCCGCCGGGCATTGGCGCCGACCTCGCCGCCGCCTAACTTTCCAACGCAACTGGCCAATTCGGGATTGGCCGAGCAGATCGAAAACATACGCGTCTCGCCTGAGGCGATTAATACTGAAGAGATGTTTCGCGTCTGGTCGTCGCTGCAAACCCATTACCGCCCGACCGCAGGCTACCTGATCAGCGTCGTGCTGATCGAGAGCGCGCGCTCGTTCAAATCGGCGCTACCGGTCAGCGGCGTTCAGCCGGCGGATCATCCGGGCCGTAACGTCTACGCGCTGCCGTTCCGCCAGCCGCTGATCGAACGCGTCGTCGCCGCCACAAGCGAAAACGCTCCGATCACTGCCGGCAGCGCGCTGTTGATTCAGGGTCAGCGGTTGTTCGCCAATAAAGTTCAGGTGTTGTCGGGGCCGATTGAACTAACTTCGACCATCAAGCAGATCAGCGAGACGCAAATCACCATCGAGTTGCCCGGCGCGTTGCCCTCCGGTATGTACGCCGGAATCCTGCCGTTGCAGGTGGCGCACCCGCTCGATCTGGGCACGCCGCCGACCGAGCATCGCGGCGTCGAATCGAACATCAAACCATTCGTGCTCAGTCCGGTGATCGACTCTTCGCCCGTTGTGGCCGCGACGCCTGACGGCGCGGTGGACGGACTGGCGGCCAGGAAAGGCGACATCACCGTCAGCTTCAATCCGAAGGTCAACAAACGTCAGCGCGTTATTCTGCTGCTCAACCGCATCAACGTTCCGGCGGGAGAGAAGGCTTACGCCTACAGCATCAACGCGCCGAAAGATAACGGCGTCGCGCCCGCTGACACCGAAACCGCTACGATCAAATTCACATTCAAGAAGATCGTCGCGGGAGATTACCTGGCTCGCGCGCGGGTGGACGGAGCCGAGAGTCTGTTGGAAACAGTGGGGGGCAAGTACGACAAACCATCAGTGACAATTTGATTGGGAATCAGCGCCGCGAATGGCAGCGAGCGTGTTTCTCGAAGTCACACGGCATCGAGAGCAACGCTCGCTACCACTCGCGGCGCTGATCCGGATTGCAATGAAAACTCAGACAAACAATTGGGCGGAAGAGAACCAACGTTACCTGATGGCGCGTGTTGACCAGTTGCGTGAACTGTTGCGCCGCCACATCGCGCAAGCTGAAGACGGTTTGCAGATTGACGTCGCGACGAACGAGGCGGCGCGGCCAAAGATGGCCAATCGCGCCAGGCGGAAACAGAACGTCAAGCGGGGAACCCAAGCCAACGGCGCGGCGGATGACGCCAAATGGCCTTTGCCACAGCCGTCGGCGCTCGACGCGCTCGGCGCCGCCTTCAAGTTGACGGATTTCGAGCGGCAAGTGTTGCTGCTTTGCGCGGCGATGGAGCTGGATTCAGGTTTTGCCGGGTTGTGCGCCGCCGCGCAGGGCGACGGGCGGCGCGGCTATCCGACCTTCAGCCTGGCGCTGGCCGCGCTGCCAGGGGCGCACTGGAGCGCGCTCGCGCCGCAATCTCCGTTGCGTTACTGGCGGCTGATCGAGATCGGCGAAGGCCAAACGTTAGGCGCCAGCCCGCTGCGCATTGACGAACGGGCGCTTCATTTTCTGACGGGCGTGGATTGCCTGGATGCGCGGTTGCACGGTTTGATCAGGCCGGTGACGCTGACAATGGAACTGCCGCCGTCTCATCAAACCGTTGTTTACGAATTGATCGGATCTCTGGCTGACAAAACAGACGCCTCTCAAATCACCATTCAACTGTGCGGCGATGACGAAGCCGGTCGCCGCGCCGTCGCCGCCGCCGTCTGCTCGCTGCTCGGCATTCAACTGCTGGAACTGAGTTGCGACGACCTACCGGCGAGCCCCGCCGAAGGCGAAACGCTGGCGCGGCTGTGCGAACGCGAAGCGGCCTTGGACCGATGCTTCTTGTTGATCGATTGCCGCGACGCTGAGACGCATGCGCAGTCGCGCCCGCTCGTCCGCTTCATCGAGAGCTTGCAAGCCGCCGTCATCATCGCCGGACGTGAACCGTTGCGATTGACGCGTCGCTCTCCTGCGCGCTTTGAAGTCAACAAGCCCGGCGCGCCGGAGCGACAGGCTATCTGGCGGCAAACGTTGGGGCAGGCCGCCGATCATCTGAACGGCCATGTCGAGGCCGTCTCCACTCAATTCAGCTTGAGTTCATCGGCGATCCAAGCCGCCGGGTCGGAATTCGCGCGATACGTGACGGCCAAGCCAGACGCCGATCCAGGCGCGCTCCTGTGGGACATCTGTCGCCAGCAATGCGTGTCGAAGCTCGCTGACCTGGCGCATCGAATTGAGCCTGCCGCCACGTGGGATGATCTGGTGCTGCCCGAATCGCAGTCGCTGACGCTCCGGCAAATGGCCGCGCACGTCCGCCAGCGCGCGCTGGTTTACGAGCAGTGGGGCTTCGCACGCAAGAGCGCGCGGGGATTGGGCGTCGGCGCTCTGTTTTCCGGCCCGACCGGAACCGGCAAGACGATGGCGGCGGAAGTTCTGGCCAACGAACTGCGGCTGGATTTGTACCGCATTGACCTCAGCTCGCTGGTCAGCAAATACATCGGCGAGACCGAAAAGAATCTGCGCCGGGTCTTCGACGCGGCGGAGGACGGCGGCGCGATTCTGCTCTTTGACGAAGCCGACGCGCTGTTCGGCAAACGCAGCGAAGTCCGCGACAGCCACGATCGTTACGCCAACATCGAGGTCAGCTATCTGCTGCAACGCATCGAGGCTTATCGTGGACTGGCCATCCTGACCAGCAATCTGAAACAGGCGATTGATTCGGCTTTTATGCGGCGGCTGCGCTTCATCGTTCACTTCCCATTTCCCGACGCGAAACAACGCGCCGAAATCTGGCGCCGCATCTTCCCACCCTCGACGCCGACCGAAGAGTTGGATTGGGAGAAACTGGCTCAACTGAATCTGGCTGGCGGCGGCATTCGCAACCTGGCGATGAACGCCGCGTTTCTGGCCGCTGATGAAAAACAGCCTGTGCGAATGAATCACCTGCTGGCCGCCGCGCACAGCGAATACGCCAAGATGGAAAAATCGCTCTCGCAGGCGGAGATCGGAGACTGGACGTGAAGAAGAATGCGGAAATCGGAATGCGGAATGCGGATTTGCAGAGCCAGTCGTCTGTGACGCCGAAGGCTTTGACAGTCGCTCACGCGCAGAAGCCTGGGCCGAAACCTGAGCCGAGGCCTGAGATTGATTCGGCCAATCCGCAATCCGCAATCCGCGATCCGCAATCTATTGAGTTGCATATTGAAGAGCTGGTCATTGACGGCTTCGCGCCAGACGACCGTGAACAGTTCGCCGCCGCCGTCGAGAGCGAGTTGACACGCCTGCTGGGTGAAAGAGGAATCCCAGGTTCGGTGACTGAAGACATCGAGGTCGAACGAGGTGCCGGCGGCGCATTGCACATCCCGCAGAACGAGAAATCCGAAACCACGGGGCGGCGTTTGGCGCGAGTGATCTACACCGGAATGATGGGAGGACTGCGCTGATGAGCGCGAAAGCCGCGCCAGAAGCAAAAACCAGTCAGACGCCGCAAGCTAAATCGGCGCGTTCCTTCACGGCGGCGCCGAAACCGCTACTGCTGCGCAAATGCGCCTGCGGCTCGTCATCGGGCGGCGGCGAATGCGAAGAATGTTCGAAGAATCAATTGCCCTTGCAGCGGAGCGCCGCCAGTCACGACAGCGTCGGCGGCGCTCCGCCGATTGTCAACGACGTGCTCTCGTCGCCCGGACGCCCGCTGCACGCGCCAACGCGGGACTTTATGGAATCCCGCTTCGGTCACGACTTCGGCCAAGTTCGCATTCACACCGACGGCCAGGCGGCGGAATCGGCGCGCGCCGTCAACGCGCACGCTTACACCGTCGGGCAGGACATCGTCTTCGATCATGGAAAATATGATCCGCATTCCGAGAGCGGCAAACATCTGCTCGCGCACGAACTGGCGCACACCGTTCAGCAGCGAGGGTTACAACGTTCGGCCGTGGACTCAATCGGGCCATCGCACGGCGCCGAATATATTCACCTGGAACGGGAAGCTGACGCCGCAGCCGACGCGGCGATGAGCGGCGAGGCGCCGCAACTCGCCCGTCCGGCGACACGACCCATACTTTCGCGCGCGCCCGCCGGCGGCAAAGTCGTGCCCGCCAAAAGCGCCAAGCCCAAAACCAAGCATAGCAAGTCGGGTACTCACAAGGTGACTCCGGTTGAAGGCTTCGAGGGGGCGGGCGGCAAAGTCGAAGAGTTCGAGGTGGATGTTTTTTATCTTCCAAGTGTCAAGGGGGCTGCGGCGAAAAGCGAATACGAAGCCATCGCCGGTCAGAAACTGGAAACCGTTGTTCAACTCAACGGAACCGGCAGAACCAAAACTGCGCTGTGGCAAAAGCGCGAGCCGACCGATGAATTGCGCAGCCGCTGGCTTGGCAAGCTCGGTTGGACTGACGCGGCCAAAAATGATTTGTGGAAACGCGCGGGAGGCGACGCGGAATTTCCCAAAGTCGGCGGCGCATCCTGCCAGATGGATCATATAGTCGAGCTACAACTCGGCGGTGACAACACCAACGAAAACATTCAGCCCCTGGAAGGCGATCCGAATCGCAAGAGCGGCGGCGAGATCAGAAACCAATTGGAATCGCTGGCTGTGGAAGTGTCCGAAGACAGCGCGCTGGCCAGCGAAGACATCAACCAAGTAAAGCTGCGGTTCGCCTCAGTCAAACTGGTGACAATATCCGGAACGGCGCCGGCGCTGCCAGCCAAATGCCCGCCCGCGAAGGCCACTTGTCTGGGCGTAGAGAAGTGCGCGAAAGAACTCAAGCTGGAGAAAGACGAAACCGGCGCCGTGACCATCGCCCGCGATGATTATCCCGTTTCTGTCGGTGGCGGCTCGCCACGCAATCTGAAGGCCCCAACCACTTTCAAATCCAGCAAGAAAGAGGTCGTGCCCATCGAAGGCGATGCGATCAACGACGCCGCGTCGACGATTATCCCGGGCCTGCTCCTGACGGAGCTTGCGCATAAGCCAAAGGCTACGGCGGATTTCATCAAGGCGCGCATTGATGACCGGCCACAAACGCGATTGCCTATCTCGCTCAATCCGAACACCAAGCCCATCAGGCTGGATGTCGGCGCGGGTGGAGTACTGACGATTGATCCTGCCGACAAGAAGGTAGACCTGGCCTTCACTTACAAATATCTCAGTCCTGGCCATATCACCTCGCTGGCGCTGAACGACAGCGGCGGAGTTGACTGGGCCGGTTACATACAGACCGGAATACCGTTTCTGGGCCGGCTCGACGTGGCTTACTCCAAAGGCGAGTTGAAGGTCACCAAGGGACTGGACCCGGAAGCGATCAAGAAGAAATCATTCCTCGGCGCAAAGATCACCAAAGCCGAACTGTCGGTGCTGCTCGCGCCTGAATTCAAACCGGAGGGCAGGGTCGAGTTTGAGATCGGCAAACAGTTAGCCATCGGTTTTTTGAGTGTCACCAAAGACGACGCGGGGCTGGTCGCCGCCGGAAAACTGAAGGTCAACATTCCGAAGATGGAGACCGCCGAGACCGACATCACTTACAAAGGCGGCAGTGGCCGTGACGAGTGGAATGCGCAGATTCAGATCAAGAGCGAGAACATCAAGCTCGGTTCGTCCGTCTCTGTAACGGGGGGGTTCAACGGACATATTGACAAGGAAGGGATTCAGTTCACCGGCAAGATCAACGCGACATTCCCTGGCTCGCCGCCCAACACGGCGGAGCTTGGAATACAGAAAGGCAAAACCGGCTGGATTCTGTTCGGCGGCGGCACATTTAACTTCCCCAAAATTGACCCGGTCACCGTCAAGATCACTTACGATCTGGAGAAAGACAAGCTGGTTGCGACGGGCAAGACGGGGTTTCAAATTCCGTCCATCGGCCTGGGCGGGCGTTTGGATGAAGTCACCTTCGTCATCACCAAAGATGAGCCGGTCAAGGTGTCGGGCAAAGGCGGGCTTGATTACAAGAGTAAAAACGGCAAGGCCGAAGGGCACGTGAATGTCACGCTTCATCCGACAGGCAAATTCTCTGGCAAAGGCAGTCTCACCTACAAAATCAAAGAGAACCTCATCGTCACTGGCATTGTCGAACTGGACAATAACCAGAAGCTGCGCGTTACGGGTGAACTGGTCGTCACGCGCTACGAGCTGTTCAAGAAATACGAGAAGAAAAAGGAGCTCATTGATCCGCCGCTCAATATTCCGATTCCGATTCCCTTCTTGTCCATCGGCACATCCGGGGTCGTTTTCCTGATCCAGGGCGGCGTAGGAGTCAGCATCAGTTTCGGTCCCGGCACCCTCGAACCGCTCAAGCTGACGGCCGGATTCGATCCGTTGGAGAACGATCCTGATTTCAAGGCTACTGTCAACGCTACAGTTAAAGTCCCGGCGGAGGCCACGCTGTCGGCCTGGATTTCCGGCAGCCTGGCTTTGCAGGTTGATATTGGGATCGGCAGCGCCGGAGTTGATGGCGGGCTGAAGTTGCAAGGCGACCTGACGCTAAGAGCAGGGGCCTTCGCCAATCTTGACGCCACGTATGAGAAGAAACGGTTGGCGGCCAAACTCGTCGCGGGCATCGAAACCAAATTGCTGTTGGGGTTGACGTTGAGCGCTTTTGCGCGCGCCTGGGCAGGCGCTTTTGGTATCAGAGGCGAGCTCCGCAAAGACTGGATACTGGCGAATAAAACCATTGATACCGGCATTGGCTTCAGCTTGAGCGCGCCTTTTGAATACGCCGATGATACGGGAGTCAAATTGCCCGAAATGAAAGACATCACGCTGAAGAAGCCGGAATTCGACTTCAAGCGCATCCTGGGCCAAATCTTCAAGGAGGCCCCAGAGAAGACGACGGAAAAATGACGACTTTTCCAAATTCACCAAATCTGCTCAAAGGCGGACTGATCCTGCTCGACCCCGACAGCGGCGCCGTCTTGCGGATCATCGCCTTGCAATACAACCCTGAGACGCTGACGCGCTCGTTGCAAGTCCAGGCCGTCGGCGCCGACGGCGGAGATCGTTCGCAGGCGTTAAGGCTGAAGGGGCCGCCGGTCGAAACGATCAAAATCGACGCGATGATTGACGCGACGGATCAGCTTGAGTTTCCCGATCAAAACCAGACCACGACCGAGATGGGATTGCGTCCGCAACTGGCGGCGCTGGAAACGATCATCTATCCCGACAGCGCGCGGCTGCAATCGAATAATTCGCTCGCGGTGGTCGGCACGCTGGAGATTTTGCCGATGCAATCGCCGCTGCTGCTGTTTTCGTTCGGGCAGCATTTTCTCGTCCCGGTGCGGCTGACCGAATTTTCAATTACCGAGCAGGCCTTCGATCCCGATCTGAATCCGATCCTGGCCAAAGTCTCGCTTGGGATGCGCGTGCTTTCGATCAACGATCTGGATTTCGATAGCAAAGGCGGCAGCTTGTTTATGGTCTACCAGCAACAGAAAGAGCGGTTGGCGCGCAAGGCCAAACCAGGCGCGCTCAACACGCTCGGACTAGGAGGCATACCGTGAAGACAGACGCGTTTCCGGCCACCAGCCGGTATTACCAGTTTGAAACGGCCAAGTTTGTCGCCCCCGACGGGCGAGAGATCGTTTATCTGCGCCGCCGCTTCGTGCCGCCGCCGGAGAACTTCGCCACGTTGCAGGAACACAACGTCAGCGAAGGAGACCGGCTGGACAACATCACGGCGCTCTACCTGGGCGACCCGGAACAGTTCTGGCGACTGTGTGACGCCAACGCCGCGATGCAGCCGCGCGAGTTGGAAGAACCCGCCGGGCGCATCGTCCGCATCACGCTGCCCGAAGGAATTCCGGGCAACTTCAATGGGTGAGCAATGCTAAAGGGCGTTTATCTGACATTGTTGGTTGGGCCGGTTGTGCCCGTGCCCGTGCCGCAGGTCGTCGTGGATGCGTTGACCAGCGTGCAAGTGACGTCCGCCGCCGGGCAGCGCGGAGGGTTCCAACTTCAATTCACGCTCAGCAACCGGTCGCCGCTGCACACGGCGTTCCTGATCGCCGCCGGGCAGACGCCGCTCTTGCGCGTGATCATCGTGCTGACGGTCAACGGCATGCCCGAGGTGTTGATGGACGGCGTAATGACTCGATCCGAAGTGACGCCGGGCGGAAAACCCGGACAATCCACATTGACGGTGACGGGCGAAGACCTGACTCGCGTAATGGATTCGCAGGATTGGAGCGGGCTGCCTTTTCCGGCGATGCCCGCAGAAGCGCGCGTCCTGATGTTGATCGGCAAGTACGCCGTCTTCGGCATGATCCCGCTGGTCATACCGTCGTTGTTTACTGACGTGCCAATCCCGATTGATCGCATCCCGGCGCAGCAGGGAACCGACTTGAAGTACATCGAGCAACTGGCTTCGCAGGTCGGCTACGTGTTTTACATAGAACCTGGGCCGGCGCCGGGGACGAACACGGCGTACTGGGGGCCGGAGATTAAGATCGGCGTGCCGCAACCGGCGCTCAATTTCGACATGGACGCTGCGACCAATGTCGAGGCGCTGAGCTTCACGTACAACACCGCCGGAGCGACGTTGCCGATTGTGTTCATTCAAAACCAATTGACAAAGTTCCCCATCCCGCTGCCGATTCCGAAGCTCAATCCGTTGCAACCGCCGCTCGGCGTGATTCCGCCCGGCATCACCAACCTGACGATCTTGCGCGACACGGCGAAGCTGTCGCCAATGCAGGCCATCTCGAGCGGTCTGGCGGAGGCCGGCAAGTCACAGGACGCCGTCAGCGGAACAGGCTCGCTCGACGTCACGCGTTACGGGCGATTGCTCAAAGCGCGAAAACTAGTCGGCGTGCGCGGAGCGGGGATGGCGTTTGACGGGCTGTACTTTGTCAAAAGCGTGACGACGACGATCAAGCGCAACGAGATCAAACAAAGTTTCAACCTGACCCGCAACGGTCTGGTTTCAATCACACCGGTGGTTCCAGCATGAGTGACAATCTGCCCAACAGGTTTTACGGCAAATATCGCGGCACGGTGCTCAACAACATTGACCCGATGCAGATTGGCCGCTTGCAGGTTCAAGTCCCGGACGTCGCCAGCCTGCTGCCGACCAGTTGGGCGATGCCCTGCTTTCCATTCACCGGCAAACAGATGGGCGGGTTCGCCGTACCGCAAATCGGCGCGGGCGTGTGGGTCGAATTCGAGCAGGGTAATCCTGATTATCCGATTTGGAGCGGCGCCTGGTACGGCTCGGCGGCGGAAGTTCCGGCGCTGGCGCTGACGGCGCCGCCGCCTCTGTCGTGCGTCCTATTGCAAACGACCGCGCAAAACACGCTTCTCATCAGCGATCTGCCTGGCCCGACCGGCGGCATATTGCTGAAGACCACAACGGGCGCAATGATTTCGATCAGCGACATCGGCATCACCATCTCCAACGGCAAAGGCGCAACCATCGTCATGACCGGCCCCACTGTGGCGATCAACGCCGGAGCGTTGACCATAACTTGAACTGAGAGGAGAACGAATGCCAGGGCCATTGTTTCACGTCGGCGCGACGGCCATCTGTCCGCACGCCGGGCAAATCACAACCATCTCGACCAACGTGCGCGTGCTCGTAAACGGCATGCCGGTGGCGACGATGGGAGATACCTTTCTGGTCGCCGGATGCGCATTCACCGTTCCGCCGGGCAAACCGCAGCCTTGCATCAAAGTGCAATGGCTGGTTCCTGCCGTGCGCGTGCTGGTCAATGGCCAGCCGGCGATTTTGCAAACTAGTGTCGGCCTTTGCCAAAGCCCGGAGCAGATACCACAAGGACCGCCGACCATCTTGGCCACGCAACCACGCGTGATCGGGACGTAGAGATGAACGTTGATTACCCATTTCACTTCGATGATCGAGGGCGAACCGCGGCAACCGGCGACGAAGAGCACATTCGCGACCTGATTGAACAAGCGCTTTTCACCACGCCCGGCGAGCGCGTCAATCGTCCGACGTTCGGCAGCGGGTTGTTGCAACTGTTGTTTGCGCCGAACAGCGAGACGCTGGCCGCCGCCACGCAATTGACTGTGCAGAGTTCGTTGCAGCAATGGCTGGGCGATTTGATCGAAGTCGAAAGTGTGCAGGTTCGCTGCGAAGACTCCGCGCTGCGCGTTTCAGTGCAATACGTCATCCGGCGCACGCAGCAGAGCCGGACGGCGCAATTCACGCGGGCAATCTGATGAACACGCAATACCGATGTCAAAACGAGAACCGCCGAAGGCTGGTCGCTGACCCGCGTGACGCCAACGGCGACCCGGTCCCGCCGAAGCTCAACGGGATTGATTACCTCGAAGTCGCTTCGGCGGATCAGAAGACGCTGCGCGTCTTTTTCCTGCACAACCTGCCGGGCCAGCCAAGTCCCGTGCCGAGCGGGCCGGCGTTGACCAAGGACAACGTTGTCATCGAAGGCGGCGTGCGCGTCAAAGGCGTCA
>Ga0066905_100000126_pt1 | contig 15485 bp, 12 predicted proteins | sample PanSoiMetaPlot36_FD_67483 | JGI IMG/M metagenome (GOLD analysis project Ga0066905, IMG submission 67483) | Tropical forest soil microbial communities from Panama analyzed to predict greenhouse gas emissions - Panama Soil Plot 36 (version 2) | ecosystem: Environmental > Terrestrial > Soil >... | reverse complement strand
ATTCAGAATGTGCTCAACGAAATCGCCAGGAAAGACCCCAAAATAAAAAGTCTCAAGCCGGAAATGTTTGCCGACACGCGCCCATTGAACGAGTTGGAAGCGAGCGGCTTCGTTCAAATGCTATACCGGTAGTGACAACTTGACAGTAAGGCCCGCCTCAGTTAGGAGATCAAGGACTCCAAAGCCAAAATTTTCGCTGGCGCAAATCGATGAAGAATTTTTTTGTCGGACAGCTTTCCGCGCTGGAAGAGGAAGGCTTCTTTACAGCCAAGCTGCCCGATGGGAAAGACATATTGATTCTGCGCTGCTCCGGCATCCTTTATGCCATTCAAAGAAAGTGCCCGCACGAGGGAGCGCCTTTGGAAAAAGGCAATGTTTGGAACAAGATGATCCGTTGTGGCCAACACGCCTTCACTTTCGATCTCGAAACCGGAGAAGGACTGAACTGTGCTGGCTACAGGATCCAACGGTATGCTGTCACGGAAGAAGACGGGAATATTTTTCTTCGTATCGATGGCGACGACGACTCCGGCGCCTAAGTGAAACTTTTTGTCGATCAGGACCGAAAAGGAGTTAAACCATGCGCGACCTACGAGAATTGATAGACGACTGGCGGGCCGCCGGCCAATTGAAGATAGTCGAAGGCGCGGACGCCGACCATGACATCGGCGCCCTGGCCGAGGTCTCCGGATCGGGAACGGAGCCACCCGCGCTACTTTTCGACAAGATCAAAGGTTACCCCGATGGCTACCGGGTCTTAATCAATATGTTTCAAACTCAACGCCGCACCGCCGAGTCCTTGGGAGTTAACGCTACCCTGAGAGGACCCGTGTTGGTCGACGCCATCCGTAAACGGATGGAAGACCACAAGCTTGTTCCGCCTAAGTTGGTCGCTTCGGGACCGATCACGGAGCATGTGCTACGGGGGAGAGATATCGACGTTTTCAAATTTCCCGCGCCCAAGCTCCACAAGGATGACGGTGGAAAGTACATCGGCACGCAGGATGCGGTTATCACAAGAGATCCGGAAGGAAATTGGATCAATCTCGGCACCGCGCGTGTGCAGGTCCAAGAGCCTGCGGTAGTGAGCATTTATATCTCTCCCGGCAAACAAACCCGGCTGATCGCCGAGTACTACTGGACGAAACAGCAGGCCTGCCCCGTCGCGGTTGTGTGCGGGATCGAGCCGGTCCTTTTTGCCGCGGCATCTCTGGGGCTTCCCTGGGGTGTTTCCGAATATGACTTTGCCGGTCATGTCGCCGGCAAGCCTTTTGAGGTTGTTACCGGCGAGCACACTGGACTACCGATTCCCGCGCATGCGGAAATCGTTCTGGAAGGCGAGATGTCACCTCCTGATGTAGAGTCGAGACCCGAAGGTCCCTTTGGCGAATGGACAGGCTATTATGCCTCCGCCACCCGCCCTGCTCCGGTAATTCACGTCAAGCGCGTGTACTACCGGACCGATCCTATCATTACGGTTGTCGGAGATCTAAAAATTTATCCACTCGACAGCTATCTCTCGCTCCTTTTTCGCTCCGCTGAAATCTGGAACGAGTTGGAAAAGTGCGGCGTCACCGATGTGAAGGGCGTATGGCAGCTCGAGTCCGGAATGAGATTCTTGCAAGTCATTTCCCTGCGGCAACGCTACGGCGGCCACGCGCGCCAAGCGGCTCACGTCGCCTTGGGCGCCCGCGAGGGCGGATACTTGGGGCGCTTCGTGATCGTCGTTGACGACGATATCGATCCGTCCAACATGGCCGATGTCCTATGGGCGATCGCTACCAGGTGCGATCCGGAAACGTCTATCGAAATTATGCGTGGGTGCTGGAGCAGTCCCATCGATCCAAGGATTCCGCCGGAGCGGCGCCAGCAGGGAGACTTTACCAATTCCCGCGCCATCATCGATGCCTGCCGGCCATTTCGATGGATGAAAGATTTTTCAAAGGATCACGCGCTGACTCCGGAAGAGCGCGCCAAAGTCGCCGAAAAATGGCGTCACATACTTTGCTAGTGCGGGGCTTCGCGGAAGGCGCAGGCTCACAAACAGCAAAGGAGAATCGATAGTCATCGAGCGTACTATGAGAATCGTGATCCTCGCCACCGTTGTCTTCACGCTCGCGTGGAGTCCCGCCCTACAATCTGCGGAGAGGCTCGCCCGAATTACCGTCGCCTACAGCGCCATCAGTTATGATCAATCGCCGGCTTGGATTGCGAAGGAAACGGGACTCTTCGCGAAAAATGGTCTCGACGTTCAGCTCGTCTATTTCACCGGCGGGACGACAGCGGCCATGGCGCTGGTTTCCGGAGACGTTGCGATCTCCCAAAATGCCGGCCCAGAGGTTGTCAACGCTTATATCGCAGGGAGCGATCCGGTTTTCGTCGCTGGAGGAACCATCACGCTTGATTGGTGGTTAATGGGACGGCCGGAGATCAAAGCTCCCGCACACTTGAAAGGCGGCTCTGTCGCAATCAGCAGGTTTGGCTCCGTTTCCGACTTTGTCGCTCGTTTTGCTCTTCAGAGAGTCGGCCTCACACCCGACAAGGACGTCGCCGTGGTTCAGGTAGGGACGAACACGGATCGCTTTGTGGCGATGACGGCAAAACGCGTCGATGGCGGCGTCTTCAATCCACCGACGAGCTTTATCGGCCAAAAAAACGGCTTTACTGTGCTTGCCGACGTTGCTTCGTTGGGCTTGGCGTTTCAGCACACCGGCGCTGTCACGACGCGTAAATTTATTCGTGAAAACCCCGACACCGTGGCGCGATATATGAAGGCCCATGTGGAAGCCATCCATCGCCTCAAGACCGATCGCGAGACCGGCATCAAGGTAGCGGCAAAATATTTTGGCAAGGTGCGCGACCAGGAGAGCATGGAAAAGGCCTACGATCGCTACATTCGCGATAGCCAGCTTCCTCGAAAACAGTATCCTACGCTCGAGGGACTAAAGACTGTTCTGACGACCTTAGGAGAGAAAGATCCTAAGGCACGCGCCATCAAACCGGAAGATCTTGTCGATCTGAGATTTATCAAAGAGCTGGACCAGAGCGGATTTATCGATACACTCTATGCGCGTTAAGAACATAAAATCCCCTGCGCCTCTCTGGTGAAGACTTTTCATGGCAATCCTACTTGAAAATGCGACCGTTGTTACTCTGAACAGCTCGAAGCCGGTTCTCGAAGCGCAGCAGATTCTCATCGACGGCGAAATCATTACTCAGATGGGGCGAAAGATTCACACAAGTGGGATTCCGATCGCGAGACGGATTAACTGCTCGCAGATGATCGTTATGCCTGGCCTTGTGAACGCCCACTGCCATCTGACGGAGATCCTGCAAAAAAGCTTTCGCGATAATATGCGGATGGAAATCTGGCGGACCTATAGAACGAGGACAGAAGATCTGGCAAAGCTGACAGCCGAGGAAATCGGGATGGCGGCCGAGCTCGCATGTTCGGAGATGCTCAAAAACGGAGTGACGGCGGTCGTGGATCATTTCTCCACGCGTCCTGGACTCACGGTGAAGAAAATGGAGGCGATTCTCGGCGCGTTCGACAAAACCGGAATCCGAGGCATGCTGGTTCCCTCGCTGCGCGATCAAGATTCAATCCGCTTGGCAACGCGAAGCATCAACCGCAAAAGCATGGCTGCACAAACGTCGCCAGAGCCGTGGAAAGAGGAAGTGCTCACCGTTCTCGCGCGTTTGCGTAAAGAACGTAGTCGCTCCGGGATCATGCTGGGGCCATCATCGCCGATGAACTGCAGCGACGCCTTACTCCGCGAGGTAGTAAAGCTCGCCGAACAGTATGATTTGGGCGTCCACACGCATCTTCTGGAGACGCGATTGCAAGCCTGGACGGCCCAAAAACTCTACGGCAAAACGGTTTGTGCTCACCTTGCCGAAATCGGTTTTCTTTCTTCTCGCGTCTCAGGCGCCCATAGCATCTGGCTGGATGACAGAGATATCGATCTCATGGCTTCATCCGGCGCGAGCACAGTTCACAATCCAGCCAGCAATCTCAAGCTCGGAAGCGGCATCGCGCCCGTCGCCCAATTGAAAACGCGCGGGGTCAATGTGGCTCTCGGTACCGATGGCGGAGATACCAGCGACAGTTATTCTATTTTTGAGCAGATGAGATTGGCTGCGTATTTATCACGAGTCGTCGCGGAAGATCCGGAAAACTGGATCACTGCAGCTGACGCACTAAGGATGGGGACCATCAATAGCGCGCAGGCTGTTCCTGCGTGGCGAGGTAAAATCGGCGAGATCAAGCCAGGGTACAGTGCCGATTTGATTTTGCTTAAGCCGACCCTCCGGCTTCGCCCATTGAGAGATGTCGTCCACCAACTCGTCTTCTGTGAAGACGGTCAGTCCGTCCACACGGTTCTGGTTGCGGGCGAAATCGTCGTCGACGGCGGCCGCCTTACCGGTATTGACGAGAACAGTCTCATCCGGAGAGTGGAACCGATCAGCAGGAAAATGCACCGACACTACAGTCGCGTCAAAAAAGTTCCCGACCGTTCTCAGAAAATCACTCACGAACTCTACAAAAAGGCTCTGGCAGCAAAAGGACTGCCAGTGAGATTTCTGTCCTAGCTTCTTAAACGTAATTGCGAGCCTAAGGACCGAATGTAGGCTGTTCAAACAGTCTCTACTGGCCAAAGCCAGGCTGCGCCTCTCGCTCCACTCGAGTCGCCGTGAGCGGGCCGAACGAGTTTGGTATCCACGCGGTCGGAAAAGACGTATTGGTCCCACAGCCGAGGGACGCGTTCGTACAGCCGCTGGATACTCGACATACCGCCGCCAAGAACTATTATGTCGGGATCCAAGATGTTGATCACATGCGCCAGCCCGCGCGCCAGTCTCTCCTCGTATCGGCTAAGACAGGCTTCGGCCGCCTGATCATTTGCTTCCGCTAGCCGAACGATCTCGGGAGGCTCGAATTGCGTTCCCGTAGCATCGAGAAAATCCCGCGACAGGCCAGGCCCAGATAGAAAAGTTTCCAAACATCCTTTCCTGCCGCAGTAGCATTGCGGGCCGGGTAATTCTTCTTGCCGAGGCCATGGGATTGGGTTGTGTCCCCATTCTCCCGCAATTGCATTAACCCCGGTTAAGATCTTACTTCGAATCGCGATTCCGCCTCCGGTGCCGGTCCCAATGATGACGCCGAAGACAATCTCGGCTCCAGCCCCTGCGCCGTCCACCGCCTCAGACAGAGCAAAGCAATTGGCGTCGTTGGCAAACCGAACCTCGCAACCGAGCGCGAAACTCAAGTCTTTGTCGAGCGCGTGGCCAATCAGGGCAGTAGAGTTAGCATTTTTGATTAGTCCTGTTGCCGGAGAAATAGCGCCAGGTGTACCGACACCCACGGTGCCCGAACCTCCGAGTTCTTTCTCGATCGCCGAAACGATATCGACAATGGCTTTAACGATCGCCTCGTAATTGCCCTTTGGTGTAGCTACTCGTCGACGACCCAGGATGCTTCCGCTTGCGCTAAGCGCGATAGCCTCTATTTTTGTTCCACCAAGATCGACTCCAATCCGAAAAGCGGGACTACGCATTTGACAGAGCAGTTCAATGAAACGAAGTATTTACCGCTGCTGAGATTCTAGGCCCCAACGATGAAAGCGCTTTGAGGAGAGCATCTTCATCAATCTTCGTGACCCGCCCGTTAAGCAAAATCGGCGCACCATCGACGAAAACGGTCTCGACAGACTCACCGCTTTCAGATAGCGCAAGCTGCGCTATGAGATTATTCGTCGGCAAAAGGTCGGTTGAAGGTTTCAGCACGACGAGGTCGGCTTTCTTCCCCTCTTCAATTGATCCGATTTCATTCCCTAGAAGCAGTGCTCTGGCTCCGCCCATGCATCCCATTTGAAACGCCTCGTCAGGCGAAATCCAATGCTCGGGTTTCCACACCGCCCTCGGCAGCAATATCGCAAGCTTCATTTGCTCGAATATTGAATAAACAGTGCCCGCATTGACACTGTCTGCTCCTAACCCAATGACGATGCCCCGGTCGAGCATCTTTTTAACTCTGGCAACTCCGCTGCCGAGCTTCATGTTGCTCGATGGATTATGAACGAGATTGACCCGATGGCGACGCAGGATGTCAATCTCTTCTTCATTCAGCCAGATCGCGTGAGCCACGCAGAGATGAGGTCCAAGAAAGCCGATCTTCTCCAAATGGTTAACCATCGGCTCCCCATAGAGATTTCTCGCAACGTCGGCGTGAGACTTGGTTTCAGCAAGATGTGTGTGAATGCCTACGCCGAGATTTTCCGTCAACTCTTTACATTGCATTAGGAGGTTGTCGCTGCACCGTTGAGGTGCCGACGGCGCCAGCATGAAGGAAATTCGCGAGCCAAAATCGCTGACATGCGCGGCTGCTTCCTTGGCTTGCGACACCCAGGATTCGGCATGAATCGGATCGAGAACAATAGCCTGATTGTCCGGTGACTGGTCTTTGACCGAAAGCGCCAGAATCCCCCTGATCCCGCTATCCTGGAGCGCGCGACACGAAGCATCGATAAATTCCAGCCGAACGTCCGACGGAACGGTAAACATATTGAGCACCGTCGTGACGCCGCGCCTGATAAACTCCACACAACTCGCACAGTGAAGCGTATAGATATCTTCCGCAGAAGCCTGAAATGACTTCTCCGTTGCCGTAGATTTTTGCGACCAGGATTCGAAACTGTTCTCGTCCCATAAACCTCGTTGAAGGAGTCCGGTGAGGTGAGAGTGAGCGCTGACAAGGCCGGGAATAAGAATTTTCCCGCGGCAATCGAGTACCTGATCGGCTTCGCCAATGTTCACAGATCCGACGGTCCCAATCCGACTGTCCTCAATCAACACATGCGCGTTGTAGAGAATCTCCTTGCGGGCATTCATCGTGACGACGGTCGCACGTTCGAGGAGAGTCTTCATCGAAGGATTGTTTCGGTAGTGCTCACCCCAACGAACGTGGCTGGTAGCGCCCGAACGGTTTCGAGACGATTTCCGGTCTTTTTCCACCATCGGGCCACTCCGCGATTGTTTTGCCGCGGAGTACAGTCATCACGGGCCAGCCTTTCATCTCTCTTCCTTCCCAGAGCGTCCATCCGGCTGAGCTGTGAACCATCTCGTTAGTGACTATAACTTTCCGGTCCGGGTCCACTACCACAAGGTCAGCATCGGACCCTGGCGCAATAACACCCTTCTTTGGATACAGCCCAAAGATCCGAGCCGGATTTTCACAGCAGACTTGAACCAAGCGAACGAGCGAAATCCGTCCGCGGCTGACGCCGTCATTGAGCATCACCGGCAACGCTGCCTCTCCCCTTGAAGGAAACCCAGTCCTTGTCGCCCAGATATCACCGGGCACTTCCATCTCCTTACGTGATCTGCCCGTATTGGTATGGTCGCTGCCCACCGAATCGATGCGACCGTCAGCCACGGCCTGCCAAAGGATTTCGATCGTTTCTTGGCTCCGAAGCGGCACGTTGATGCGCCACATATCCTCGGCGAGACTCAGGTAGTGAGGACCCGTCTGAGCATACACCGTCGCGCCGTCCGCTCTTGCGCGGGTGATCTCCTCAATCGTTTCTGGAGTGGTGGTGTGCTGGATATAAAGAGGGCATTTCAAGATGCGCGCGTAGTATGTGTATGCGTGCACGTGGCCCGCTTCGCAAAAATGCGGCGAGCGCTCGTTCCAAATCTTGTATTCCTTTCGCCCCGCTTTCAAAAGACGCTCCTCGAAAATGCGCGCAATCTCCCAGTTCTCGCAATGCATGCACACGATCCCAGGCGGTCCCAGTTTGGCGACTGCTTCGAGTCCGAGATAAATCGTTCCATCGTCATAGCCGAAATAGCCCTGGCTCTTTCGATTCGGCCAATAAGTCGCCGTACGCTCCGGGCTCATGAGATGAAGCTGGTATTTGAACGACGTGATCCCGAAATCGTGCGCTAGCCGCGGGATTTCGAGCGCGTGCTCGTCTTTTAAGATTTTCGGTGTGAGAAAAAAATCGACCATCGAGCGCGTTTCGCCTAACTCTTTGAACAGCCCGAATGCGTCTGCATAGAGCGGCACTTCCTCTTCGGTCTTTTCCGCCTTGTACGGCTGTCCCATGTTGGCGCTCGGCTGCATGAAGCCCCAGGTCGTGATGCCATAGGCGGCGGCGCCGCGCGTCTCCGAATCGAATTCGTCTCCAACCCAGCGGTGGCTGCCAAAGTGGACTTCCGGGTCAACGACTCCGGGGATCAACGTTCGGCCTTTGAGGTCGATTGTTTTCAGTGCCTCAGGCGCCGTATCTTCTTCGCCGACCGCGACGATTTTTTCCTTATCGACGGCTACAAACCCGTCGATAACTTTCCCCGCGGTTACAATCTTTCCATTCTTAAAAAGGACTTCCACCTGGGCCATGGTTGCCTCCTAGTGTCGATGTCAATTGATGCCGTGGCGTTTCTACCTGTACGCTTTAGAAATTTTTTCCACGAACCCTTCGCGGACCAGCTCCTGAACAATTGAATTATCGTAAAAATCCTCGAGTTTTCGATCGACCGGCTTTCCCATCGGCAAGGCATTTTTTACCGCCGCCGCATCCGTCAGCGGGACCAGAAGAGTTTTCTTAACGAAATAGTCATGCGACTTGCTTAAGACTTCCGGGTCATCGAGCTTCGTGTATTTCTTCATGACCTGCAGCACAAAGTCCTTCTTGTGCGCGTAAAGATGCAGTCCTTCAGTAAAAGCCATGAGAAATTTCTTCACTGCCGCCCGATTCTGCGTTAGATAAGCGCGCGTGACAAAGAAAACCGACGTTGGATATTTGATTCCCAAGTCCGTCAAATCAACTAGAACTCTCAGGCCGCGCGCGACCGCGGCGAAAAGACCGGGCGGCGCGATCACTGTAGCCGCGACTTTGCCGGACTGCACGGCAGGGATTCTCTGCGCATCGGGACCGGCCTGGATCAACGTCATGTCCTTCGGATTCAAGCCCAGTTTTTCAAGCGTCAGTCGGGCGGCGAGCTCGGTCACGCCTCCTAATCGCGAGATCGCGACAATCTTTCCTTTTAGGTCGGCGGGAGTCTGAATGTCTTTGTGCACGACAAAACCGTATGGGATCAGATCATAAGACGTGCCAATGATGACGGAGTCGGTTCCCTGAAGCGTCGCATTGATAGGCGCCGATCCTGACGTGTTTGCGAAGTGAACCTCGTTGGCCAGCATCGCCTGCATGCCAGGGGCCGCGCCGCTGATGAAGATCAGCTCGGCGTTCAATCCATACGTCTTGAACAATCCGGCGTCCTGAGTCACCCACACCGGTACGTTGTATCCGGAAGTTCCGCCGTAACTGATCCGAATCGGTTGCGAGTGAGCCGAGTTGAACATCGTCATCGCCGCGAAAACGATACCGGTAAGCAGCAATGTCGCAATCATAAAATCTTCTGGCGAATCTAAATCGGATAAAGCGCTTGGCCCGGCTTGCGCGGAAGATATCGACCCTGCGGTCTCTCCGTCATGATCTTCGCCCGCGGCGTTCCATCCGGCCACTCCATGATGACGTTTCCACGAAGGATCGTCATCACCGGCCAGCCTTTGAGTTCTCTGCCTTCCCAGATCGACCATCCAGCGGAGCTGTAGATCATGCCCTGTGTCACCTTCGCGGTTCGCTCGAGATCGACGATGACCAAATCGGCATCAGAACCAATGCCGATCGCCCCCTTTTTGGGGTAGAGGCCGAAAATCCGTGCGGGATTCTCACAACAAACCTGGACCAATTTTTCTAGAGAAATTTTTCCCTTATGGACTTCGGTCAACATCACCGGCAGATACGCTTCCACTCGCGACGGGAAGCCGCTGCTAGTTTCCCAGACGTTGCCCTTGTCCATCTGATCGCGCGACATTCCCCAATCGACGTGGTCAGTCCCGATACAGTCAATGTGCCCCGCTCGTAAAGCTTCCCAGAGCCGAGCCATCGTCGCTTCATCGCGAAGCGGGACGTTGATCTTCCAAATATCATGCGACAGCGTCAGATAATGGTGGCCGGTTTGACTGAATATCTTAACGCCTTCGGCTCTCGCCTTGAGGATCTCGTCGATAGACTCTTGCGTCGTCGTATGTACGACGTAAAGGCGGCAGCCGGTGACCCCGGCGTAGTACGCATATGTCCTCACATGTCCGGCTTCACAAAAATGCGGTGAGCGCTCGTCCCAAGCGGCCATGTCCGTCCGTCCCGCGCGCTTAAGGCGATCCTCGAATATGCGGGCGATCTCATAGTTCTCCGGGTGGATGCAGATGATTCCGGGAGGTCCGATTTCAGCTGCTTTCTCCATCCCCAAATAAATCGTCCCATCATCGAAGCCCAGCCAGCCTCCTCGCTGTCGCCCAGCCCACTGAGCCTGAGTCCGCGGTCCCTGCATCATGTGAAGATAATATTTGAATGATGTAACACCGAATTCTCGGGCGACTTTGGGAATGTCGAGTACCTGTTCATCAGTCGTAATAAAGCCAGTAAGAAAAATATCCACAAAAGAATGCGATTCAACGACCTCGATGAACTCCGGCATGACCTGAGAGAATGGGACGACATCCTTCGCTTCGGGCTCGTGAATATACTCTTTTCTGAGCTTCGGACTCGCCTGCATCATGCCCCATGTAGTGACTCCGCCGGCGGCAGCGGCTCGCGTCTCACTGTTCAAGCTAGCTTTCAGAGGACGATGCGTCCCCATATGGTTTTCTGGGTCCACAATGCCGGGCAAGACGTAGTTGCCATCAGCATCGATCGTCTGCCGCGCCGGCAGCGATTGGCTTCCCGAAGTCAAAACGACAATCCTTCCGCCCTTGATGCCGATCGCTAAGTTGTTAACTCCACCACTGGTTACCACCCGCCCACCCTGAATCACGAGGTCCATCTCACTGACAGCCATGACAGTCATTTCCTCAAATTTTTGTTGCCCACGCTTTACTGGCCTCCTCTATCATAGCCCGTTTTTTCTGCCAACATCATAATCCAGTATCAGTTTTCCTATTTTGAAATTGACAAACTGTTGTCCCATGTAGTTAAAGTCGATTACGGTTTGAATAAAACTCGAAATTTTCAGAAAGGAACCAACCTTATGGCCAATGGACCTATGGAGTTCGATTTAGTAATCACAAACGGAAAACTGGTCATCCCACCGGATATCATACCTTCGAGTCTCGGCATCAAAGGGGAAAAAATCGCTGCCATCGCAACCGATCTCAGCGGCTTCCCGGCAAAAAAAAACATCGACGCCAAGGGAAACTACGTTCTTCCGGGAGTCGTGGATCCGGAAACGCATCTTGGCGTTCATCGTTCTTTGGAAGACGATTTCATCTCTGAAACGAAGGCCGCCGTGGCGGGCGGAGTTACAACCTGGGGAATGATGCTGACCAGCCCCACGATTAGCCGCAGCTTCAAACCGGTTAAAGACCCGGCCGACAGCGTCCCTTTCAGTCAGGTCATGTCGGCGTATGAAGATATGGGCAACGAGCATTCCATGGTCGATTATTTCTTAACTCCGCTCGTCTCCAACGACGCCCAGGTCGAAGAAATTCCGCTATTGGCGGAGAAATATGGCGCCACTTCTTATAAATACTATCTTCACCTCAAGCGCGGGCAGGAGACTTTGGGACAGTGGGAGCCTCAGAAAAAGATTGGCGTGTATGGCTTCGACGACGGGACCGTCTACATTGGCATGGAGCATGTCGGGCGGTTGGGCCCTCCCTGCATCACCTGTATTCATCCGGAAAACTGGGAGATTATTCGTGTCCTTCAGGCGCGTTTGATCAAGCAAGGGCGCAAAGACAACGCGGCCTGGGATGAACGGTGCCCGCACTTTGTCGAAGCCACCCACGTGCGCCAGTACGCCTATCTCGCTAAAGTGACCCATTCACCGCTCTACATAGTCCACACCACGACCCAGGAAAGTATCGATGAGATTAAACGCGCCCGCAACGAGGGAGTCAAAGTCATCGGTGAGACCGGCTTTGTTTATCTGTCGCTCGACCACAACGCCTATAAGATAAACGTCCCGCTACGAGATCGGCAGACCATGGATCAGCTGTGGAAGGCCGTCGCCAATGGCGATGTCGATTGCGTCGGATCCGATCATGTGAACCACGGCGTCCCCAGGGAAGAGATGGAGGTCAAGGGTGACGTGTGGAAGACCGTTAGCGGATTCTCCTCGCGAGTCGAGGCGATGCTGCCGGTGATGCTGAGCGAAGGCGTCAACAAAAAGCGAATTACTTTACCACGCTGCGTGGAATTTTGCTGCGAGAATCCCGCCAAGGCTTTCGGTCTTTTTCCGAAGAAGGGGGTGCTCAGAGTAGGCGCCGACGCGGACATCGTATTGGTCGACATGAAAAAGAAACAAACGATCCATAAAAATATGCTATTAACCTCCGCTGGCTGGTCGATCTTCGAAGGTTGGGAGGTCACGGGTTGGCCCTATCAGGTAATCCTGCGCGGCGAGGTCACTTCGGAGTGGAATGAGAAAGAACAAAAGCACCACATGGTGGGTAAGCCCAGAGGAAGGTACCAGGCGAGGAAGCTGGGCTATGCAACTTATCCGATAGACGCTTGATCGATTGGACGCAAAGAAAACGGAGGAAATAAAATGGCTGAATCTGCCGACCTAGTTGTCAAGAACGGAAAGATAGTTTCCTCACAGGGTATTATCGATGGTGGGGTGGCGATAAAAGATGGAAAGTTTATCGCTGTCGGCCAAGACTTCGCGTTGCCCGATGCGCAAAAGGTCATTAACGTCGCTGGAAAGCATATTCTCCCGGGTTTGATTGACCCCGAGGTCCACCTAGGAATCCACCGGCCGATCACAGACGATCTCATCAGCGAAACCAAGGCCGCCGCCTCCACAGGCGTTACCACCTGGGGCATGCAGCTTACCAGCCCCAACATGCAGATGAAGCACAAGCTGGAAAACGACCCCAGCGATATTGTCTCCTTCAAGGACGTGTTCCCGAACTTCAAAGCGGCCGGCGAGAAGCACTCCCGCGTGGATTTCTTCCTAACGCCGATTCTCGCCAACGATGGTCAGGCCGAGGAGATTCCGGAATACGCGGAAAAGTTCGGCATCACCTCGTTCAAATACTATCTCCACATGATGCGTCCGGAAAATTCAGGCTGGCTTTCGCAGAAGCGAATGGGATTTTTCGGCTTTGATGACGGCACTGTATACCGGGGCATGGAACACGTGGCCAGGCTTGGGCCTCCGGGCATCGTCAGCCTCCACTGTGAAAATTGGGGCATTGTGCGAGTTCTCGAAGAGCGGCTCAGAAAGCAGGGACGCATGGATATCGGTGCATGGGACGACCGGTCTCCGCATTTTGCGGAGGCCGCTCATGTCCGGCAATTTGCCTATTTCGCAGGTTTGCTAAAATGCCCGCTTTACATTCAGCACTGCACCTGTGATGAGACGATGGATGAAGTGGAAAGAGCTCGCAAAGAAGGCTTGACGATTTTCGCTCAAACCGCTCCCTGCTACCTCTCTTTGGCCAAGGACACCTGGAAGCTCAATGTTCCGCTGCGCAGCAGAGAGACTATCGAAAGAATTTGGACGGGACTAAGAGAGGGCAGAATTCATTGCGTCGGCACGGACCACGTCAATCATGGAGTCCCACGCGCTGAGATGGAAGTGAAAGGCGATGTCTGGAAGAGCGTCAGCGGCTTCTCGTCCCGCGTCGAGGCATATCTGCAAGTCATGCTCAGCTTGGGAGTCAACCAGGGACGCATATCTTTGGAGCGCATGGTCGAGTGTTGCTGTGAAAACAACGCCAAAGTGTTCGGCCTGTTTCCCAAAAAAGGCACCATTCGGGTAGGCTCCGACGGCGATATCGTGGTTGTGGACTTAAACAAGAAAGCGACCGTGAAGCCGGATATGCTCTACACCTCTTCCGGGTGGACCATCTATGAAGGGTGGGAGTTCACCGGCTGGCCCGTGATGACGATTGTCCGCGGCAACGTCGTCGCCGAGTGGTCCGACAGAAGCAATAGCATGGAAATGGTCGGTGACCCGGTGGGTCGTTATGTACCGCGAAAGCCCGGCAGTCAATTTCTGTACAATTGAGCCTGAGCAGGTTCAAAAGTTTCAACCGCAAAGTTCAAGGGCCTCCTCTCGCCCGTCGGGAGGGAACGATGGCGCACGTAGGTGAGCGCATCAATGACAGTTCCAGGAGGGCAACATGCGACGAATCTTGCTCGGCCTCATGCTTATATTATCCGTCGCCTCGGTTTTTTCGCACGCTGACGGCGCACTTGTTCGCATCGCCAGCGCCGGCTTGAGCGGCGAGTTGTTGCCCCTTTGGATCGCGCAGGACCGGCACCTCTTCAAGAAATACGGATTGGATACTGAAGTCATTACGATCCAGGGTGGTCCTCTCGCGGTTCAGACCCTGCTGTCGGGTTCCGTCCAGTTTCACGCCGGAGGAACCAGTTCCATCGTCGAAGCCAAAATGCGCGGCGCCGAAACGGTGACCGTCGCGGTATTCATTGACTCTTTGCCCTATACGCTGGTTTCTTCCCAGGCGATCACGTCCGCTCCCCAGCTCAAGGGGAAGCGATTTGCGGTTAGCCGGCTGGGTTCCGTCTCCGATCTGTCGCTCAGAATCGCCCTGAGAAACCTGGGAATTAACCCGGAAAAGGAAGCGGTCATATTGGGGATTGGGGATCAGACTGCGCGTTTTACCGCGCTGCGGTCCGGCTCCGTCGACGCCACGGTCATTTCTCCCCCGCTCACCGTCACCGCGCGAAAGATGGGCTTCAATCAAATTGCCAGTTTCCAGGAAGCTGGCATCACGTGGGCGTACAATTCAATCGATACGACTCTCGATTTTGCACAGAAGAGTCAACAGACGGTCCTTGGTGTTCTAAGAGGCTTTGTCGAAGCTATCGCTTATATCCACAAGAACAAAGAAGAAAGCCTCGCCACATTGAAGCATTGGATGCGTCTCGAAGACCGGGAAGCGCTGGATGAAACCTACGATTACCTTCTCAAGATTCTCCCTCGCAAGCCTTATGGCAGCGAAAAGGGAATGCAGGCGGTGTTAGACGCCATCGCCATTCGTGACCCCGTCGCGAAAAAATACAAGCCGCAAGATTTTATCGAAGCGCGTTACCTGAAGGAATTGGACCAGAGCGGCTTTCTGGACAGGGTTTTCAAATAATAAGCCCCTTCTTTACCCAGTATATCGAAGGAAAATCCGACTGACCTTTAACAAACTTTAGTTCCGGGAACACTAGCCATATTGCACGTGGTCAGTAAACAACTATGCCATGTGTCGATTCGAAGAGTGAACCTGAGAGCGGGAAAGCTCTACGGAGAGATTTCTCTACTTCCGATGTTTCTGCCCTGAATGTTAATAATGCTCGCGATGGAGAACTGGTATGTTCTCCGTTTTCTCGACGTATCTCACAAACTGGAGAAGGCCTTCTTTGTGACCGACATCTTTGCGAGGCGCCGACCCTTTGGCA
>Ga0066905_100000125_pt1 | contig 15495 bp, 12 predicted proteins | sample PanSoiMetaPlot36_FD_67483 | JGI IMG/M metagenome (GOLD analysis project Ga0066905, IMG submission 67483) | Tropical forest soil microbial communities from Panama analyzed to predict greenhouse gas emissions - Panama Soil Plot 36 (version 2) | ecosystem: Environmental > Terrestrial > Soil >... | reverse complement strand
GGCCGCGTCGGCGGGTTGAGCCCGCGCCGTCGCCTGCTCGTCCTCGGCTGCGTTCTCGGAACTGCGGCACTTGCCGCATTCGGCATCGTCAGGCTCACCAGCGGTGACGGCGACGCGGTGGGGCCGGATCGTCCGGTGCCTAGCCAGGCCGAGGCGGGGCCGGTGGTCCTTGTGCCCGGGTATGGCGGCGAATCCCGGACTCTCGACGTGCTTGCCGGGCAGATCAGAGCGACGGGACGGCGGGTGATCGTCGTACGACTGCCGGCCGCCGGAACGGGCGATCTTCACGAGCAGGCAGCAGTCGTCGACCGGTACGTGTCTGATGCGCTGCACGACGGCGCGCCGTCGGTCGACCTGATCGGTTACTCGGCCGGTGGGATCGTCGCCCGCCTCTGGTCGCAGGAACACGACGGGGCGCACAAGGCCCGCCGGATCATCACCATCGGCTCGCCGCACCACGGCACAACGCTCGCGGCAGCCGGCGCAGTGGCGCTGCCCGGCGCCTGCCCGACCGCATGCCAGCAGCTCGTGCCAGGGAGCCGGCTGCTCGCCAGTCTGGTGACGCCGGTTGTCCACCCGCCGGCATGGCTGGCGCTGTGGACAGAGCAGGACCGGACCGTGACACCGCCCGCATCCGCTCGCCTCGAAGGCGCGCTGAGCCTGTCAGTCCAATCCGTCTGTTCCGGCGTCAAGGTGGAACATTCCCAGTTGCCCGCGAACCCGGTTGTGGTCCGCATGGTCCTGGCCGCGATCGCACGTGGGCCGCTGACCGCCCCGAGCTCCACCGCCTGCTAACGCTCAGTGTCGGGCTAGCTCGTGACGTCCTTGGTCGTGAAGTTCGCCCACGCGGCCGCAAGCAATACGGCGACATAGACCGCTTGCAGGGCGAGGCCGCGTTCGATGTCGCGCCACAGGATCGGATCTCTGAAGAAGTCGATCCACGCCAGCCAGTATCGAGTGGGGAGGTACGGGCGAACCGCTGCTGCGGCGTCGAGCGTGACGAGGGCGGTACTGGTGACGAGCGCGGCGAGCGCACCCAATGCGGCGCCGAGCGAGGAGTCCGTCAAGGTGGACAGGAAGAGCGCGATGGCCGCGACGCCGAGCATCGATATCGCGACGTAGACGAGGGCACCGGCGGTACGCACGAGCAACTCGGTCGGTGTCAGGGAGACACCGGAAACGGTGGTGACCGTCGTACCCGGCTGTGCCTCGAACAGCGAGATTCCGATGACGTATGAGGTCACGGCGACAGATACGACTGCCAGCAGGACGAACGCAACGACCGCTACCAACTTCGCGACGAGGAGCCGCGTCCGGCCCACCGGCCGGATCAGGAGGTAGCGGAGCATACCGCTCGACGCCTCGCCAGCGACCGAGTCCCCGGCGATCACGGCGACCGCGACTGGCAGGAAGATCGGCAACACGATTGCAAGCGCAGCCGCCGGGAAGAGGGAGCCGTTCGCGAGTACTGCGGCCAGGAAGGCGGGCTCCTCGCCCGGTGCCGGACCGACCTTCGTCACCGCCAAGAAGATCGCGATCGTGGCCGGCAACGCGCAAAGGAGGAACAGACTGGCCCAGGTCCGTGGTCTACGGCAGAGCTTGATCAGCTCGACAGTAATCATCACGACGCCCCCGACGAGCGAGAGTCGTCCACGCGACGCGAGTCGTCCACGCGGCCCGAGTCGTCCACACTGCGTGAGTCGTCCACACTGCGTGAGTCGTCCACACTGCGTGAGTCGTCCACCCGGCCCGAGTCGTCCACCCGGCCCGACCCGTCCACACTGCGTGAGTTGTCCACGCGGCCCGACCCGTCCACGCGATCCGACCCGGCGCTTGTTACCTGCAGCACGACATCCTCGAGCGACCTGTGCTCCGCGCCGATCTCTGTCACCCGCAGGCCGGCCGTGACCAGCAGGCCGTTGAGCTCGGCCGGATCGGGGTGTCTGACAACGAGACGGTCGCCCGAGCGGGCTTCGATACGCCCATCGAGCAACGCCGCCGCCAGGTCGACGTCCGGTGTCCTCACGATGGTTCGACCGGTTGGCGCGCGGAGCACCTCGACCGATTCCTCGAGGACCAGACTTCCCCTGTCCATTACCCCGACCCGGGTGCAGAGCTGTTCGATCTCAGCCAGCAAATGGCTGGACAAAAAGACGGTGGTCCCGGCGGCATTCAGCTCGGACAGGAGGTCTCTGATCTCCCTGATCCCCTGCGGATCGAGCCCGTTCGTCGGCTCGTCGAGTACGAGCAGTCGCGGCGCATTCAGCAGTGCCGCGGCCAATCCGAGCCGTTGCCGCATGCCGAGCGAGTACGCCTTGACCGGCCGGTTGTCGATCCCCGCCAAGCCGACGCGCTCGAGCGCCTGATCGATCCTGCGGCGCCTCGCGTGTCGGCCACCGCCCCCCCGTGCAGGGCCGGCGCGATCGAGCAAGGCCAGATTCGCGCGCCCTGACAGATGCCCGTACGCAGCTGGGCCTTCAACCAGAGTCCCGATGTCGGGGAGCACTGCACCCACTCGGCGCGGCACCGACGCACCCATGACCTCGATCTCGCCGCTTGTGGCGTAGACGAGGCCAAGGATGAGCCGAAGCAGAGTGGTCTTGCCAGAGCCGTTCGGGCCGAGCAGACCGTACCGCTCTCCGCTGCGGACCGAGATGTCCACGCTGTCCACGGCGACGATCGGTCCGTACCGCTTCGTGAGTGCGCGGGTAGTGATCATCCGAAGCCCCGCACATAGGTCAGCAGATCCGAGCCTGCTCGCTCCATCGCCTGCGGCGTGACGAAGCCGGCGAGGAGAAAGGCCTGCCGGTTCAGCTGGGCGCCGGACCACACGAGGAGGGTCGTGAGAAGGGAGGTGCGCATCTCGAGCCCCTCGCCGCCGTCGAAGTCGACCGGGACGGCGCCCGCCTTGTCGGCGGCCGCTATTGCGCGGCCGCCAAGACGGCCTGGCAATGGCACGGCGACGAGTGTCGACAAGCCTTGTCCGTAGGTTCCGACGCCAGCGACGACCTCAGACGTCGGCATTCGCGGCTGGCCCCCGAGGCTTGCCGGCAATGGGAAGTACGCAACCGAATTGAGCGATGAGGCGACATCCGGCGCGTTCGTCGTGGTCAGGCCGGCCGATCGCGGCCGAACCGGCGCGATCAGCTTCGGATCCGGAACGTGTCGACTGACATCAAGGAAGCGCGAGGTGAGCACCGCGCGGCCGGTATCTCGGCCGCCGATCTCCACCCGCAGCGGTAGCCCGGTCTCGGGGTCGGCCCATACGTCGATCCGGCCGATCGTCGAGGCCGCATCCCGCGGCGTGACCCTGAATCCACCGGCCGCGAGCCCGGCGATCCTTCGTGACGGCAGCCGGCTCACCGGATCACCCGTCGCTGCGGCAAGCACACGATGAGCCAGCGCCGGAGGCGTGAGGTCGGACGCCCAGGGCAGCCGTACGGGCAGCTCACCCACGATCCCGGTGACTAGGTTGCGCTCGTAGTTCCAGATGACGGTGCCGTCCGCCGTCCGATAGGTGTCCTGCTCCCCTGTCGGGGTCAAGACCGCGACTCGCCACGCCATCGGGGTGGCAAACCAGGTGCGGATACGCGTCGTGCCCGCGAAGAGGCCTGTGACGTCACCGATCTGCGGCAGGTCAGGCAGGGTGATGTGGCCCGTGGATTCCGCGTATCCCTGGTAGGGCTGGGCCGCCGATGAGACGACTCGATTCCTGAGCGCTGCCGGGTCGATGCCCTGGTCGGGGACCGGCCACGCCCCGATGACGATCGGCGACAGACACAGGCCGGTCACGCCAGCAGCCACCAGGGACCACCGGCGTATCGCGTCCCGTCGCACAACACTCACCGCATAACGGTATGGCGGGCATTCCCTACTTCCGTCTGCACTTGGCACCTTCTCGACCGATTCGTAAGCTTCGCCATCCGGACCAAGCGCGGCGACCGTCCTGGCTTGGACCGCCACGGAGGGATAGGCGCTCCCGACGGCAGGCCGATCGCTGTGTCATACGCGTGCGCTAGCGTCCGTCAGCGTGGCGGATCCAGCGCGCGATCTTGTCGATGCGGTGCGCGCCGGCCTGCGGGCCGCGGCCGATCCGGTGAAGGCACCGCTCATGCAGGCTTACATGAAGTCGGCGATGCCCTACTACGGCGTGTACGCATCCGGCCAGAAGGCCCTGTTCGCGATCGTGTTCGCCAACCATCCACTGCCAGATCGAGCGACCTGGCTGCGCGCCATCGAGCTGCTGTGGCGCACCGCAACTCACCGCGAGGAGCGCTATGCCGCGATCGCGCTGACCGGCTATCCCGCCTATGCGCCCTACCACCGCGTCGACCTCGTCACCGGGATCTACGCCGAGATTGTGGCGGTGGGGGCATGGTGGGACTACGTCGATGAGATCGCGATCCGGCGGATTGGCCCGCTCTTGCGGGCCGAGCCGGGGGCGGTGACGCCGATCATGCGGGCATGGGCCACCGACGCGCACCTATGGAAGCGACGTACCGCGATCATCTGCCAGATCGGCCACAAGGAAGCCGCCGATCGAGACCTGCTCACCTTCGTCATCGACGCCAACACCAACGGCCAGGACTTCTTCATCCGCAAGGCCATCGGCTGGGCCTTGCGCGAACTGGCGAAGCGCGACCCAGACTGGGTGCGGTCATTCGTCGCCGATCGTCGCGCGGCTCTGTCCGGCCTCTCACAACGCGAAGCCCTGAAGAACATCGGCCCTTAGCCGGCTGATGCGCCGAACCCGAATTCGATGCAGAGACTGGTGGCCGGGTGGATGCGTCACAAGGCCGAGGAGGAGGCCGCTAGCAGCGCTAACGGCGACGACGAGAACGCGGCGAGGCGACGCATGGACGCTGGCGCGGAGACATGTGGCGAGTTCCGGCGAGGGACACCAGCTTCCGTCAGCTCCGCAGCTCGGCTCCGGTACGGCGGGCAGCCTCGGCGATTGCGGCATCGCGAGCAGCGGTCGTTTCCTCGACCGTCAGAGTGCGGTCCGGTGCGCGGAAGCGCAGTGCGAATGCAAGCGAGCGGTGACCCGGCCCGACTTGGCTGCCGCTGTAGACGTCAAAGAGTCTGATGGATTCCAGAAGCTCGCCAGCGCCATCCCTTAGCGCGGCTGCCACCTCCGCAGCGGGTACCGAGTCGGCCACCACCATCGCGACATCCTGGGTCGCGATTGGGTAGACAGAGATCGGTTTCGCCACCGGCACCGGCTCCGTCTCTGGCTCGAAGGCATCGAGTTCGAGCTCCAGTGCGCAGCTGCGGGCAGGCAGGTCGAACGCCGCGATCACCCGCGGGTGGAGCTCGCCCGCGTGGCCAACCACATGATCGTCAACGACGAGTGCTGCACACCGGCCGGGATGCCAAGGCGCGTGGTCGTCGGCGCGAACCTCGAGGTCGACCCCTGCCTCGGCTACCACGAGCCGCGCCGCCTGGATCGCCTCCGCCCAGGTCGCGGGTCGACCCTCGCCCCACCAGCCGGCCGGCTCCCACTGGCCGGTCAGAACAACCGCGACCCGCCAGGGCTGCCGAGGGAGCGCCGCGTCCAGCTCCCCCTGTTGCTCCGCCGTGGGCGGACCGGCTACGCCGAGCAACGGTGCTGGATCGCCTTCCTTGTCGGTGGGCCGGAAGACCAGCCCGGTCTCGAAGAGCGCGAGGTCGGCGAAGCCGCGGCTGATGTTACGGCGGGCTGTGGCGAGCAGCCCGGGCAGCAGGGTTGTTCGCAGCAGCGGCTGCTCCTTCGACAACGGGTTGAGCAGACGAAGCGCCTGCCGTCGCGGATCTGACTCGTCCAACCCAAGCGCATCCAGCTCGCCGGGCCCGATGAATGGGAATGCGAGTACCTCGACGTACCCGGCGCCGGCGAGCGCCCGGCCGATCCGCCTGCGCAGCCGCTGCCTGGGCAGCAGGCCCCGCCCGGCTGGCGCCATCGGCAGGACTGTCGACAGTGTCTCGTAGCCCTCGAGCCTGATGACCTCTTCATCGAGGTCAGCCGAATCAGTAAGGTCCGGCCGCCAGCTCGGTGGAGTCACCCGGAGCTGAGCGTCCAATTCTGCTGCGCCCGGGCCCGGCGCATCCGGCTCGCCGCGCCTCCCGGCAGGTGGGTTCTTGCCTGCCGAGGTTGCGTCGATCTCGACCGTGCACCCGATGCCGGTGAGGTAGGCGACGACTCGTTCGGCCGGTATGTCGTGGCCGGCCACCCGACCTGCGCGGGATGCCGGGACCGTGATCATGACCGGCTCCCGCGGCAGGTTGGCCTCCGTCGCGGGTCCTGACATGCCGCCGCCGAGCTCGACGAGCAACTGTGCCGCGCGCGCGACTGCGACAGGCGGCAGCTCAGGATCGACGCCGCGCTCGAAACGGCGCGACGCCTCGCTGGAGACGCCGTGCCGCCGACCCTCTTTGGCGATCCCGAGCGCATCGAAGTGCGCCCCCTCGATGACCAAGTCGGTCGAGCGGGAGTCGATCTCGGTATGCAGGCCGCCCATCGTTCCGGCCAGCGAGATCGGCCCTGACGAGTCGGTGATGAGAATGTCCTCCGGGTGCAGGTCACGCACAACGTGGTCCAGCGTCTCCAGCCGCTCGCCCGTTCGAGCCCGGCGGACGACGATCTGGCCGGTCAGCCGAGACCGATCGAAGGCGTGCAGCGGCTGGCCGTACTCCACCATCAGATAGTTCGTGACATCGACGGCGAGAGAGACCGACCGTACGCCGCACAGGTGCAGCCGGTGGCGCAGCCAGAGCGGGCTCGGTCGTTGTGGATCGAAACCCGAGACCGGGCGGAGGACGAAACGGTCACATGCGGTGGGATCCTCGATCGCCGCGTCGTACGGCTCTGCCGGTCCGCTCACGGCCGACGGGTCGACCAGGGCGGCCGGGTCTTGGAACGCGACCCCGTAGGCGATGGCTGCTTCGCGCGCGATACCACGCACCGACAGGCAATAGCCGCGGTCTGGCGTGACCGCGATGTCGAGCACATCCTCGCGGACGCCGAGCAGGTCGATCGCATCCGCGCCAATGTGCAGGAAAGACGATGCATCCGCCCCCAACCCGGCCGGTCCGTTCAGCACGATGATCCCGCTGTGATCGTCACCAAGCCCAAGCTCGCGAGCGGAACAGATCATCCCGTCTGAGATGAAGCCATATGCCTTGCGGGCGGCGATGGCGAAGGGTCCCGGCAGGATCGCGCCGGGGAGGGCCACGACCACGTTGTCGCCGACGGCGAAATTGATCGCGCCACAAATGATGCCGCGGGTGCCTCCATGCTCCTGGCCGACATCGACCTGGCAGAAGCGGATCGGCTTCTTCAGGCCGGTCAGCTCTTCGATGTCCCGGACGAGGCCGATGACGATAGGTCCGGACACGTCGATGCCGAGTCGGTCGACTGTCTCAACCTCAAGGCCGGCGCGGATCAGCCGCTCGGCGACGTCGCGTCCTGACTGGTCGGCCGGGAGATCGGCGTACTCACGCAGCCAAGACAGCGGGACCCGCATCAGATCTCCATGCCGAACGCTGTGGTGAAGCGGACGTCGCCCTCGAACATGTCCCGCATGTCTTCGACGCCATGCCGGAACATGAGGGCACGCTCGAGCCCCATGCCGAACGCAAAGCCCGAGTAGCGGTCGGGATCGATGCCGCAGGCAACGAGTACGTGCGGGTTGACCATGCCGCAGCCACCCCACTCGATCCAGCCCTCGGACGAGCACGTGCGGCACGGCGGTCCACCAGGCTCGACCGAGGCACCACGGCAGACAAAGCATTGGATGTCGAGCTCAGCTGACGGCTCGGTGAACGGGAAATAAGACGGGCGCAGGCGAGTCGTCAGGCCGGCACCGAACATCGAGGACGCGAAATGGTCGAGCGTGCCCTTCAAGTGGGCCATCGTGATGCCCTCGTCGACGGCGAGGCCCTCGACTTGATGGAAGACGGGTGAGTGCGTCGCGTCCATCTCGTCGGTACGGAACGTCCGGCCTGGGCAGATGACATAGATCGGCAGATCGCGGGTGAGCATGGCTCGGGCCTGGACGGGCGAAGTATGCGTGCGAAGCACGCGGTTGGTGCCCTCGGGCGCGACGAAGAACGTGTCCATCATCGTCCGGGCAGGATGGCCGTCTGGCATGTTCAGCGCGTCGAAGTTGTACCACTCCGCCTCGAGCTCCGGGCCCTCGGCGATCTCCCAGCCCATCGCGATGAAGATGTCGCCGACCCGCTCCTGGATCGTGGTCAGCGGATGCCTAGCACCCCTGCGTTCCCGGTCGGTGGGCAAGGTGACGTCCACCGTCTCCTCGACCAGGACACGTGCGTCGCGGGCCGCTTCGAGCTCGGCCTGGCGGGCCGTCAGCGCCTCGGCGACCTCCTTGCGCGCGCCGCCGACCCGCTTGCCGGCGTCGGCCCTGGCTGCTGGCGGCAGGGCACCGATCTCACGGTTAGCCAGGGCAAGCGGCGAGCGGTCGCCGGCGTGCGCGATCTTGACATCCTTGAGCGCATCCAGGCTGCTGGCCGCCGCAATGGCGGCGAGCGCGTCATCTCGCATGCGGCTGACTTCATCGGGACGGAGCATGGAGACTTCAACCGGGTCGTAGGTCTTATTAGGTGCCGACATATAGGTGGTCCAGGGTTTGGCAACCGTACGGGCTATTGGCTTGGGCGATCCTGGCCGAGTCTAATGTCGTGGCCGCGTCACGATCACCCGAAGGTGGGGCGGCCGTCTCTGTGCCGCTGCGTGCTGCATCGGCGGCTCGATCTCGTTCGCTCGACGCGACGGGAGGGATCATGACGAAGGAACGGCTGGCGCGCTTCAACGCGCTGCCGGCCGAGGTCGCGCAAGCGGAGTTGCTCGCCTGCTGCGCCGCGCCATCGTGGGCGACGGCCGTCACGGCCGGCCGGCCGTACACCAACCTCGCCGCGATACTGGCCGCCACCGATGACGCGTTCGCGCGGATGCCGTCAGCCGACCTGTCCGCTGCGGTCGCGGCCCATCCCCGCATCGGCGACCGGGGCACCGGCCACTCGGCCGGGCCGGCGGCACCTTCGCGCGACTTGACCGGACGAGGAGAACCCTCCAGCGATCCCCCCGGACCTAAGGGGCACCCTCACTCCGATCTATCGGGTGAAGGTGCCCCTGATACGCGCAATGGGGAGTGGTCTCGGCAGGAGCAAGCCGGGGTCGCCAGCGCGGGCGCGGACACGCTGGCTGCCCTGGCCGTAGGCAACAGGGCTTATGAGAAGCGGTTTGGCAGGGTGTTCCTGATCTTCGCGACCGGTCTAACCGCCGCGGACCTGCTCGCCGCGCTGCGCACGCGGCTCGACAATGACCCCGACACCGAGGAAGAGATCGTCCGGGAGGAGCTGCGCAAGATCACTGGGCTGCGGGTGCGGAAGCTTCTCGGAGGTGACGGGACGTGACCCAGCCGGATGCACAGGCAGGCAAGTCGAGCAGCGTGTCGACCCACGTACTCGACACTGCGGCCGGCCGACCGGCCGGGGACGTCGTCGTCCGCGTCGAGTGCCTGCGCGGTGCGATCTGGTCCGCGGTCGCCGCCGGCCGTACCGACCGTGACGGCCGGCTGCGCGCGTGGACTGTGGGAACGCCAGCGTCAACCGGGCAGGAGCCGCGGACCGAGGACCCGGCGCAGGCCGGCGAGGCCCAGCTCACAGGCGACTTTCCGGTGGGCCGCTACCGGCTGGTCTTCGACATCCAGCACTACTTTCTCGGCTGGGGTCTCACGCCGTTCTTCCCAGAGGTAACCGTCGAGTTCATGATCGACGGATCCGGTCAGCACTACCACGTGCCGCTGCTGGTGAGCCCGTACTCGTACACCACCTATCGGGGGAGCTGACCCCATGGATGTGATCCTCGGCCAGAACGAGTACGGCAAGTCGGAGATCAGGCTCGCACGGGTAGCCCGGAGCGGTGACCGCCACGACTTTCGCGACCTGTCGGTCAGCATCGCACTCGCCGGCGACTTTACCGACGTCCACCTGACCGGCGACAACACAAAGGTGTTGCCGACCGACACGCAAAAGAACACCGTGTACGCCTTTGCCAAGGAACACGGCGTCGGTGAGATCGAGGACTTTGCCAGCCGGCTCGCCCAGCATTTCGTCGACTCGCACCGGCCGGTACGGCGCGCAACGGTAACGATCGAGGAGTACGGCTGGACCCGGCTCGGGCCGCACACGTTCGCCGCCACGGAGGAGGTGCGCCATACCCAGGCCCGTCGCGATGCCGCGACGGCGGAGCTGAGCTCGGGCCTGTCGGGATTACGGCTGATCAACACGACCGGCTCTGAGTTCACCGGGTTCGCGAGGGACCGTTACACAACCCTGCCGGAAGCGAGCGACCGCATCCTGGCAACCCGAGTTTCCGCCAGGTGGCGGCCGGCCGAGCCCCCCGGTGCGGACGCGGGGGCGCGGGAACTCACGGACTGGGCAACCTCGTACACCGAGACTCGGCGCCACTTGATCGAGGCGTTTGTCGAGACCTACTCGTACTCGCTCCAGCAGACGCTTTACGCGATGGGCACGCGCGTGCTCGAGCATCGACCCGAGATCGAGGCGATCCGACTGTCATTGCCGAACATCCACCACACCCCGGTCGATCTGTCCCCCTTCGGCTTGGCCAACGACAACGAGGTCTTCGTCGTCAGCGACCGCCCGTTCGGCCTCATCGAGGCGACTGTCGCCCGCGACGCGGCGGATTCCGGCCGCGGGAGCACACTGGTCGATGACGACGGTTGGTCGGGTGGCCGGCGGGGGTGGTGATGCATGGAGTTCCTGCAGCCAAGGACCTGGGCGGACGCGCTGGCCGCGAAGGCGGAGCTCTCGGCCGCACTGCCGATCATCGGCGGTACGGATGTCATGGTCGAGCTCAACTTCGATCGGCAGCGCCCACCCGCATTGCTCGACCTCACCCGCGTCGCCGAGCTCGCCGAGTGGGCGGTCGAGGATGGGCTGCTGCGCATCGGCGCGGCGGTCACGTACACGAGGATCATCAACGAGCTCGCGGATCGGTTGCCGGGACTGGCGATTGCGTCGCGGACCGTCGGGTCCCCCCAGATTCGCAACCGCGGGACTGTCGGGGGCAACCTCGGGTCGGCCTCTCCGGCCGGCGACGCCCATCCACCACTGCTGGCGACGGACGCGCTCGTGGAGGTTGGGTCGGTACGCGGCACCCGCCGCATACCGGTCGCCGACTTCTTCACCGGGCCGAAGCGCCACGCGCTCGCGCCGGACGAGCTGGTCGCGGCGTTCCTGGTGGCCCCGGCTAGCGGCCCGCAGCAGTTCGCGAAGATCGGTACGAGGAACGCGATGGTCATTGCGGTTGCCTCATTTGGCCTTGCCCTCCATCCAGAACGCGGCGCGGTCGGCGCTGCTATCGGCTCGGCCGCACCCACGCCGTTGCTCGCCCGCGAGGCCGCGGCTTTCGCCGGTGCTGAGCTGCGCGACACCGGGCTCTGGGGGTCACGCTCCACCCTGCCCGCTGCCGTCGCCGAACGCTTCGGCGAGCTGGTCGCGGCGGCCGCCACACCAATCGACGACGTGCGCGGAACCGCTGCCTACCGACGACATGCTCTGGCGGTGCTCGCCAAGCGATCCCTGATCTGGGCGTGGGACGACTATCGGAAAGGTGGCCTCAGATGACCCGGCGGTCGGGACTCCCCCATGGGCGCATCGTCGCCGATCTGGGGTCCTCATGCGGCTGACCTGCACGGTGAACGGCGAGCAGCTGGAAGCCGACGACATCTGGCCCGGCGAGAGCCTGCTGTATGTGCTGCGGGAACGGATGGGACTCCCCGGCTCGAAGAACGCCTGCGAGCAAGGTGAGTGCGGCTCATGCACGGTCTACCTCGATGGAGTGCCGGTCTGTGCGTGCTTGGTGGCTGCCGGGCAGGCGCAGGAGCGCACGGTGGTCACCATCGAGGGTTTGGCCGGTGGCTCCAGGGTCCGCACTGCAGACGCAGTCACCATGCCCGGCGCTGAGGCCGACGGTCTCGATCCCGTCCAGCAGGCGTTCCTCGACGCCGGAGCGGTGCAGTGCGGGTTCTGCACCCCTGGCTTGGTGATTGCTGTCCACGATCTGCTCCAGCGCGTCGCCACTCCGAGCGATCCGCAGATCAGGGAGGCGCTCGCCGGCAACCTCTGTCGCTGCACGGGCTACGAGCAGATCCTCGCGGCGGTCCGCTTGGCCGCGGCGCGCGCGGCCGGGATCGGGACCCCACCATGACCGGCGGCGAGACGCTCGTCATCGATGGCTGTGCGATCGCCGTCGTCGACGCGCAAGGCACCGAGTACCAGCGCGGGCACATCGTTGTCGACGGAGACCGAATCAGGTCAGTCGCGGGTGGCCCGGCGCCGCGGGACTCGGCGTCCGCTCGATACATCGATGCCCACGGCTGCCTCGCCACCCCTGGCCTGGTGAACACCCACCACCATCTGTACCAGTGCGCTACCCGCGGCCATGCCCAACAGTCGATCTTGTTTGACTGGCTCAAGACGTTGTACCCCATCTGGGCCGGCATTGACGAGGACGTGGTCGGAGCGGCTGCCCGCGCAGGGCTGGCCTCGCTCGCCCTCTCCGGCTGCACACTAAGCACCGACCATCACTACGTCTTCCCGCGAGGGGTGGGGGATCTGCTCGGCGCGACCGTCGCCGCCGCCGCGGAGATCGGCCTGCGGTTCCACCCGACCCGCGGCTCCATGGACCTCGGCGAGTCCTCCGGTGGCCTGCCGCCCGACGCAGTCGTGGAGGATCTCGACACCGCACTGGCCGCGACCGCGGACGCGATCGACCGCTTCCACGATCCCTCCCCCGGCGCACGGGTGCGGGTCGCGGTGGCGCCCTGCTCGCCCTTTTCCGCGAGCGGCGGCCTGATGCGGGCGGCCGCAGAGCTCGCCCGTGATCGTGGTGTACGGCTGCATACGCACCTTGCGGAAACGGTCGAGGAGGAGGAGTACTGCCGGGAGCTGTTCGGTCTGGATCCCGTCGACTACATGGCTGAGCTGGGCTGGCTCGGCCGAGACGTCTGGATGGCTCACTGCGTCTGGCTCGGAGAGGACGCCATCCGGCGATTTGCCGAGACAGGCACCGGCGTAGCGCATTGCCCGAGCTCGAACGCCCGGCTCGGCGCCGGCATTGCGCCCGTGCGCCAGCTGCTCGACGCCGGCGTGCCCGTCGGTCTCGGTGTAGACGGTGCCGCCTCGAACGAGGCAGGCGAGTTGGTGATGGAGCTCAGGCAAGCGCTCCTGATGGCTCGGGTTCGCCCCGTGGACGCTGATGGGCCGGGGGCTTCAGAGACTGCGGCTGCGGGGGGCGGCCACGCAAAGGGCCCGGCCGGACCGGCAGATCTCACCGCCAGAGAGGCATTGAAGCTGGCGACCATCGGCGGGGCGCAGTGCCTTGGCTGGGAGACCGAGCTCGGCTCGCTCGAGGCGGGCAAGCTGGCGGACCTTGCGCTGTGGCGGCTGGACGGGATCGGCCACACCGATATCGCGGATCCGGTCGCGGCGCTAGTCCTCGGGCCACGGCCACCACTTTCGTTGCTCCTGGTCGGCGGCCGGCCAATTGTCGAGGACGCTGAGCTGCGAACCGCTGACGTCCACGAAGTGAGTCATAGCGTCCGGGCGGCGGCGCGTCGCCTCTCGCCGGAAGGCACCCCCGCCGCGACTCCACTGACGATGAAGGTGCCCTGATGACCGATCTATCGCTGCACGGTGCGCTTCACCCGGAGACTCGGGAGCGGGTGTCCGGCGGGGTCGGCGACAGCGCCCGACGCCCGGACGGGACGCTGAAGGTCACCGGCGAGTTCGCCTTCTCCTCCGACCTGTGGGCCGACGACATGCTGTGGGGAGCGACGCTGCGCAGCCCGCATCCGCGAGCGCGCATCCTCGCGCTCAACCTCGGGCCAGCCCTGGCGCTGCCCGGCGTCTATGCCGTGCTGACGCACGAGGATGTTCCAGGATCGAAGCTGTACGGGCTCGAAGTTGTCGACCAGCCGGTTCTTGCGATCGACGAGGTGCGCTACATCGGCGAGCCGATCGCGGTCGTGGCAGCCGACCATCCGGAGACGGCACGCCGCGCGGTCGATGCGATCCGGGTCCACTATGAGGTGCTGCCGCCGATCGTGGACAGCGAAGCCGCCATTCAGCCGGATTCGGATCTGGTCTATGCCGACCGGCCGGTCGGCCACTGGGCCAGTGGCAACATCACCAGGCACGTCGCCATCAGGACCGGGAACCCGGACGCGACCGCCGACGTGGTGGTGGTGGGCGACTACGAGGTCGGCATGCAGGACCAGGCGTTTCTCGGCCCCGAGTCCGGAATGGCTGTCCCGGCCGAGGACGGCGGCGTTGACATCTATGTCGCCACCCAGTGGCTCCATGTCGACCGCGGGCAGATCGCGCCGTGCCTTGGCTTGCCGGCTGACAAGGTGCGGATCAGCCTCGCCGGAGTAGGCGGCGCTTTCGGGGCCAGGGAAGACCTGTCGATGCAGATCCATGCGGCCATGCTTGCCTTGTATACCGGCAAGCCGGTCAAGGTCGTCTATTCCAGGGAGGAGTCCTTCTTCGGCCATGTCCACCGGCACCCGGCCCGGATGCACTACGAGCATGGCGCAACCAGGGACGGGCGCCTCGTCTTCGTCAAGGCACGGATCGTGCTCGACGGCGGCGCGTACACGTCGTCCTCTCCTGCGGTGGCCGCGAATGCAGCGACCCTCGGCGTCGGTCCCTACCGCGTTCCGAGCGTGGTCCTGGACTCGACAATCGCGTACACGAACAACCCGCCGTGCGGTGCGATGCGCGGCTTTGGCGCGGTCCAGGCATGCTTCGCGTACGAGGCCCAGATGGACAAGCTGGCGGCTGTCCTCGGCATCGATGCGGTCGACCTGCGGATCCGCAACGCGCTCGTGGAGGGCGACCGCATGCCCACGACGGGCCAGCTCATCGACTCGGCGGCGCCGGTCGCAGAGCTCCTCGAGCGGATACGCTCCCGTCCGCTGCCGCCCCAGCCGACCGAGGGGGACGGCGAGGTCGACCTGACGACGATGCCGGGCGGCGTGTCCAACACCACCCACGGCGAGGGTGTGCGCCGGGGAGTCGGATTTGCGATCGGCATCAAGAACGTCGGCTTCTCTGAAGGCTTCGACGACTACTCAACCGCTCGGGTCCGCCTGAGCATCGTCGGCGGCGAGCCGACCGTCTTGGTGCACACGGCAGCCGCCGAGGTCGGTCAGGGTCTGGTATCGGTTCAGGCCCAGATCGCGCGGACCGAACTCGGCATCGACCGGGTCGTGGTACACCCCGCCGACACCTCTGTGGGCTCGGCCGGCTCGTCGTCGGCCTCGCGACAAACCTATGTGACCGGCGGTGCGGTGCGAGCCGCTTGCCAGGCCGTCCGCCTGCGGGTCTTCCAGCTCGCCGCCGAGCGGTATGGGACGGAGGACTCCCCCGGCAAAGCCGGGCTGGGCTCGGACCAACGGCTAGGGG
>Ga0066905_100000124_pt1 | contig 15571 bp, 21 predicted proteins | sample PanSoiMetaPlot36_FD_67483 | JGI IMG/M metagenome (GOLD analysis project Ga0066905, IMG submission 67483) | Tropical forest soil microbial communities from Panama analyzed to predict greenhouse gas emissions - Panama Soil Plot 36 (version 2) | ecosystem: Environmental > Terrestrial > Soil >... | reverse complement strand
CAGCTTCGCTTGGGCCGTGACCACGTAGACGCCTTCGACCAATTCCCGGCTGCGGATCTCAATCGAGACCTTGTGGAGTTTCCGGAGCTGTTCGGTGGCTTCCCGCTTCGCGTAGAGAATCTCTTTGCCGTTCAGCACAAGGTAGGCGAAGGGTTGCGTGAGCGGATTGAGGCCGACCGTGTCGCAGACGCGGTAGTAGAAGGCGACTTTCTGCGCGGGCGGCAGTTTCGACAGGTCGCCGTGCAGCAGCACGCGTTCGACCGTCGCGGCATCAATCGGCTGGAGTTCGGTGGCCATCCGCTCCCCTACTTTCGCCCTGTCGTTTCGGGTGACATTTCTGATGATTTCCGAAGCCGTCGGCGTGGCTGTAAACGTTGCAAACACCAGAGTTAGGTCTGATACTGAATGTTATGTTAACCAAACGAACTTGGCTGTAACCATCACGAGACACGGCAGTTGAGTCATGTTTCCCCGTGAATCCTTCAGGAGGGGCCACGTTATGTTAACCTGCGGTAACACCGCCCGCCCGGCCCCGGGCCCCGGATCAGGCCGCACTTTCGCCCCCCCGATCGTCGACCAGCCAGGCCCGCACCGGGATGCCGGCAATGTCCTCCAACCGAATCGCGGTCTCCAGACTCGGCCGCGCTTCGAAATTCACGTACTGGTTCACCTTGACCCGACTCACGCCCAGCAGCTTGGCCCCGCCCGCCTGCGTCAACCGCAAGCGGTACAGCCAGCCCTGGAGCTGCGCCCCGCCGCTCGGCATGTCGGGCCGCGGTTTGATCCGCCGATCACGCATGACGCCCTCCTCAGTGCACGACCGCCGCCGGCTGGCCGAAGAGCCGTTCCGGCGGTTGCTCGAGCACGCGCGCCAGCCGCGCTTGTTCTTGCAGACTCGGATTGACCCGGCCGTGAATGATGTCCGACAACCGGGTTTCGGCGATGCGGGCCCGCATGGCGACTTGCCGTTGTTTGAGGCCCAGCAGCGCGAGGGCGTATTTCAACCGCGCGCGCCGCTGCCGCAGCGCGAGGTCAAGCGACCGCGGCCGATGATGAGTGGTGGACGGCTGACGACGGTCCGGTGTGGCGAGCGTGCGTGCCATCGGCGATAGTCCTCCACAGGAGTGTGCGCGCTCCCTGTCGGAGCAACGCCGACAACTGACGTGTTCCCAACAGGTTACCCCGTCCCGTGGTCCGACACCGCTGCAGTATACGCGTGTGACGGGCGACGGGCAACAAGTTTCCGCGCGTCGGCATGAAGTTCTAGAACTGGAAAGATAACAACGGGTTACACGGCGCGACGGGCTGGAAGTACTAGATTTACATCCTCAGGCTTCTGACATGCGTGCTAGAGTATGCGCAGAACGGATAGCTTGCCGTGCCATCCTTGGAGCGCGTGTCCCGCGTGAAGGTCGATGCGTGGAAGTGTGAACGCTGCGGCCATATCTGGGTCCCTCGGATCACGACCATTCGGCCGGAAACCTGCCCGCGCTGTCGCAGTCCCTATTGGAACCGACCGCGACGCGTCAAATCCGTCGCGCCCAAGGAGTGATGATGTCGGTGATGGTCAGTGAATTGTACGACGCCTTACGGCAAGGCGGCGTCGACGAAGCGACAGCCAAAGCGGCGGCGGCGGCCGTGCTGCCGATCGATGCGCGGACCGATCTGGTCACCAAAGCGGATCTCGCGGAGTTCAAAGCGGCGACCAAAGCCGATCTCGCCGAGCTCCGCACCGATCTGACACGCTGGACCGTCGCCCTGTTCGTCGCGCAAACCGCCGTGTTCTCGGCGATCGTCGGGTTGTTCAAAATTTTCAGCTAGGCGATCAAGACCGACAGCATCCAGAGCGCGAGGCCGGCCGCCAGCAGATTGACGCGGCTCGAGACCCCGAAGGTCGCCGCGGTGAACGCCAGGAACGCGAGCAGCACGAGGATGAGGCGGACCGTGATCATGGCTTCTCCGCACCCAGGTCCCAGCGCCCGGGCAGACACGAATAGCCGCAGATGCTATCGGGCGGGCAGGCCGGATCGGTCAGGAGCTCCGGCGGCAGCCCATCGGCACAATGAGGCACCACGCGCAACCGCGGGAGCGGCCGACAGCCCATCACGACGCACGCCGTGAGGACGACGAGGACGCACGGTATTCGGCCCATGTCGGCAACTTCATCGGGCGATCCTCGATGACGGTTTCGCCCAGCGGTTTCTGGCAGCGACTGCAGATCCAGGTGAGCGTATGCGGCCGGCAGGGGCGCCCGCTCTCATCCCGCAGTTGCACCAGCAGCGGCGTATGCCCGGAAATCCAGCAGCGGATCATACCGGCGGCATCCAGAGATTCGGGTCCGGCGGGCCCTTGTAGCTCCAGGCCGGTTCGGCCTCGGGGCTTTCGGTCGACCAGATGATGTCGTAAATCCCGGCGTCGGTGGCGCCGGCTTTCGCGAGGAGCTGCACCGCGTCGACGGCGTGGCCATTCCACTGATTCTGCGCGCCGGTTTTCTTGATATGCGCCCAGAGCGGCGATTGCTGCGCGAACAGTTCGCGACAACACGCTTCCGTGTATTCGCCGCAGCCCTGTTTCGTCGCGAGGTCGAACTCGCCTTGCTCGTAGACGGCTTGAATCAGGGCGCGCGGGTCGAGGTCGGGATTCCACGTGGGTCGCTCGGGCGCGGGCGGTTCCGGCGTCAAGCGGAAATCGTCCATCTGGATCCCGGCGAGATCCAGCGTGAGAATACCGCGGTTGGCCTGGGAGACGTAGCCGCTGCACGTCACGGTCACGACGGCCCCTTGAATGGGCGTATCGGCTGGGAGTGTGAACCGGTGCGCATCCGACCGGCCGTTCGCAATACAGGGCTCGCCCAGCAGAATGCGCCCGTCGTCGAGTGTCAGACTGATTTCGGCTTCGATCGGCGACGCGTAGAGATAGAGCTCAGACATCGCCCATCCCGGCAATACGCGAACTGAAGGTCCGGTTCGCCGCTTGTGCGTCAGCGACAATTTGCAGTTCGCCATACGCCGACTTGATCAGATTGGCATCGTCGAGCGTGAGGCCGGGAAACTTCGCGACGAGCGCATCGGCGGTAAACGCATCGAGGTAGCGTTTCATCTCGACGACATCATTACAGGCGATCTGCACCTGTCGCGAAATATCGCCCGTGCGGACGTTGAGTTCCTCAGTCGAGACCGGTATACCAGCCATAAGGTCTCCTTCAGATCACGCGATGGATAAGCCATCAGCGTATCAATTCACCGGGACCCATATTTGATAGCCTATAAAGGTCGCGGATGCCGTCGTCGGAAAGTTTGAGTAATCCGTCCGATTGAGGTTCATGACCGCACTATTGGCTGCCGCACTCACCATGGCGAGTCCCCAGCCACCCGAAACACTAGGCGAAACCAGCCCAGGCAGACTGATTAAGCCGCCCGCACAGGAATAGGGAAACGTCACGCCGAGATATGTGACGGCTTGGGCGGTCGCATTGCTGATCCCCAGGGTATAGAGTGCATTAGTTCCTTTGAGATAATAGGTTTGAATCACGTTGCTCGACGAGATGCCAGAGAAGCCGGTGAAATTCCCGGCTGCAAACGGCGCGGTAATCGGCGCGCCTTGCTCGTGCGAGATCAGGCGCCAGAAACTGCCGTCGTACATATAAGTAATCGTGCCGCCGATGCCGACCATGGTTGGACCCGAAATCACCGTATTCAAGCATCGATTGGCAGCGGCACTACTCGCAGATTGCTGAGCAAAACTGAGATAATTCGTCGTGCCGAAGCTATAGTACGAATTGTTGTAGAACGTGATTAGTTGGCCGGCCTGGCCGCCGGCCATACCGGTCACGGTCAAATTTCCAGTGTTACTCGCCCATTTGACTAATGTGCGATCGGTACGACCGGGAATTACCCAATCATCGACAGTACCGACCGTCGTGAGCGTAATGATTTTCCCGGCAGCGAGCACATCAATCTGGTCGTACAATTCCTCTTTCCACGCCGCCGTGCGGACCGTACCGGTCAGACCCGTCCCGTCATCATCCACATCATGCGTTCGCTGAATCGCCATGCATGTGCCTCTACGCGAGATCCGTTACAACGACATCACCAAAGGTACTGAGCTTGACGGTGCTGCCGCTGCACTGTCGGCGCGGCGGCCGGTTGGCGACCGGAACCGAGAGCACGACGGTGTCAATCAGGAGCGACAGATTCAGCGGCGCGACGCCGGCAAACGCAATCGCTTGCGTGCGCCCCGGCAGCGCGTTCATATCTTCGGTCACCCACTCGGCGGTCGTCAGCGCCTGCGAAAATTGCGCGAGTTCGGCTGTGGCGCGCGTCGTCGCGCCGGCAAACGAGAAGCGGCCATCCTGCACGAGATGTTCGTAAATCCCATCGCTGCCTTCCCGCGCGGCCCACGCTGACTGTTGCGCCGTATCGTTGGCGCGCACGAACAAGACGACATCTTGTCCTGCCGCCTGCGCGCGGAGCGGTTCGCTCGACGTGCCGACCCAGTCCGGCGTATAGGCGAGGATCGAGTCGAAGAATGGATAACTGGTGACCTGCGTCCCGACGCCCAGCGGCGCATTGACGCCGCCGAAGAGCGTCGGTTCGGATAACTGGAGACTATTCGGAGCACCCGGTTTATTGAAATGCAGATACTGATCGCCGGCTTTCATAATGCCGTGACTGCCGCTGGTCACGATCAGCACGCTCGCATCGGCGACGATCACAAACCGCGATCCCGGCGTGGCCGTCCCCGGATCGTAAGCCGTAGTGACTTGGGTGCCTTTGGCGTTGAGCATCGGATCGACGAGGACCGGCGGCGCCTTGGCGAGAAATCGTTGTGTGCCGATGCGAATATCCCGATAGGTGTTGGCGCCGGGAAACGAGAACACGGACGGGTCGGCGATGGGGACGTAGCTGAGGACGCCTGCGGCTTGGGCGGGCAGGCCGAGCGGCATGTCCGTCCGTCGGCCTTCCACAATCATCCGCGTCCGCACTTGGCTGCAATCACTCGTTTCGGTAAACGCCATCAGCGTCTTGCGGTCGTTCGTCAGCGATTGGGGATTACTCAAGCCGGTTTCAGTGGCGCCTTGCCACAAATGGATGTCGCGGGTCGCATCGATGTAGAAGCGACCGTCGCCAATCTGCGTCGCGACGCGCCGTAAGACGGTCGAGGGCCGTTCGTTGACAATGGCGAGATCGACCGTCGGCAAACCCGCGACCACCCGTTTCATCGTGAAGCCTGCCGGGACCCAGCGCGCGAGTAAGTCGGCGACGACGGCCGTTCCGGAGGTCGCGCGCCATTCGTAGGTCACGAGGCGCGCATCGAAATTGCGTGTCCAGTCCATGCACACGACATCAATGAACGGCGTCTCATCCCAATGCCCGGGACGGCGGCGAATGGTCACGCGGAGGATTTGCCCGGCAAACATCGGATTCGTCAGACTCCCCAGCGAAAGGGTGATCTGCTGACCGACGAGCGGGATCACACCGGCACTGAGCGTCAGCGTGAACGACGCGGTATCCGGATCGTCATTCAGCGTAAGCGTAATCCGCAGACTATCGTGCAGGATCGCCTTCGAATGCACCGTCCCATCGATGCTCAAGATGACATTGGGCAGGAAAAACCCCGTCCGGGCAGCGCCGGCCCGTTCGAGGCCGGAGCGGGCTTGCGTCTTGGCGGGATTGAGCGCGTCCGCCATCAGGCCGCTCGCAAGCGGTTGCGCGTCGTGAAATCGGCATTCTGCACCCGCTCGACGGCGGTTGCGAGTTCGCGCCCGTCGAGCACCAGATGCGTATGAATGACGATGTCGCCGCCGCCGTCGGCGCCGGCTGCCAGTAACGGCGGCATGGGGCCTTCCGTCGAGGCCCGGTCCCGAGGCACGACCGCTTCCCAGCCATGCAGCATCACGGGCGTGCCGGCGCCGAAATTCCGGAACCCGTTGGTTCCTTCCTGATAACTTTCGACGGGCGCGCCCGGACTCGAATACCGCACTTCGACCTCGTGCACGCGTTCGAAGCCAGGGTCGCGGTAGACGATATCGACGGGTAATTGTTTCGGCATCCCGCGCAGTTTCGCGCTCGTCGTGTCGACGGCGAGACCGAGCCCGCGACTGATCGCGTCGGTCAGCTTGCCCACTTCGGCGATCAGTTGCTTGAAACCCTGCGACATCGTCATCGAAAAACTGATGCCGGCGTCCTCGAGATGCTCGATTTTGTTGCCGTTGGCGTCATAGAGTTGCCCGGCCTGGACCATCTGTTCGAGCATCGGCCGCATCGCTTCGGGGACTTCGGCGCCGACTTTCAACGCCTGATGCAGATACGCATTCGTCGCGTCCGCCATCCGGTTGGTAATCGCGACGGTATTAATCCCGGCGGCGTTGAGGACTTCCCAATCCTTGAAGAGTTGCTGCGCCTGTTTGTCGAGCTCCTGGCGCTGCAAGGCCGGGCCGAGTTCTTCGATCGTGAAGCCGTAACGTTTCGTCGCTTCATCCAGCGCGGCCATCGATTGCGTCTGGACATCGAAGGCGGCTTGCAGCGATTTGATCGCGGCTTCGTACTGCTGGGGATTTTTAGCGTCGAGCAGTTGCGTCAGCGTGACGCCCGCGGCGGCGGCTTTCTGATTGAGTTCGTCGAGACCGCCGGCCGCTTGCACGAACGCTTCCCGAATCGGATTGATTTGCTTCTCGGGATTGTCAAACAGCTTGCCGAAGAGTTTCGCGCCCAGGCCGCCGAGCAGCGACCCGATGCCAGGAAGCGCCGATCCGAGCGCATCGCCAATCCACTTGCCGAAGCCCTTCTCGCCGAAGACCCCAGACACGGCTTGTTGCAGCCCGCCACCGGCCCGCGTCAGGAAGCCGCCCAGGGAACTCCCGATCGATCCGGCGATATCGCCGCCGCCCTGGAAGGCTTTCAGAATCGAATCGCCGAGTTGCGTTTTCAGGAACGTGCCGAAGCCTTTGAAGATGGGCGTCGCCTGTTCCAGCGTCTGCGCGGACGCCTTGACCAGTTGCCCGACCGGCGGCACATTGCGCGCAAAGAGTTCAAGGTCGGAGGCGCCATGCCGCAGAATCGTATTGAACTGCTCGGTCTCTTTCGCGGCGACAGCCGTCGCCGCCGCATCGCGTTTCATCTGCTCGGCGACATCGGCGAATTCCCGTTCGACCAGCCAGTTGTTATATTCGCGCAGAGACTGATTGAGTTTCTTCTGCGCCTCGTCCTGATCTTCGGTCGCTTTCTTCGCTTTCGCGCGACGCTCGCGATCTTCGGCTTCGAGCCGCGTCAATTGGGCATTCGCGAGCTCGGCGTCGATGAGGTCTTTTTTCGCGAGCGGCGCCGCGATCGGCGCGGCTTGTTTCGCTTTATTGAGTTCCAGCGTTTTCTGAATGAAGGGGTCGACGGCTCTCGCGGCCCGCTCGGCTTCCCGAATCACTTCTTCGGGGTCCGAGATGCCATAGAGGTATTGCATGACGAAGCCGCGCGGATTGCGCTGAATCATGTCCGCGGCTTTACCGAGCGCTTCCGTCGCGCCGGCTTTCAGCCGCGCCCAGAGGCGGCCGGCGGCATCGCCGACATTGTCAAGCGCTTTGACGGCTTCCGGACTCGGGCCGATGATGGCGCCATATAGATCATCGAACCCGCGCTTGAGGGTCGGCAGCGCATTGACGCCAGCCTTCCCCATCAAATCCATCGCGAGCGCGACTTGCCGCGCCGGATCATCGACGGTGCGCAGCGCGGTCGAAACGGCGACGAAGAAATCATCGGGACTGAGCGCCTGGAGGTCGCGGACGCTCAGGCCGAGGGATTCGGCCGCTTCGCGGAAGGCTTTATCGCCGCCGGCCATCTTGTTCTGGCCAGCTGTGACCGCAGCGGTGATGTCCTCAAGGGTATTGCCCGCATCCTCCGCGGCCGCTTGGAGTAATTGCAAGCCGCGAATACTGATCCCGGTTTTCGCTTCGAGTTTCGTCAGCGCATCGGCGTTGGCGAGAATACTTTTCGTGAACCCGATAATGGCATCAACCCCAAAGCCGATGCCGACGAGTTTGAGGCCTTGTGCCAGCTGCCCCGTCAAGCCGGTCATCCGTTCGAACCAACTCGAGACGGGTTTGCCGGCGTCCGCGAGTTTCTGCAGCCCGACGGGCGCTTCCATGCCCAGCGCCTTCATCTTGGCCAGGGCATCACTCGCTTTGGCGCTGACTTGCGTGAGTTCTTTTTCCGTCAGCTTCGCGACACCGCCGATTTCCTCGATGGCCCGTTCCATCACCGTCGCATCCTGAATCAGCTTGCGACCAGAGAACTGGTCGACCATCCGATTCAGTTGCGATCCGACTTTGCCCGCCCCGTCGCCCAGTGTTTTCAACTGGACGTCCGCCTTTTGGACGGCGTCGTAGAACGACGAAAAGTCGGCGATGAACGTGCCAGTCAGGGCCATGGGACGGGGGCGTCAGGCGGTTTCATGGACGAGTGCACCGCGGTCTCGCGGGCGATTTCTTCCCGCAGGGCAGCATAGACATGAGCGGGCAAGTCGAGGAGCTCGTCATAACTCCAGTGCATCAGGCGGCAGAGACGGAGGTCATCGATCGCGTTTTTTTTTCCGTCTCCCGCAGCTCGCGCATGGCGCCATCGTGGCCGATGATCGCCGCGATGACTTCGTCCATATATTCCGGTTCACCGCTGCGAATCGCCGCCGTCTTGACGTCGTCGCCGACATCGCGAATGACCACCGGCCGTCCTTCCGTATCGGTATAGGACCAATCGAGGAGATACGCAACCGCGAGCGCGATGCCGAGCTGCGCCGGCTCGAGTTCGACGCCGGTCCCTTGCGTGACCCGTTTCATCATGCGGACTTCGTAATCGCGCTTCTCGCCCCAGGTCAGATGTTTCTTGACGAGAATCCAGTCATCGCCCGACAGCGGCAGGCGCAGATCTTCGGGGCGACGCATCCGTGACGGCATCGAACCTCCCTACACGCGCGGACCGAGGCGCGCAGTCAGCGCCGATCCGCGGATGACAATATCGAGGAGCGCGCGCTTGAAATCGGCAGCGCCGGTCCCGGCATTACTCACCACAAACGCGAGCGGGCGCTGGGCCAGACGAATCGGATCGACGTCGCACAGGGTCGCATCGAGAATGCCGTATTCGAGCGTCCACGTGGCGACGCGGGCGGCGCGGTGATAGCCCCAGCGGACTTCGCCGTGCTGTCCGGCCATCCGCAACGTCGACGCCATTTAGGCTGGGCCCGCGACCCACGCCGTCCCGTTCCAATGCGCTTTCGTCCCGTCGCCGAGCAGGACAAATTGCCCGGTCGTCCACGCCGTGGCGGGCGTCGCGGTGATGCCGGTCATCGCCGCTAAATTCGCTGGGGCGACCGCGCCCGCCGGGGTGAAGCCGCCAAGCACAGACGGACCGGCGCCCGTCGCCACCGCACCCCAGGCAATCCGGCTCCACGAGCCATTGGCACTGAAACTGCCATCAATCGTGACCGCCGCGGTTACGCCACCCTTGATGCTGACATCGAGCCACGCCGGGCCTTTGAAGCAAGCCGCGGAATCCTTGTTCGGCCAGATTTCCATCTGGCACCCATCGACTGATTCGGCCGCTTCGAACAACGTATCGTCGGTCGAATTCCATTGCCCAGTAAACGTGCCTTCAACGTTGTCGAGGCCCTTGACGTAGGTCTTATTGGCATCACCCAGCGCCGTAGTCTCGACCTTGTCTGAAGATCGATTGAGTGTCCATTCGGTGATCAGCGCGATCGGGACAACGGCCCCGGCGCGACTGGTCGAAATGGCGATGACGCCGCCCTTGCCGTGGACACTGGGCGGATTAACCGGTTGGGCGGGAGCGGGCATAGACGTTCTCCTTTACTGCGGACAGATCAAGACTTCGTAATGGCCGCCGCGATGTTGCCAGCGTTCATCCGTGGTTTCGTCGACTTCGGTATAGCGAATGCGTTCGAGCTGCTGCAGGACCATCCGCGGGTAATAGCCGGTGGCGGTCAAGGTCCCGTCTTGCAACAGCGCGTGAATCCGCGCGGCGGCTTGGCGGACCTGGCTGCCGCTCGACCCGCGCGTCACGCCTTTGACGAGATAGAGAAATCGCTCCCAGCCGACCGGGCCCGGCAGGACATAGGTGTCGCTATGTTCGATTTGCGACACCAGCACAAACTGGGTTGCACCGGCCGCGGCGACATCCCAGGCCACGCCGTCCGGCATCAATCCCATGAGCGTCGCATCCGCTTGGAGTTTCGCAATCAACGCCGCATCCACGTCACTGCTATCGGCCATTTAGCTCACGTTCGTATTCGACACGCGGATCCCGTAGCCCTCGACGAAGCGGATCAGGACGTGTTCCATCGTCCGGCGGACGCGCTGCGCAATGGGAATGAAAATCTTCAAGGGCGGCATCGCCCCTCGAGTCACGCCTTTCGCGGTCTTGCGAATCTGCGTCCCATGTTCAGCCCAGTACGCATGCGGGGCCCGGTTCTTGACGACAGCCCGCGCGCCGAAGCGGAGAAAGTTGTTTTCATTCGTCACCGACAAACTGCGCCGCAGCGTGCCGGTCCATTCGTGTTCGGCATACTTCGCATCCATTTGACGGGCGGCGTCTTCGGCATGCGCCAGCACAATCTCGCCCGCTCTAGTCGAGAGTTCCGCCGGCAGTTTGAGCAGGGCTGCTCGGAGCTCCGTCAAGCCGTTGATCTTCAGCTCGTTGTGCACTCCCACTGGTATCCTCGATTTCGCTGCAGACCAGCAGCGATTCGACATCACGTTCGTCGATGTTCTGCACGCTCTGCACTTGCAGGATTCGATTCTCGAAGAGGATGCGCGTTTCGGTCGTAATCCCCGGATGGTAGACGCCGCGCACGAGATGCGTCGCCGAAGCTTGTACGGTCCCGGCGACGACCCGTTCGAGATCGCGGGCGGTCGCGGCTTGAATCGCGCAATACCACGTCGAAGGTGTTAGCGGGATAAAGACTTCCGTATAGCCGCCTTCACCGTCGGAGACCGGATCCCCGGGATTCTCGAGGCTGACCAGGTGGGGATGGAGCCCGCTGCCCAGACGTGGCCGCATCAGGCCACCAACCAATCGCGCGAGCGTTGGAGCAGATTGTCAATGTGCCACCAGAACTGTTCACTGTTCGTCTGGTCGGCATCATCGCCGCGGTTGTAGAACAGAAAATCGACGACGAGCAAGACGGCCTGGTGCACATGCCGTGGGACCGTCGTGGCATCCCAGAGCGGATCGGCGCTCTCGCGCAGGCGATCGATGATCATCGCGCTCGCGGCGTCGACTTTCTGCTGGAGGTCGACGTCGTACGCCGTCCCAGTCAGATGGCACTGCGTGCGCGCTTCATCGAGCGTCACGAGGGCGGCCATCAGGCCGGCTCCGCAGGCGGAGGCGGTTGGGGCGCTGGTGGCGGTGCGGCTTCGCGGGCCGCGGCCGCTTCGAGCGACCAGTACTGCTGCTGGAGGTAGGGCGTGTCGCCACCCGCAACCGGCCCCAACCCGTAATACTTGTACCGCGCCTCGTTCGGCGACAGCGCGCCGGCGGCGATGCCATCGTGCGCCGCCTTGGTCCGCGATGACGTATCGAGCCAAATCAGATCGTCACTGTCGAATTCGGTACCGTACGGAGTCGGGAGCTCGAGCCCGTCGTCCATCGCCGTCTCAATGCCCACCAGATGCGTCTGCAGGCCTTGACTGCGATACTGGAGCTGCGACGCTTCGCGGTCCGCATACGGCGGTTGAATCGAGCTGTCGACCATCGAGATCGGCACACCGAGACAACCGGCGATGGTTTTCATGCTGAGACCGGCTTGCTCGGTCAGCTGCGAATCCACGGCATTACTGCCGATTGATTCGTACTTCATGCCGAGCGGCAGCGCCCCCACGGAGCCCTGTTTCGCGCCGGCATGCGCCTCTTTCCAGTCCGCCACGACTTGCTGCAACTTCTCGCGCGTGATGTCGCCGGGAATCGTGATCACGCCGTCCGGCCGGCTGCCGTTGGCGAAGTGAGCCGTGCTGTTGTTCTGAATCTGCACGCCCTGGATCGCCGCGCCGCCGCAGGCATAGAGCGGCGAGACGCCGACCAGCGGATGGAAGATACAGTTCCACCGGTCGTGGATCATCTCGCTGGCGGCGACGACCACTGTCCCCTGCGGCACGCCGGCCAGGTCGTTCTGCTGCAGCTCGTAATAGACGCTCCCATCGGGCGCCACGAGCGGCATGACGCGCTGCGCGTCGAGGACGTACAGCGCCTTGACGACGTGGCGATCGTCGCGCTCTTTCAGGATGTAGGTGTTGCCGAACAGCAGCTTGGACCAGATCCAGGCCTCGAGGAACAGGGGCATCGACTGATAGCGGTTCGGACGCCGCAGGATCGGCGAGAAGGCCGGCGAGCTCGTCTCCTGCCAGATCCCGTCATCGTCGAGGGCGACCAGGCGCAGCGGCAGTTTGCCGATGTCCGTGGCAATCAGCGAGATGCAGCGGAACACGATGGGATTGTTGAGAATGTTCTCAACGGTGAGCTCGACGTTCTGCTGCCAGCTGCCGGGAAAACTCTCGCGCACGACCGGCCACCAGCCGCCCGAGCTGGGAGCCGGTGTCAGCGGCGCGCGCAGCTGTGCGCTGAGCCAGCTGCGGGCGCGGGTCAACACATTCGGCATCGGCCTTCAGGCCGGGGGAGCCGGCGGTGGCGGCTCCACTTCCGGCGCACGTTTGGCGAAATGGAGCGCCTCGAGCGTCTCGAGCAACGACACTTCGCCGACCTTGTGGAGTTCGTCGTCGATCGCGTAGGTCTGGCCGACGTCATAGGGCACGCCCTCGACGGTGTGCCACATCGTCGATTCCATTTGCACAGCAGCCATGAGCGTTATCCGACGTACGTCTGCACGGTGTACGAGACGGCCCCGGTGCGGGCTTTTTTCCAATTGATGAATTGCTCGGCTCTCAAGCCGACCAAGTTCATCTGCCAGAGCGACGTGAGGACGACGGTGGCATCCGGCGGATTCATCGGCGCTGAATCCATTTGCACCGAGGCTTCGCGCGAGACATCGATCGTGACGCCGCCTTCATTCGCATAGAGAATGCTCGGTGGATGAATCAGGATCACATTCGACCCGACGGCTTGACTGGTTACAACGGGCACACCGAGCGCCGTACCACCGGTCGCGGTCAACGCGGGAAACAATGGTTGGCCTAATGGATTCAGCGCCACCGACAGTGTGGCCGCGTTCGATTCCGACATGATGAACCGCGCTTCCGAGACCGAGAGCAGATTCGTGGTCATCTGGCCGATCAATGCCGCGAGGTCCGTTCGGCCATTCGCTGGCGACGTGCCGGCGGAAGTGATCGGCGTCACGCCATTCGTGACGGACCCCGGCGAGACATTCGCCACGGCCGCTTTGGTCGGATCCGTGAATTCGACGTCCAGGAAATACGCGATGCCGTTGATCATGTCACGCCGGATCACGTCTTCGGCCGCCGGCGTCGAATTACGCGCCAGTTCGTCGGTGATGACGATGATCCCCGCCACTTTGGTAATCCCGAGCGTCACCGTCCCGAATTGCAGCTTGGTGACGGGCTTGGGTGCGCCTTGCCCGACCCACCCGTACGATCCGCCGCCCGTCTGCGAGGGGACCGAGACATTGAAAGGCACCGTGTAGAAGTTCGTGATTTTGCCAAGAATCGTCTGCGGCCGGAGCAAGGCCAGGAATTCATCGGACAAGGGACGCAGCGGCGCGAGTGGACCGGCCCAGGTGGCGTCCGTCGTCGTGCCCGCCGCCACGGCGGCTTTCAAGACCAGCTCCACTTCCGGCGTCGAGTCCGTGAAGCGCTTCGCGTATTCGGCCGCTTGCATCAAATCGCCCTTCGCCACGGCCAAGGACTTACACACCCGAATAAACCCCGTGCCCGGCGGCACGGTTGGCTTGACCGTGATCACGCCTGCTTTGTACGGCATCGCGGTCTTCGTTTCGACGGGCACGGCTGCCGCCTTCTGCCACGCTTCGCGATCGCGCAACCGGACGAGATGGGTTTCACAGTCTTTGCGTTGCCCCTCAATGCTCTCGTATTCCGCGCTGTCCTCCGCGTTCAGGGTGCTCCCGGCCTCCGCGGCTTTCTGCATGAGATCATCTTGCCGGCTGACGAGTGCCGCCCGCTTGTTCTCGAACGCCGTGATTTGCTCCGCAGTGGTCTGCTTCATCGCTCGCACCTTCGGCGCCGGAGTGGCGCAAGACTTGACCGAGAGAATCGACGCCCGCATGTTGGCGGGAATCGTCACTAACGACAATTCCAAGATTTCGATCGCTTCGAAGTGAATCGTGCCGTCTTTCAGAAATTTGACGCCATCGTCAAGCGCGCGAAATCCGATGGAGACGCCGCGAATCAGTCCCGCCTTGATCGATTGCCAGGCCTCCTCCACCCGATCGCGGAGACGGCCCGCGTCACGGACCTCGGGAATCGCCGCGGCAAATGTGATGACGCCATCTGCCTGTTTGGCGAGCGTCGCCGTGCCGACCGGTTCATGGGAATCGTGGTGGAACAGCAGAGGAAGCGGATTGGTAAACGTGATACCCGCGGGGTCGAGCGTATGGCCCTGCCGATCGAGTTCCGGCGTCGAGGCAATCCCGGTAATGCGGCGTTCGTCCGCGTCGACGGCCTTGACGTAGAACAGCGAATAGGCGCGATCCATGGGTCGCGCCGATTGTCACCGTCGGAGGCGAGAATGCCTATTTTGCGTCCCTAAACTCAGCTGGCGCCGAATCCATTCCGGCACGCTGAGACGTTCGTGCTGGGCCTGTTTGAACACGTCGTCGTAATGCTTGGACGGCAACCGGATATGCACATCCACCGCCGGATCGTCAGGGTCGAGCGGCGGGCGCCCAGGCGGCCGTTTCATCCCACGACCAGCACGCGATAGTTCGGCGTGGCCGTCGCCGTCGTGCGCAGCCAGCTGTCAATCGCCAGCAGGAGCGCGTCGATCGCGTCGATCTTGTTCGGCGATTCCGGCGACTCTTTGAGCGGCAGCAGCGAATCGTCGGTCCGCCGACTGATGACGACGTTCGACGCCTGCCAGCGGAGACAGGTATTGCCATCGTGGCGAAACCGTCGATGCTTCACCCGCGTCTCGAGCTCGCGCACCGCCGGTGTGAACGTGCGCGCGGTCTTCGGCTGCGTCACGGCCGGCAGGCCCGCCTGCCGCAGCGTCTCGACCAGTGTCCAGGACCCATACTGATCGAACGCAATCGCCCGCACGTCGAACCGAGTGGCGAATGCGCGCACGTCCTCTTCGATGCGGCGGGGACTGATCATATCGCCCGGGGTCAGGTGCACGAGGCCGCTTCTCGCCCAGAGACCATACTCCGGAATCGCCCGCGCCCGTTCGAACACGACGAGTTCCGGCAGGTAGAGCTGCACGAAGCCATAGAGGAGGCTTTCGCGCTCGAACACCAGCGCCACGGCCGCCAGATCATCCCGCTGCGCCAGGTCGCCGCCGATCCAGCACGGTTCGCCGGCAAAGGCCTCGAGCGTCAGCGTCGGATCCGCGCAGGCATCCCAGGCGGTCAGTGACAGCCAGGTCGC